>Ga0335076_10008834_pt1 | contig 10168 bp, 9 predicted proteins | sample Lox_Sample_25_FD_206717 | JGI IMG/M metagenome (GOLD analysis project Ga0335076, IMG submission 206717) | Soil microbial communities from Loxahatchee National Wildlife Refuge, Florida, United States - Lox_Sample_2.5 | ecosystem: Environmental > Terrestrial > Soil > Wetlands | place: USA: Florida...
CCGGTCTGGCCGGCACTGACCAGGTCCACCTCGATGCTGCCTGCGCTGAGCTGCAGGGCGACTGCGGTGAGGCCCACTACCACGCTGAAGACCTTCCTTCGAAACATACATCCCCTCCGGTTCGCGCACTCTCCAGTGCGACTATGAATGCGGAATCCGCGGAGAAAATTCGCAAAGAATCGTGGGGCCGTTCAGGAACGAAGGGACGGGCCTTCGAGGATGCGGCGCAGGCGCGCCTGGGCGTAGCGGAGGTCGTGACGGACCATGTGGACGGATTCGGAGCGCGCTTCGGCGGTCTCTTCGGCGGTCATCCCGGCGAAGAAGCGCATTTCAATCAGTGCAACCAGCCTGGTATCTTCCCGCGCCAGCCGGTCCAGAGCTTCGTCGAGTTCCAGAAGGCCCGCGGCCGGAGCGGCTACCGCCAGATTCTCCCGCAAGGGGATCTGAAACTGGGGGCCGCGCTTTTGCGCCCGGCGGGCGCGGGCATGGTCCACCAGCACCTGGCGCATGACGCGCGCGGCGATCCCCAGAAAATGCGCGCGGTCGGAAAACGAGGGCGCGGCGCCTCCGAAGAGACGGAGGAACGCTTCGTGCATCAAGGCCGTTGGCTGGAGCGTATGGCCGGGCCGCTCGCGCTGCAGGGCAATTTCAGCCAGACGGTGAAGCTCCTGGTAAACCAGCGGCAGCAGATCGTCCAGAGCTCCGGGAGCGCCGCTGCGAATGCGCGCGAGTTGGGCCGTCACCCGCGAGGGCCAATCCGAAGGCGGTTCGGCCATCAGCGCGCCGGCGTGAGATCGGGAACCCCCAAAATCCGCCCCTCCTCCCGCAGCAGTTCCATGTTCTCGACCGGTGTTTTGGCTTCTTTGTTTTTGGCCATCAGGTCGCGGGCGGCTTCAAAGGCCAGGCGGCAACGTCGGCGCGCCTCGTCCAGATGCCCCAAGTTACGCTCGGTCTTCACGAGGCACATCATCAGACCCACATGGCCATTGGCGCTGGCCAGATCGTCCGGCCACTGACGCATCACCTGCCCCGCAAGATCTTCGCCCTGGCGGAGAATCCCGGCCGCTTCCCCCCATCGCTTCAAGTCCATCAGCAAGTATCCCAGATTGAGGCGATTGTTGAACTGTACGCGCAGATAGCGGTGGTTCGAGGGATCGCCGGCCACCAGTTGGTCGAAGATCCCTCCGGCTTCGCGCAGAAGCGGCTCGGCCTCCGAGGGCTTGCCTTGTTGCGTAAGGCGGTTGGCGTAGCGGGTGGCCACTACCGCCAGGTCGTCGAGCAGTCGCTTGTTGCCGGGATTCTGCTGGACATTGTCGCGGCACAGCAGGTAGGCCTCGCGCTCTGCCTCGAACGCCTGTTTATCGCGCCCCGGCGCCTGGTCCAGGAAGGCGGCCTCCGAAGTGGCGATGGCCACCCGCAGGATCCGCCAGCGCACGTAGTCGGGATGCCGCCGGATCAGCGGATCGAGCGCCTGGCGGGCTTGCGTGTCGGCAGCCAGGGCGGCGTCGGTCTCACCCAAGGTTCCCAGCGTCTTGGCGTACCGCTGCAAGGCTTGCGCAGCCCCGAACCCAAGCTCGTCGTCGCCCGGACTCGCACTGCGCGCCACGGCGAACCGGCGCGTGGATTCCTCGAGCATCTGACGCGCCTCTTTGACGCGGCCCATGGCCGGCAGCAGGTTGCCGCTGATCGAGAGAAGATTGGCCAGCGCCCGGTTGGCGAGCGGCTCCTGGGGCGATTGTTCGATCCACGCCCGCGCATTCCGCAATGCCTCCACGCTGGAGGCGGAGCTTTCCTGCAACGCGCGCGCATCCTGCTGATACCAGATCAGGTCCCCCAGCGCGGTGAGGTAGAGTTGCCTCCCGGCAGCTGTCCCGCAGCAGTCGTCCTTGAGGGCTTTGCACAAATCGATCGACTGGCGGATGTGTTCGATCGCCAGATTGCTCTCGCCGGTGTTCACTTCGATGCCGCTCAGCCGGTAATAAGATTGCGCCAGTTCGCGCCGCAGTGCCGGGTCGCGCCCGGAGTCCGCTGCCAGGATCGCCAGGTGTTCGCGTGCCGTCGAGGTCACCATCCGGCGCGCAGTCAACGTGCCCGGCGTATCGTGAATCGCGGCTTCGAAATCGAAGAGGAAGCGGTTGGCCAGTGTGCGTACTTGGGCGAAGCGCTGCTGCGCCCGATGAGCCTCATACAGCGAAAGAGCAGTTGCGGCCACAATTGCCATCGTGGCCAGCGTCCCTGCCGCGCAGGCAAACCGGTGACGCTCCACGAACCTCCTGACCCGGTAAGACCAACCGTCCGGTGTTGCCCGGACCGGCCGGTGTGAGAGGTAACACTCGACTTCCTCCGCCAACTCCCGCGCCGATCCATAACGCCGCCCGGGCTCCACGTGCAGGGCCTTCAGAAGGATGTTCTCGAGATCGCCCTTCAGTGCGGGGCGCAGCACTCCCGGCCTTTCCGGCGGCCGTTCGCAAATCGTGCGCTGCAACTCCGCCGGCGAGAGCCCCGCCGCCTCATGCGGTGCGCGGCCCGTGAGCAGAAAATACAACACCGCACCCAGTCCGTACACGTCAGTACGGGTGGTGATCTCCTCACCCCGGACCTGCTCCGGGCTGGCGAAGTCTGGCGTGAGCACTAGGGTCTGGGCCGCGCCCGTCGAGCCCGTTTCCAACGTCTTGGCGATGCCGAAATCCAGCAGCTTGGGTTCTCCCGACGCGGTGACGAGCACGTTCGAAGGCTTCAAGTCGCGATGGATGATCAGCTTCTGGTGGGCATAATCCACGGCGTCGCAGAGCGGTAGAAACAGCCGCAGACGCTCCGTCAGGCCCAAGCCGCAGTCCTCGCAATACCGGTCTAACGCCAAACCGTCGACGTATTCCATCACCAGGTACGCGATGCCATCGGGCCTCGTGCCGCCGTCCAACAACCGGGCGATATTCGCATGCACCAGCCTCGCGAGGAACTGCCGCTCCCTGCGGAAACGATCCAGGGCCGATGGGTCCAGCCAGGCCCGTTCCACGATTTTGATGGCCACCGTCTGCGAGAGTTCGCCATCCACGCGTTCCGCGCGGAAAACCGCGCCCATTCCGCCGCGCCCTAAGAGTTCGCGCGTCTCGAAAGGACCGAACCGTTCCCCCGCTCCGAACCGATGCGACCGCTCGCTGGTGACAATGTCGCGCAGCAACGTTTCCGACCCCTCGTCGGCGTTCAGAAGGGCTGCTACCTCCTCGCGGATCTCCGTGGGGATGGCTGGATCGTTGAGCAGACTCGCGCGTTCCGTTGCCGGCAGACTGAGTGCCTTAAGAAACAAGCTTCGAAGCGCGGCGCCGTCCGCTTGCTGTGGCTCCATCCCAAGGAGTATATCCTAAGGAGTAGGAAAGCCTGCCGATAACCATAATTGCCAGCCGGACACGGACTAGCCGAAAGATAGCACCGTGCGGAAGTGGTGCCGGTCATTGTAAAGTTGTGTAAATGACGGAAAGGACTTGACTTTCCGTTCGTCCAATGGTTACAATGCGACATTCTCGCTGCATTGCCCCCTTCCAAGATTTGCAACTTTTGGTGTCGGGCCAGCGTCTTACCGGTCTGGACCGAATATGGATCGGGCGAAAAAAGAGAAATACCTATGATTAACAAGAACGGACCCAAGCCCAAACCCGGCGACTCCAGGAGAATACTCGAGGCGAAAGCAGAGGAAGTCCGTCGCAGTATGTCCGCCCAGAAGGCGGCGCAGGTAGTTGCCCGTTTGGATGTTCCCTCCGATGAGGGTGACCTCAGCCTGCAGCATCACGAAGAATGGATCTTCCTGAACCGCAATTCCATCGACATGAAGCTCCTGCGGGAGATTTCCGACGCGCTTCGCCGGCTCGATCACGACCAATACGGCATCTGCCTGGAGTGTGAAGAGCCGATCTCGGCTAAGCGGCTGGACGCCGTGCCGTGGGCGCGTTACTGCGTGTCCTGCCAGGAGGCCATTGCGGCGCGCATCGCCGAGGGTGAGTTCGTAGACGAGTTCCAGGAAGCCGATCGATGAAACTGGCGGATCTCCGCCGGCTGTCCATCCGAAGCCAGGCGCGGATTCACTTCAAGCTTCGAAACGGGATGGAATGTGTGGTTACCGAGCACGGCATCGCACAAGTCCCATCCTGGAAAGGGATCCCTGATTTCAACCTCGAGGAGGAACTGGCCGGCGCCGGCGAGTTCCTCCTGGAGCCGGCCGCCCCGGAGAAGAAAAGCGCCAAAATGCAGCCCAAACCGCAGTCCCTGACACGCGCGGAACTGGCGGCGAAGATGGCCGTGCCGGTCTCGGGCCGTACTGTCCCGGAGCATGACGAAGAGTAGCGCGTACTGATCCTCACTTCGCCGGCGTGAATACGGTACAATACAATCGCCGTTCGTAACTGTTTTACTTTCCCGAAAGGGTTTTTTGGGGGCGGTATGGAAAAACCGGCGCAAAATATTCAAGACAGCTTTTTAAACAACGCTCGCAAGGATAAGATTGTCCTCACCATTTACCTGATGAGCGGCGTCAAGCTCTCCGGCAGGATCAAGAGTTTCGACAAGTACTCACTGGTCCTCGAAACCAACAATCAGGAGCAGCTGATTTTCAAGCACGCTATTTCCACAGTGGTCACGCAGAAGTCGTCCCACTCGTATTCCAGCAGCTCGCAAGCAGCGTCCCAAAGTTCTTCCGGCGGCTCGACGCCGGGCGTGCCGGTGGACTCCACGGGGGCCTGAGAACGCCTCTTCGCAATCCCGTTCGAGAACGTGCAATCCTGGTCGGGCTGGAATGGAAGACACGCACAGCAGGGCCGGGGATGGACCGTGCCAATGCCGTGCCGGTGGACGAGTCCCTCGACGAGCTTGCCGAGTTGGCCGGCAGCGCGGGCGCCGCGGTATTGGAGCGCGTGGTACAGGCGCGTGCCGCGCCGGAGGCCGCCACCCTGGTCGGCCAGGGGAAAGTGGAGGAATTGGCCGCCGCCGTCCAGTCGAGCGCCGCGGACGTTGTCATCTTCGACCACGACCTCACGCCCACGCAGCAGCGCAACCTGGAGAAGGCGATTGACGCCAAGATCATCGATCGGACGCAACTGATCCTCGATATTTTCGCTTCCCGGGCGCGCACCCGGGAAGGCCGGCTGCAGGTCGAACTGGCCCAGCTCAACTATCGGCTGCCGCGATTGACCGGGCACGGGGTGCAGATGTCGCGTCTGGGCGGCGGAATCGGAACACGCGGCCCGGGCGAGACCAAGCTGGAGACCGACCGCCGCCGGATCGCGTGGCGCATCAAGAAGATTGGAGACGATCTGGAAGCCGTCCGCGCGGGGCGCGCGCTGCACCGCAAACGGCGCAGCGCGGTGCCGCTCGCGACTTTGGCGCTGGCGGGGTATACGAACGCCGGGAAATCCACGCTCTTCAATCGGCTGACGCAATCGGAAGTGCTCGCGGACGCACGCATGTTCGCCACTCTGGATCCGACGGTGCGGCCGTTGACCCTGCCCTCCCGGCGGCGCGTGCTGGTAAGCGATACTGTCGGCTTCATTCGCAATCTGCCCACGACCCTGGTGAAGGCGTTTCGCGCCACGCTCGAAGAAGTAAAAGAGGCTGCCTTGGTGCTCCACGTGGTGGATGTCTCCTCACCTTCCGCGCCAGAGCACACCGCGCATGTGCGGAAGGTGCTGGCGGAGATCGGCGCGGCCGAACTTCCGCAGATCCTGGTGGTCAACAAGATCGACCATGTACCGCCGGAGGAGGCTGATCCGGAAGTGCTCGAGCGCCGGCTGTGGAATCACGCCGGAGGCCCGGGACAGGCCCGGATGATCTGCGTGTCGGCGCTGACGGGCGCCGGTGTGGATCGACTCTTGGCTGCAATCGACGAGGCGTTGCCGCTCGATCCACTGGTGCGCGCGACCTTCCGGATGTCCGCGGGGGATGGCGCCACGCGAGCCCTTCTCCACGAGTTCGGCAGAGTGATCGAGACACGCTACCAAGGGGAGCAGTGCGAGATCGATGCCGAGGTGCCGGAGTCGCTCCACCGGCGGCTTGTAACCTGAGGCCGAGATTCGATCTCTCGTGCCTCAAACCACCGATCCCCACACGCCAGGTGTCCCCGTAATCCAAGTCGGCGGAGAACGGTTTGAGCGAGAGTGAGAGCCCTTGCGATAATCGTCTGAGCAGGCTTCACGTGCGAGGGACTTCGTGAGCGCGCAATCCGTTAGAATCACTCACCCCGACAAGATCCTTTTCCCCGACGACGGGATCACCAAGGGCGATATGGCGTCGTACTACGAGACCATTGCGGACGCCATGCTGCCGCATATCCGCATGCGTCCTGTAACCATGGAGCGCTTTAACCACGGCATCGGTGAGAAGGGGTTCATCCAAAAGGACGTCTCCAAGGGCTTCCCGGCATGGCTCGAACGCGTGGAAGCTCCCAAGAAAGATGGGAGCGTGCACTATCCTCTCGCCAACGACACGCCGTCTCTGCTCTGGCTGGCCAATCAGAACTGCGTCACGCCGCACGTCTGGGTATCGCGTGCGCCTGAGCTCTACTATCCCGACATCTGCGTCTTCGATCTCGACCCGCTGCACGACGATCTGGAAGCTCTGCGCGGCGCCGCCCTCGCCCTGCGCGGCCTGCTGGAGGAACTGGAACTCCCGAGTTGGGTGAAGACCTCCGGCTCCAAGGGATACCACATCGTCGTTCCGCTGGATCGAAAGGCCAATACGGAAGAGGTCTCACAATTCGCCCACACGGTTGCGGGAGTTCTGGTGCGGCGCGACCCGGACCGCCTCACACAGGAGATCGGCAAGGCGAATCGCGGCGGTCGGATCCTGGTGGACACAGGCCGCAACGGCTGGGGCGCGACCTTCGCTGCGGCGTACGCAGTGCGCCCCAAAACCGGTGCTCCCGTCTCGGCGCCCTGCACCTGGAAGGAGGTCGAGCGCGGCACCGCCGGCCCGCGCACATTCACGTTGCGAACCATGCCGGCCCGTCTCGGCGAGTCCGGCGACCTCTGGTCGGACCTCTACCGCCACGCCCATTCGTTGCGCCGCCCCGCGGAACGATTGCAGGCATTGCGAAGCAAAGCCAGCGGGTAACACCAAGAGCAGGAATCATGAACGTTCACCTGGTAGACGGAACCTACGAGTTGTTCCGCCACTTCTTCGCCGTGCCATCGGGCTTGGGAACGGATGGCAAGGAGGTCGGCGCGGTTCGCGGCGTGCTCTCCTCGATCCTCGGACTGCTCGAAGGGGGCGCAACCCATGTCGGGGTGGCCACCGATCATGTGATCGAGTCGTTCCGAAACGATCTCTACGCAGGCTATAAGACGTCGGAAGGCGTGCCGGAGCCTCTGCTCGCACAATTCCCGGTGTTGGAGGAAGCGCTGGCCTGCATGGGCGTGCTGGTCTGGCCGATGGTTCGTTATGAGGCGGACGACGCTTTGGCCTCCGCCGCGGCGAAGGCCGCCCTCGACGAACGCGTCAGCCAGGTGCTGATCTGCACGCCGGACAAGGATCTGGCGCAATGCGTCGCGGGCACCAGGGTGGTACAGCTCGATCGCATGCGCTCGATCCTGCGCGACGAGGCGGCCGTCGTGGCCAAATGGGGCGTCGGCCCGCAATCGATTCCCGACTACCTAGCCGTAGTCGGCGACAGTGCCGACGGTTTTCCAGGCCTTCCGGGATGGGGGCCGAAAGCAGCTTCGGCGGTCTTTTCCCGGTTCTCCCACCTCGAACAGGTTCCGCGGGATTGGCGCCGGTGGCCTGGCTCCATCCGCGGCGCCCAACGCCTGGCAGCTGTCCTGTTCGAGCAGTGGAACGATGCCGTGTTGTATCGGACCCTTGCCACCCTCCAGACCGATGTTGCGGTTTTCGAGGGCGTTGATGAGCTCGAATGGAAGGGCCCGCGAGACGGCTTCGAGCGCTACTGCGCCCGCTTGCAGGCCCCCGCGCTTTACGCCCGGGCCCGGGCCGCCTGCGATGGCCGTTGATTCGCTCCGGCAATCGCGGCGGCTGCCTCAGTACTGGAAGAATTTGCTGGCTCCGATGTCGCCGATATTGAACGTCCGCCCGTCGCTGGCGATTCCGCGGATGCCGGACGCGCCCACCGGAAAGCTTCGGATGGGAGTCAGACTGGACGCCTTATAGAGCGCCACCACACCATTACTGACTCCGCCGATCATCACGTTCTCGCCATCGAACGCCGCCACGTAAGGAAGCCCGACACCCGCTATCGCGCCGACCGTGGTGACCGTACTGGGCAGCGCATTCGTGGTCGGACGGATCACGTAAAGAGTGCCGCTGCCGGTCGGGAGCCAGATATTGACGCCATCGAAAACCATTCGGCAATCGGTGACCGGCCCTGGTATCGTGAGGGTCTCCACCACGGATGGAGGCGTGGAGGGAACCGAAGGCAGGCTCATCTTCTGGATCTTCGAGTTTGCCAGGAGCACCCACATGTAGGTGCCGTCGAACAACAGTCCATCCACGTTGGCGCCCATGTCGAAGGTCGCCGTCGTCACCGAATTGATCATCGCGATCAGCACCATGGAAGTGTTGGCATTGGCCATCCACACGTTGGTGCCGTCGTACGCCAGGGCCGCAAAGTTCGATGGCACCAGCGCGCTGCTGGCCACCATCGTGGGAAGGACCGGAGCGCTCGTCGGATTGAAGTACTGCAGGTTGCCCTGATTGTCCGCGACGAATACCAGTCCCCCGAACACCCCCAGCCGGCGCGGGCTCCCGGTGGCGATTCCCCACGTCTCCAGGACGCGCCGGTCGGCCACGCTGGCTTTCACGATCTTTCCATCGTTGCGCGCGATCCACAGATTCGTGCCGTCGGTCACGATGTCGTTCATCGAGCCTCCCACGTCGGATGCAGTCGCCCCAAACGTGGACGTGGGCCCCCACGTCTTACCCATCGCCGTTCGAAGATTCCCGCGATTCAGCGTGGAGTCGATCCCGCGATTCACGAAGGTGACCACCTGCTCGCGCGTTACGGGATCGGTGGGACTGAAGGTGGTCGCGCTGGTTCCATTGGTAAGCCCTCCGACGAATGCCTGCAGGATGAAGGGGCAAAAGACATCGTTTGCAGATACATCGGTAAAAGGGCCACAGGCACTCTGTGCCGGGATTTTTCCCGGCAGGCAGATCAGAGCGGCTGCTGCAAGTAAGCAGGAAATCGAACGTCGTTCCGTCAAAACACACCTCGATAAAGGGCTCTCGCACGGCGTGCGAGGATTAATGGATTTGCGCCGTGAGAATTACGGCGGCGCACCAGTTTAGCAACTGGCACGCCGGCAGGAAAGCAAAAAAACGCCGGCGGTAGCAGCCGCCGGCGTTTGAGGAGGCAGATCGGATGGGCTGGAGTTATTTGACGGACACTGTAATTCCGGTCTGGGTTGTAAATGACGTACCGTTGGCGTTGGTCAATTTGATGATCAAGGCCTGGGCTCCGCTAGGCGCATTGGCCGGTATCTGAATGTTGACCTGCATCACCCCGTAGATGATGCCGGGCGCCGAGCCGAAGTACTCGACTACCGCGTTCATTCCTGCCACGGTCGCCGTCACCGTGAGAGGCGGCTTGTTCAAGCCGGTGCCGTTAACGGGAGCCAGCGCTCCATCGGTGCTGGCAGGTACAGTAACGCCTTCCCCGGTCATGTAGATGGCGACCACCGAGTTCGCCGTGGCGGGATTCGCAGGACCATTCACGCTGAAGTCCTGGTTCAGGATGGCTCCCGGTCCCGTGCCCGAGGCGTTCAGCGAGTAAATGCCCGGGGCCGCCTGGACCACATTGTACGGGATTGGGGACGACATCACGCCCTGATAAGAGACGACGATGTTGGTGCTGGTCCGGCCAGCCACGCCGTACGGCACCATCACGCTGGTCGCCTGAGCCGATGCATAGATCACCGGCGCCGCGACACCGTCGAACAGCACCTGCACGCCGCCGGCGCTATTGTTCCACACGTTGTTGGTTACGGTGCCGGGAACCAGTGTCGCCGGTCCCAGTCCCGTCCCGAAGATCACGATGTTCTCGCCCGGCGAGACGCCGCCCGTCGAGTAGCTTGCCGCATTGTTGACGGACGTCACGACCGGCGGCACGGGCGTCGAAACGGTCAGGGTCACAGTCACGGTCGTCGGAGACAGAGACGAGGTGGAACTGATG
>Ga0335076_10008835_pt1 | contig 10167 bp, 9 predicted proteins | sample Lox_Sample_25_FD_206717 | JGI IMG/M metagenome (GOLD analysis project Ga0335076, IMG submission 206717) | Soil microbial communities from Loxahatchee National Wildlife Refuge, Florida, United States - Lox_Sample_2.5 | ecosystem: Environmental > Terrestrial > Soil > Wetlands | place: USA: Florida...
CATCCAACGCGGTGGATCTCCCAGCGCGTTTGATCGGGTGCTGGCGACACGATATGGCCTGGGCGCAATCGATATGGTGCATCGGGGAGAGTTCGGCCGCATGGCAGCGCTGCGGGCGAACAAGATTATCTCGATTCCTCTCAAAGAAGCGATCTCACAGAATCGCGTAGTCGACAACGAGATGATTCAAATCGTCGACGGCCTGTTCGAGGAGATCGGCGTTAAGGAAGTGGCTGGACGCTAGCCGGGTTTGAAGCAAGTTGAGCCTTCATCCGTCGTACGGCGGGTGGAGGCTTTTTGTTTGAGGAATCGAGTCGGCAAACCAGGTGCCGTAGCTCCTACGGTAGACTACGGGAGATGGCCTTAGACCTGGGGAAAGGTCTTTACGTCACGCTCGCCCCGTGGCTCCTGCCGATTATTGAAGCAGTTCTTCTCATCGCGGCTGTCATTCTGACTTTCCTTTCGCGAGATAAGAGTTCTGGAGTCGCGGGCAGGAGTGCCCGCGCCACAATTGCCCGCAGCACACCGGTGCCTTTTTTATCGTGGGATGGCGCTTTTTCGCGCTTTGCTCGACGGAGAAAGCTGTCACTTGCCGCGGTTGGGATCGGCACTCTCGCGGTGCGAGTGGCTTTGATTCCGGTCTGGGGCGTGCCAAAACCCGCAGTACATGATGAGTTCAGCTTCCTGCTGGCGGCCGACACATTCTCGCAGGGACGGCTTACCAATCCACCACATCCGATGTGGATCCACTTTGAAGGCTTTCACATTATTCAGCAGCCGACTTATATGTCGATGTATCCGCCGGGACAGGGATTGGTTCTGGCGTTGGGCCAAGTGCTGGGACATCCATGGATTGGGCAGTTGCTGATCACAGCTCTGATGTGCGCTTGCCTGTGCTGGATGTTACAGGCTTGGGTTCCGCCCCAATGGGCGTTGCTAGGGGCGTGCCTGGCGGTGCTGCGGCCGGTGCTGCTGAGTTACTGGATGAACAGCTACTTCGCCACTTCCATTACCGCGCTGGGGGGAATTCTGATTCTAGGAGCGCTGCCGCGGATCAGGCGTAACGCGCGACTTGTGGACGCAGTCTGGTTCGGAATCGGGCTCGCGCTTCTGGCCAACACCAGGCCGTATGAGGGATTGGTGTTCAGCTTGCCGATTGTTGCGGCCGCAGTGGTATGGATGCTTTGGCAGAGGAAACTGCCGTCGCGGATTGTTTTCCTCCGGGTAGCTTTGCCATTGATTCTGATTCTGCTCTGCACTGGCGGAGCGATGGGTTACTACTTCTGGCGAGTAACGGGAAGTCCGTTCGTGATGCCGTATCAGGTCAACCGTGCAACCTATGCGGTGGCTCCGTATTACGTGTGGCAGAAACCGCGTCCGGAGCCGGTTTACCATCATGCGGAGATGCGCGACTTTTACATGAACTGGGAATTGCGGAGCTATGAGGAAGGGAGATCGTTTGTCGGGTTCGTGAACCGGATTGGACGGCGCATCGGCATGCTGTGGGCGTTTTATATCGGTCCGGTGTACACATTGCCTCTTTTGGCGTCGCCGTGGCTCTTTCGGGATCGAAAAATGAGACTGCCGTTGACGCTTGCGGGGTGCGTTGCGGCGGGTAATGTGATTGAGACTTGGACGCTGGTGCATTATTTGGCGCCTGTTTTCGGTTTGATTTTTTTATTTATCGTGCAATGCCTGCGGCATTTACGGCTGTATCGGCGGCGCGGGCGATCCATCGGATTTGGGCTGGCGCGGGCAGTGCCGACAGTGTGTGTGGCAATGGTTGTTCTTCGAGTGACTGCCATGGCGGCGGGGGCGCGGATTGAACCTCCTCGACCGATGGGGCATCCGAAGCAAACCGCCATCGAGCAGGAACTGCAGCGGCTACCCGGTCAGCAGCTGGTGATCGTGCATTACAGTCCGAGTCACATTCCGCATGAGGACTGGATCAACAACCGGGCGGACATTGACGCATCGAAGATCGTGTGGGCGCGCGATATGGGCGACAGCAAGAACCGCGAGTTGCTGGATTATTTCAAGAACCGTCGCGCTTGGCTGGTCAATGCCGATGAAAGTCCAGCCGTGCTTCGAGCTTATGGGCCGTCGGTGACAGCGAAGTAACGAGTGGATCACTCAGTGATGTCGACGTCGCATAGTATGGCTGGCTGGCTGACGGCCCGGCGCCTGCGGGCGCATGGGACAATTCTCGCGCTTTGCTTGTGGTCCTTATACATCTGGAATGTAGCAACGCCCACTTTGCGCGATCGCAGCGGCAATCTAAAAGGCACCGACTTTTTGCACTTCTACACGCTCGGGTCGCTCGCGTTGGAGCATAATGGCGCGGATTTGTACGACATGAAGGCGCAGGCGGCCGTGGCGGTCGAGCGCGTTCCCGATGCTGCCGGGATAAGATATCTGCCTCTCTATCCGCCCCAGGTATCGATTCTGTTTGCGCCGTTCGCATTACTTCCCTACGCGTGGGCCTTGTCGCTCTGGTGGTTGCTGAACTCGGCCGCTTATGCCGCTTGCTGCTACGCCGTTTTCCGCGCATGTCCGAATCTACAGAGGTTCGGTGGAACGGCCGTGGTCCTGGCAGTTGCATATCCCGCGTTCTTTCATCTGATCGCGTGGGGTCAAACGTCGGGTCTCGCTCTAATTTCTTTCACAGCGATGTTTTTTCTGCTGAACTCGCGACGAGAATTTTCCGCGGGCATGGCGCTCGGACTTCTCATCTTCAAGCCTCAGTTGGGATTGGTTGCGGCCATCTTGTTTTTGAGTGTAGGCGCCTGGAAGGTTCTGGCCGGGGCCTTGGCGTCGGCGAGTGCGGAGCTTGCGGCAGGAGTTCTTTACTACGGAACCGGACCTTTGCGGGAATGGATTCACGTGTTGTGGAACCTCCCAGTGCTGATGCGATCACTCGAACCGAAACCGTATCAGACCCACTCGCTGCGATCGTTCTGGTCGATGCTGTTGCCGTGGAGCCGGGTCTCGCTAAGCTTGTATGTCATTAGCGGCGTGATTGTGTTGGCGCTTACCGTAGCGTGCTGGAGGCGGCGTTCATTGCCGCTCTCCGTTCGGTATTCCTCGCTACTTTTTGCGTCGGTGCTGGTTGCGCCTCACCTCACGGTTTACGATCTGGTGATTCTGGTGCCCGCGATATTCTTGTTATCGGATTGGCTTGTGGGGCAAGAGCCGGGACGCATGACGTGGTGGGTGGGGACGCTTCTCTATCTTGTCTACGCGCTGCCACTGCTGGGTCCGGTCACGCGTTATACGCACGTGCAACTGTCGGTTATCGCGATGGCGGCGGTTTTGTATTTGGTGTGGAGGAGTTCTGGAGCGGCGCGGACGTTGAGTGATGATGTTTCTGCGGCTGCGGCCCTCAGGGGCTGAAGCCCTCTTTTCTCCGGGTTCGGGCGGCGCGGCTTGAAGCCGCGCCCTTTCAAGACCAAGAAATCTTCGGGCCGACTGGTCAGCTTACGGGAGGGCTTCCGGATCGGGGTGCGGCTTGAAGCTGCGCCGTTCAAAACCAAGAAATCTTCGGGGTCAGCCTACGGGACCGCTTCCGAAGAGGAACGATAGGGCTTCGGGAAATCTTCGGGCCCAGGCTGACTCGTGATGCGTGCCGCCTTCTTCGATGACCAGGCGCAAGCGGGTATCACTGAGGCCTGCGCGTCCGAGGATGCCGGCCAGTTCGCGGACGTCATCAACCACGCTCTGATCTCGGTCTTTGCGGCCGAGTTCGTTGGTTCCGACTCCCAGAAAAACTCGCTCCGGCCAGCGTTTCACGTCGCGGCTCTGACGGATTGACTGGCGGTTGGAAGCCCAGAGCGAAGGGCTCTCGAGCAACAATCGACCAATGGCTCCGGGCCGTACCGTGGCTGTGTAGAGCGCGATCAGTGCTCCGAGCGACGATCCGCCCAAGCCAGTGTTCTCAGCACCTTTTGCCACGCGATAGTTGCGCTCGACGAACGGCATGACTTCTTTGAAAAGGAATGTCGGATAGCGAGTGCCCTGAACGCGGAGTATCACCGGATTCATGGAGCGGTTCGGCATGTATTCGCGAAGGCGATTTTTGCCGCCATTGTCGAGCCCGACGACGATCATGGGAGGAATTGTGCCCTCCCGGATCAAACGGTCTGCGGCTTCGTCCACCTGCCACTCGACACCAGTGAACGATGCGGATGCCTCAAACAGATTCTGGCCGTCGTTCAAATAGAAAACTGGATAATGACGCGATGCGTTCGATGGATCTTCGTAGCCCGGCGGCAGCCACACTCGAATGAACCGGGTGTTGCGAAAAGTGCGGCTTTGAAACTCGTGAAGCCGCAGGTCGCCGGTGGCTCCATCGGCGCGAATGAAGCGCGTCGCATCTGCGGTTGGTTGGTTTTGCTGGGTTTCCATCAGGGACGGTGCAAAGTCAGGATACAACGAAGGCCAATCATGCTGCTGCGCTTCTCACTTTCGCGGCGATCGCAAGCACGCTGATCAGCGATATGAGCACGAGGGAGATCAAGCACAGGATGCACCAGGTTTCGAGGACATAGGCCTCGATGTACGTCAGATAGAGGGCAAAGGCCAATCCAACGAGCGAAGCTGCCAGTAGGCGAAACGGAGTTTCTTTTCTGTCCTTCTGAAAGGTCGCGAGTATGAAAAGCAAGGAATATCCGGCAGCTCCAATTCCAGCGACCGGGATTCCGAGGACGCTCGAGTACTCGCTACGGTTCACGATGTCACAACTAAACCGCTGGCTGAAATCGCAGAACGTTGTGGCGGACTTGGCGTAGTGACGTTGCAACGAGACCGCCGACACGGCGATCCCCGCTAAAGCGAGCACGGCGATAATGACAAAGACGACTTGGGAAACCCGGTCGGGAGCAGAGGAACCTTCAGCAGTCGCGTCACTCACGGCAAGCTGCACCCTGTCTTGTCGCTGAGCGCCTCCAGAGACAAGACGCCTTCCTTGGGAGGTTCGTTCTCAAATTGCCAACTGGGAAAAAGCTTGACGCCTGCGATCTTGCATTGGGGAGCCAGCTCCGAAGATCCCTTGATCGCGCACTCGACGTAGGGAACATATCGAAACGACGCGCCAAACTTCTCTTTCTGCTCGAGGCAGTGTGGGCACCAGTAAAGGCCATACATCTTGGCCTGCCTGGTGGCGAGGCATTTGGCGAATGCATCATATCTGTGATTCTTGTGATACCAGCCGGCGAGATATGCGCCGGCGAGCAAAATGACGATCACGCCATAGGTCAAGTACTTCTTATCGATCCCAGGGGAAGGTGTCTGCGTTCCCAGGCGTTCCTGTTGCTTTTTTCTGCGCTCTTCAGACATGACTAATTTTTATACCATGGAGATCAGGCGACGACGTTGAGCGCCCCGGGTAAAACCTCGAGGCGCTCGCAATGCAGCATCAGGACTTCGCCGTCGACCATCACATCGACGGGCGCGTCGAGGTTGAAGTCGACACTCTTCACGCCTTTGTGTTCGGCCAGAGGATGCTCGATGTGCGTGCCGTCGTAAAGTCCGGGAAGGTTGCGAATGAGGCCGAGCCGGCCGATCGGACCCCAGCGGACATATTCGATCAAACCATCGTCGATCTGAGCTTTGGGCGCAATCATCATCGTGCCGCCGGTAAATTTGCTGTTGTTGAAGGTGAGAAACAAACAACGGCGGGCGTCGAAGGTGGTTTCGCCATCGGCGCGAACAGGAAAGGGCCGACGATTGAAACGGGCCAGTGTAAGAAAAATCGACGTCACATAACCGAGTTCGCCCCAGCCACTGAAGCGGCGGGCGCGGAGCGTGGCGACGTCGGCGGCAAAACCGACACTTAAGAGATTGATGAAGTAAATTTCTCCGCCGCGATAGCGCAGACGCATGACATCGCAGGTGCGGCGCTTTTTACCGAGCAAGGAATCAATCGCGTATTCGACTCCCTTATCGCTGAAGTCGCGAAGAAAGGAATTGCCCGTGCCCAGAGGAAGAAATCCAAGCGTAGGCGTCTCGTGATTCATGGCCTGCGGATAAAGCCCGTTGACGATTTCGTAGGATGTTCCGTCGCCACCGACGCCGATAAACTGGCGCACACCGCGTGAATAGGCTTCGGCGGCGATTTTCGCCGCATCGCCGGGGGCCTTCGTTTCAGCCAGATCGATGCCGAGGCCGGCCGCGCGCAGGCGTTCGAGCGCGGGCGACAGCAGCTTGCGGACGCGGCCACCTCCTGCCGCGGGATTCACGATGGCGAGATAGTTTTGCCCCAAGGGTTGCGCTCTCAATCAATTCGAGAACGTACGCGAAATCGCAGAGACTACGGTCACAACGACACAATCGCCGTTCGCTCCACAGAACTGGCTATCTCCTGGGCTAAAAGCTGGCGCTTGATCTTCATCGAAGCGGTGCGGGGGAAGTCCTTGTCCCAGACCAGATATCCGCCTACGCGCTTGAAATCGGCCAGACGTCGGTTGCGGGCAGAGATGTCCTGCAAAAGGACGCTGTCGAGCGTTTGGTTTTGTTCGAGCCGCAGCACGATAACAAGGCTTTCCTTCCCCAGTTCTTTCTGTGGCCAAATGTAGTTTGCCGCGAAAACGCTGTATTCCTTCACCGGGAGCCCATCAAAGACGGTCTCAATGTCTTCCGGATAAATATTCTTGCCGCCCTCGGTCACGATCATGTTCTTCTTGCGGCCGAGCAGCTGCAAGTGGCCGGTGCTGTCGAAGCGGCCCAGGTCACCAGTCAGGAGCCAGCCATCGACGATGGTTTCAAGCGTAAGTTCGGGGTCATCGAGATAGTGCGACATCACGGTCTTGCTGCTCACGGCGACTTCGCCGACGCCGTCAGAGTCAGGGCTCAAGATGCGTAGCTCAACTCCGGGCAGAGGCTTGCCGACTGTGTCGGCACGAAAAGGTTTGAGATCGTTGAGCGTGAGCGCGGTGCCCGCCTCGGTGAGTCCATAACCGTTGACGACCGGAATACCGAGATCGTAGAAGAACTGCATCGTGGAAGGCTCGACGAATGCTCCGCCTGTGATCAGGGCCAGCAATTCGCCTCCGAAGCCGCGATGAATGCCGGGCAGCAGCGTGCGACTCAGCTTAACGTTCGGACGCCGACGAGTGAGAGCCTTGTTGATCGCGATAGTCGTGTTCAGGATCGCCCGCTTCCAGGACGGCAACTCGTCGAACTTGGCGCGCAGTCCGCGCTCCAGATTCTTCACGATCATCGGAACCAAAGAGACGTACGTGATCCGGTAGCGCACGAAAGCGTCGCGAACAAATTCAGGACGCAGGGTTCGCAGATGTACCACGCAGGCTCCGCAGACAAACGGTCCGATGAAGCCGACCATGAAATCGATCGCGTGGTTGGTCGGAAGGATACTGAGGTATCGGACGCCCGGCCAGAAGGGATACCATGCAGTCAGCGAGCGGCATTGTTCCAGATAGTTCTCATGGGTGAGCACACACCCTTTGGGGCGGCCACCGGTTCCGGAAGAATACACGATGCAAGCCGTGTCCTCTTTCTGGCGCATGACAAAGTCGGGAGCGCCTTTCCGTTTGAAGTCTTCCCATCGAAATCCGCCAGCCAGATCGCTGCCCAGGGGAGCCTCGGTCACGAGGACAATGCGGGTACCGATTTTATGAAACTCCGGCTCCTGCGTGATAGCGCGCCAGAGATGGTATTCAACAATGAGCACCTTGGCTTTGGAGTGAGCCAGAAGCTGAAGATGCTCGACGGCAGTTAATTTGTAGTCGAGCGGGACCAGCACGCCGCCGCAGTAGAAGATCGCATATGCGGAAATCAGCCACTTGGACTGATTGGTCATGATGATGGCGGCGCGATCCCCGGGATCGAAATCGGCGTCTTCGAGAGCGCGCGTCAAGGGCGTGGCGATTTCTTTGAAGTCCGAATAGGTAAGCCGGACCTTTTCGCGATCGCGATCCGCTTCAATGAGGCAGACTTCGGGGCCGAAACGGTCCAGTGCGTCCCGCAGGGCGGCGCCTAAACAGGTGTATTGACGGAGATCGAGCATACGGAACTGTTGATTGTAGATTCCCGACCGCCGGATGGACTTCAAATGCCGGGCGGCGTGCCACGAAGATCAACAAGCGGGAATCCAGCTTCAACCATAAGACTGAGTCAAAGTCTTGCCTGGATTTTCGCCGCCAGCGTGCGGAAGTCGTTTACTCCTTGCAGTTCGTAGTCGGGCAACTCGACATGAAAATGATTCTCGAGCCTGGTCAATAAATCGAGGGTCTGCAGGCTGTCGATGCCGAGCGCCTTGAAAAAATCGGCATCGGGCGAAAGTTTCTCCCGCGGCACCTTGAAGTGGTTTGCGGCGAGGGTAAGGATTTCGTCCAGTGTCTTCTCAGCAGTTTCCATACAGGGTCATTCTAATTCAGTTTGGCTTATGGCAAATACGGCTGGGCATCGGTGCTCTCGACGAACTTTTTCAATCCAGCTTCGACGGCCGGCCGCGTAAACAACTCGCAAAACAGGTCGATCTCCTGACGGAGTTCATCGTGCGGGACAGGCTTGATGAATTTCTTGGCCGTCGCGGCGGTGTGGCGATCGAATTTCGCCAGCTGGACTGAGGTCGCCCGGGCGGCGCGGAGAGACTCTCCCTCTGCCACAACCTGGCTCACCAGGCCGATCTGCTGCGCTTTTGTCGCGTTGAAGCTGCGGCCAGTCAACAACAGATCACGAACAACGGCGTTGCCGAGATCGCGCTTCAGGCGAGGAATTCCACCGAAACCGGGAATCAGCCCCAAACGCAACTCCGGGAAACAGAAGCGAACCATCTTGTCGGCAATCATCAAGTCGCAGGCCAGGGCGAGCTCAAATCCGCCGCCGAAGACCACACCATGCACCGCGGCAATGGTGGTGAGCGGCGATTCATCGATCCGGTTGAGCACGTGATGGATTCGTTCGAGGAAGTCGCGTACGCCCCGGATGGCGGCGGATTTTTCCATTGCTTGCGATCGCTCATAAAGTTCGCGCAGATCGGCCCCAGCCGAGAATCCACATTGCAATTGGCTGTGAATGATCAGAACGCTGGCTTGGTGTTCGAGATCATCGAGCGAGCCGACGAATTTCTCCAACTCTCCGAGAGCGACGGAGCCAATCTCGTTGCAGGGTGGGCGATGCAGCGCCAGTTCGATAACGCCGCTCTTGAGTTCCCACGATAGTGCGTCCCCGCTGAAGTGGTTCACGCCCGATTTGCCTCTTTTCGTTATTTCAAACGGCTTGTTTCACGCGGTACATGTCTTCAATTTCATTTTTCATCCGCGACGAGATCAAATCGCGTTTCAACTTCCCATTGGCGGTCAGCATGCCGTTTTCAATGGAGAATGCTTCGGGCCGGACGCAAAACGCCCTGACCTGCTTGTAATGCGGAAGTTGGGGATTTACCGCGACAAGCGCCGCCTGTACGTGTTGGTTGGTGACGTTGCCTGTAACGATTGCCGAAAGGTATCCCCGACCGTTGCCGACAACCACGACCTGCTGAGCAGAAGGAAGGTAGCGAGCGATTTCGTCCTCCAGCACCTCGGGTGAAATCTTGTGACCCGAGCCGAGAACGATCAGGTTCTTGATGCGCCCGACAATACGCCAATGGCCGCCGGAGTCGACTTCGCCCTGGTCGCCGCTGTGAAACCATCCATCGCGCAGGACTTCGGCGGTCTGCTGCGGACGATTCCAGTATCCCGGAAAAAGATTTGGGCCACGCACGATGATTTCGTCGTTTTCCGCCAACTTCATTTCAATTCCGGGGATGGACAGTCCGACGCGGCCGGGCACGGGATTGTGCGGGTCGTCCATGGTGCAAATTCCCGTGGTCTCGGTTAATCCGTAAACTTGCAGCACCGGAATGCCGACCATGTCGAAATAATCCTGGGTCTCGGGGATGAGAGGGGCTGAGCCGCAGATCAGGGCCTTCAGATTTCCACCGACCATCTTCTTCCTGATGGCGGGGAAGACGACGGCATTGGCGAGCCAGAGCCAGAGAGCGTCAGTTGAGCTCGCGCGATTTTCCTGATGCTTTTGGCGCGCAGCTTTGGCATGCGAGTAGATTGACTGAACAACGCCGCCCTTCTGCGCGATCTGCTCATCGACAGCGCGCCGCATACGCTCGAGCAACTGCGGCACGTTCAGGAAATAATGCGGCGCGACCGCCGG
>Ga0335076_10008836_pt1 | contig 10166 bp, 9 predicted proteins | sample Lox_Sample_25_FD_206717 | JGI IMG/M metagenome (GOLD analysis project Ga0335076, IMG submission 206717) | Soil microbial communities from Loxahatchee National Wildlife Refuge, Florida, United States - Lox_Sample_2.5 | ecosystem: Environmental > Terrestrial > Soil > Wetlands | place: USA: Florida...
CTCGCTTGTCCAGCAGACATCTTCGCATTCCCGTGTTTCTTTTCGCTGCCGCAATCCTCGCGACTTCTCTCTTCGCCGACGACACAAAACCTCCTGCTAAAACCTCTCCCTGGAAAGTCGACGACATCATCTTCCAGGAGTCCATCGCCGATTTCGCGCTTTCCCCCGACGCGCGCTCGGTCCTCTGGATCCAGGGCGATGGCGACAAGGAAAAAGACGCCCGCATCTCCAACCTCTTCCTCACCAGCCTCACCCAAGATCGCACCGTGCAACTCACCCGCGGCTCCGACACCGTCTCTCTCCCCCAGTTCTCCCCCGACGGCGAATGGATCGCCTTCATCAGTTCGCGCGCGCGTCCCGGCGCCAAGTCCGACAAACCCGACACCGTCTCCAGGCAGATCTGGCTGATCAGCACTCACGGCGGCGAAGCCTATCCCCTCACCGAACTCGCCCGCGATCCGCGCCGCGTGGACTGGCTCGACAAAGACACCCTCATCTTCTCCGCGCAGGAAGATCCCTCCGCCTACGAGCAAGCGCAGAAGAAACGCAAGGACGATTCCGAGGTCGTTGACGACGCCGATCACGAGCCACCCGTTCGCCTCTTCAAAATTTCCGTCAAAGACAAAAAAATCACGCGCCTCACCAACAATACCGACTGGATCGATCACTGGGCCGTATCCAAAGACGGCAAACTCGTCGTCGCCGTACATGCCCGCAGCCTCCACTACACCTTCGACGAAAAAGTTCCTCCCATCACTGTCCTCCACAACCTCGCGGACGGCTCCGAAAAACAAATCCTTGCCGAAGGCCGCCTTTATCCGAATTTCGTCGAATGGGCACCTGACAATTCCGGTTTCTATGCCATCGTGCCCTTCGCCAATCACCCGAAATTCCTCACCGGCGCGATTCCCATTCTATATTTCTACGATATCGCCACCGCCAAACCGCTCCAGGTTCCGCTCGATTGGGAAAATGGACTCGGTCACGACCTCCACACCACCCGCGATGGCTTCGTCACCCTTCTTGCCGGCGGGGCTCACTACGACGTTGCGCATTACACCCGCGAAAAATCAGGCGATTCCTATACCTGGCAGCGTCACACGCTCGAAGGGGAAAACTCCCGCAATATCCAATCCTTCGTCGTCAGCGAAGACGCCAAAACCCTCGTCTACGAATCCTCTTCCGCTAGCCGCATGCCGCAACTCTTCAAAGCGCAGTTCGATAACGCGCAGCTCTCCACTCCCACCCAACTCACCAGGCTCAACGAGAAGCTCATTCATTCCCGCGAATTCACCAAGTCCGAAGTCATTCGCTGGAAAGGTTCCAACGGCGAAGAGGTAGAAGGCATCCTCCGCTATCCCTCCAATTACGAGCCCGGCAAGAAATATCCCGTCATCACCGCGATTCATGGTGGCCCGAAAGGCGCTGACACCGACGCCTGGCGCGATTCCTGGGCCTATCCTTACCAACTCCTCACCCAGCGCGGCGCCTTCGTCCTCAGCCCCAACTATCACGGCAGCGGCAATTACGGCCTGAAGTGGGCGGAATCCATCTGCTGTGGCAACTACTACGACCTCGAAACCCCCGACATCAATTTCGGTGTCGACTACCTCATCGAAAAGGGCCTCGTCGATCCCGACCAGGTCGCCACACTTGGCTGGTCCAACGGCTCCATCCTCTCCACCAGCCTCATCACCACCTTCCCCAACCGCTACAAAGTCGCCAGTGTTGGCGCCGGTGACGTCGAGTGGATCAGCGACTGGGGCAATGTCGTCTTCGGTGATTCTTTCGATTCCTACTACTTCGGCAAATCTCCGATGGAAGATCCCCAGCTTTATCTCCGCAAATCGCCGTTCTTCAAAATGGATAAGGTCCAGGCACCCGTCCTCATCTTCCACGGCACCGCCGACAACCAGGTGCCTCCTGCGCAAAGCTGGTCCTACTTCCGCGTCCTGCAGTACTACGGGAAAGTTCCCGTCAAGTTCGTCATCTTCCCCGGCGAACCCCATGGTCCCCGCAAACTCACTCACCAGGAGCGCAAAGTCGACGAAGAACTCGCCTGGTTCGACAAATACTTCTTCAAGACCGCTCCACCCGAAAATGAATTCATCAAAGCCGGCTCGCCGCTCGAAGGCGCGCTCCGTTCCCGCAAAATCGCCCGTGTCGGCGCGGACTACGGCCAGTTCTTCAATGCAAACAGGGGGAAATCTGTCCTGGTTCCGGAAGTTGTGAAGCGCGGCGATCTAGAATTTTCCCGCTTCGAAGTGACCCGTGTCCAGTTCGCGGCCTTTAGCTCCAGCTACAAATTTGATCCGGGCACCGAAAACTATCCCGCCAGCAACATCACTTTCGATCAAGCCAAATCCTACGCCGACTGGCTCTCGAAACTCACCGGCCAGATTTGGCGTCTTCCCAACGAAAAAGAAGTCTCGTCTTTCCTCGACAAAAAGGATGGGGAAAACAATCTCGATTATTGGGCGGGCTACTCTCCTAATCCCGGCGATACGCAAGAACTGCGACAGAAACTGAAAGTCCTGCCCGGCTCAGCTCCTCTACTCAAGCCCGTCGGCAGTTTCAGGCCTGAAGGCAATGAAACCGAGGAACCGCTCTTTGATCTGAATGGCAACGTAGCGGAGTGGGTTCTCGCCTCGGACGGCAAAGGCAAGATCCTCGGCGGCAGCGCCGATTGCCCCGCTGACTCGCGCTCCGCTTGCACCCCCGCTCCCGAATACGTCGGCTTCCGCGTCGTTCGCACCGCACCCAAGCCGCCTCCGCAGTAGCATTGTCTTTCCGCTTGCGGAAAAGCTGGCAATTCCGTCATTCCCAGCGAAGTCTGCGGAGTGCGGAATCTCTCTTTTGGGGAGTTTGCGGCGAGGAGAGATTCCTTGCTTCGCCTGCTTGCCCCAGGCAGCTTCGGAATAACGACGGAAAGCACTTTTCCCGCAAACTGATTAGCGAAACTATCCCTTTTCATCGCGACCAATCTTGAGTTAGCTTGCTCATCGTGCTCGCCGCTCGAAAATCCCTGATTCACACTCTAGCTTTGGCGTCGGTCCTCGCGGCGCTCTTCGTCGCGCCCACCTCCGCCGCCGAACTCACCCAGGACGACGTCGACTTCCGTAAACTCACCCTCACCAAATCTAAGAACGAGCGCCTCAACTACCGCCTCTTTGTCCCGCTCGGCTACGACGCCCACCGCAAATACCCCCTCGTCCTCTTTCTTCACGGCGCCAACGGCCGCGGCTCCGACAACATCAAGCAACTCACCGGCGGCAATCAGCTCGGCACGCACTTCTGGATTTCCCGCGAAGTCCAGAACACGTTTTCCGCCTTCGTCCTCGTCCCTCAATGTCCCGTCGGCCAATCCTGGTCGGAGCCCGACCTCAATCGTCCCAGCGATATCCTCCTCATGGTCATGGACGCGCTCTACAAAACAGAACGCGAATTCTCCATCGACCCCGACCGCCTCTACCTCGCCGGCCAATCCATGGGCGGCCTTGGCGTCTGGTCGCTCATCCAGACTTACCCCGGCAAATGGGCGGCCGCGCTCATACTCTGCGCCTACGACAATTTCTCCAACGTCCTCGGCATCACCATGGTTCCGCTCTGGCTCTTCCAGGGAGATCAAGACCCCGTGGTGCCCATCGATACCGTCCGCCAGATGGTTCGCACTTTAAGAAGGCAACACGCCGATTTCCGCTACTCCGAGTACCGCCACGTCGGCCACGAGGTCTGGACCCATGCCTTCGCCGAACCCGACCTCCTCCCCTGGCTCACTTCCCACGTACGCCAGCACCGCCCTGAAGCCGAAGGCCAACTTGGCTCTGGTTTACCTTCGCACAACCCCTAAAATACCCGGATGACACAATTTCAACCGACTGAACGCACCCAGGTGAAGCGCCTTCCCAAGCGCGGCCGCTACGACGAAGAAACTGTCTTCCAGATTCTCGACTCCGCTTTCGTCTGCCACGTCGGCTTCGTCGTTGATGGCCAGCCCTTCGTCATCCCCACCAATTACGGCCGCAGCGGCAATACCCTCTACCTCCACGGCAGCTCGGCCAGCCGCATGCTTAAAACCCTCAGCGGCGGCGTCCCCGTCTGCGTCACCATCACTCACGTCGACGGCTTGGTCTTGGCGCGCTCCGCCTTCCACCATTCCGTCAATTACCGTTCTGTCGTGATTCTAGGAAACGCGCAGCTCGTTGAAGATCGCGCCGCGAAAATGGAGGCGCTCCGCATCTTCACCGAACATGTCATGAAGGGCCGCTGGGCAGAAGTTCGCTGGCCCACCGAGCAGGAATTGAAAGCCACCACCGTGCTCGCCCTCGAACTCGAGGAAGTCAGCGCCAAGGTCCGCACCGGCGGCCCCGTCGATGACGAGCCCGACTACTCCCTCCCCGTCTGGGCCGGTGTCCTCCCACTCGAAACTGTCGCCAAAACTCCTCTGCCCGACGCCAACCGCCAGGCCGACGTCCCCCTCCCCGACTACTTGAAAAGCTATTCCCGCTAACCGCCTCTCCGGCCCAAGCTGTCATCCCGACCCGAGTGCCGGCCGGTTCTTGCCAGCGCGCAGCGGAGGGATCGTGCCGAGATCATCGCCATACATGGGAATTTCGTGATTCGACTCTGTGGCGCTCCGCGTTCGACGTTCCGACCCCTATACAAAGAACGAGGCCCACTCTTAGGCGTTGGGGGGCGGGGGAGTGGGCCTCGTAGGGCGGAAACTCGTATCCGAAATACTTTTCAGTTTTGCCAGCGGTGCGGATTCGTGATCTCTTCCAGCAAATCGTCGTAGGACCGCAGCGCCTCATCCACCATCGGCTTCGCTTTGGTCACTGTCAGCTTCAAATTCGCGCGATAACTCGCCAGTTCCTCCGGATTTTCAAACACCGTCGCCCGGATCGCCGCCACATCGGCCATCACCGCTCCCAATCCCATGTGCAGTGACTTCACGCATCCCAGAATCGCTTCCAGGTATGCCAACATGTCCATTTTTTCCTGCGTGCTCATTTCCAAGTGCTTCGCCATCGCCATTTCCTTTCTATTACCGGGACGGCCCTCACATAGGTCACCAGCAGGCCCGGGGAGGCTCTTGCCTACGCACGTTTCAGGAGGGGTGCTGCTCGAGAGAACAGGAAAAAGGGTGTGACGTGCAGGGGGAGTGTGCAACCGGCAGGGGAAGGGCGCTGTGAGGTCAGTCACTCGTTACTGTGATATTCGTCAATCCGGCTGCCTCGGTCCCCATAGCCCCACTCCCACCAAGATCATCCCGAACAGCTCGCAAATGAACATCGTCGAGAACACCAGCACGCTGGCCGCCTGTAGATTTTCCCGTGCCAGTCCGCTCACCGCCACCTTCAGCCGAGGCTTCGCCACCTCCAGTTCCCGTGCGCCTGCCGTGAACGCCACCTGCAATTCGTAGCTCTGCCCCGCTCGCCCAGTAAAGTCGCCAATCACTCGCGCCGACCCGCCGCTTCCGCCCGGCGCGCTGTGCGCCTCTGCCGTGCTCCCCCGTTTCACTTCCTGTCCGCAGCTCCAAACCGTCCACTCCGCGCCAACCGCCTTCAGAGGCACTTCCTCAGCTCGCTCGGCCGCGATCTCAATCAGATACAGCCCATCGTAGTTCAGCTTGAACTTCTCCTCCACACTCTGCCCCGCAGTCACGTTCACGCCCACGTCAACGGGATCGACCTTGCGCGTCCCCGTCCACCCGCTCCACGCCGCCCACACCCCCACCCCCAAGGCCATCAGCCCAACTCCCACCTTCAGCTTCGTCTGCATGGATTTATCCGAACGAATGTAGGGTCCGCCTTCTGCTTGCTCTGATGCAGGAAGGGCTTGCACTCCGCCGCGAAGCGAGACGGGCCGCTTATTCCCTATTCGACTTAATGACAGCCGCACCCACCGCCGCAGCACCCGCCGCCACCGCCGGAAAATCCGCCTGACGGGCTCGATGATCCTCCGCCCGCCGTCGCGAACACCGACAGCTGAATCGTTGCCTTATTGCTGCTGCACTTCGGGCAGCTGATCTCCTGCTGGCGGTTGATCACAATCTTTTCGAATCGCTCGTTGCACTTGTCGCACACATACTCGTAAATCGGCATTCCTTCACCCTCTGAAAAAACTCACAAAATTATACCATTTACCCCTGCCGGGAGTTTGCGAACGCACGGAGGCCATTTTCCATTTTCGCCTTCACGGCGCCACGAACATCCCGAAATAAAACCCCATCAGCCCCGCGCAACACAGCACCAGCGCCACCCTCATCCACGCATTCGCCAGAATCGCAAACGGCGCCGCGAATACCGCAAACCCGAACCCCGCCAAGGTCGCAATTCGCGTCGGCTCGGGAGGCGCCGCGCCGCCCGGGTTCTGCCTCCAATACAGCATCGCAAACGCGCCCATCGCGATGCTCAGCGTCAATGTCGCCAGCGCAATCGTCGCGGCTTTCCGCCGCCACGCCGCCAGGTGATTCTCCCCGGCATGTCTCCAGAGCCACCACCCCCAGACGCAACTCACCGGGGGCACCCCCAGAAGCGCTATGTTTACCGCCCATGCCGTCCAGTTCATCGTTCTCAACGTGAATTATTACACGCTATTCATGTACGGAACAGTGCACCGACCAGTAGCGCCGCGCCTTCAGGCCGGCATCTTCTTCACGACGTCATGTACCAGCCGCCATTCACGCTGATCGTTTGCCCGGTCGTGAAATCACTCTCCGCCAGCATCACCGCCACCCGCCCAATCTCCTCGGGCGCCCCAAAGAACCCCACCGGCAACCACTCCGCCGACGCGTTCGGGTTCGTCGTCACCATCTCCGTCTCAATCAATGCAGGAGCGATGGCATTCACTGTGATGCCTTCCTTCGCCAATAGCGATGCATACGAATGCGTCAGCCCGATCAGCCCCGCCTTCGACGCCGCATAGTGCGGCCCAATCACTCCGCCTGTCTGTGCCGCCACCGACGACAAATTGATGATCCTTCCCCACCGCCGCTTCCTCATCCCCGGTAACACCCGCTGCGTCAGCAGGAACGCCGACTTCAGGTTCACCCGCACAATGTCGTCCCAATCCGCTTCCGTCAGCGTGTCGAACTTCTTCACCTGGGTAATCCCCGCATTGTTGACCAGGATCTCCACCTCACCCAAGTCCTGCTCCACCGTCCCCACCAGCCGTTCCAAATCCGCTCTCACGCCCACATCCGCCTGCACCGCTATCGCGGCCCGTCCCAACTTCCGAATCTCCGTGCAGACCTCTTCCGCCGCCCCACGCCTCTCCCGGTAACTCAACGCCACATTTGCCCCCACCCCCGCCAACCCAATCGCGATGCCCCGCCCAATTCCTCGGCTCCCCCCAGTCACCAGCGCCACCCGCCCCTTCATTTTTTCCGGCATACCACCTCACTCTGTCTCTCTTCATTCTTCAATGTGGCGCTGGCCTTTATGCCTGCGCCTCTCGTCAACCAATGTTAGCAACTCTCGGCCGCAGGCCCGCTCCACCCAAAAGCAAATCTACACCTCCAGCACGTACCAAGGGCGCCCGTCATTCCGGACGGAGTCTGCGGAGTGAGAAACTCTGCGCCATCGCACGTCCTTTGTGCGATGAATCTCTCTTGGTTTAAAGTTTCCACGGCTTCCCATTAACTGGCTCCAAAAACCAAATGGCCCCGGCGTGTGCCGAGGCCATTCGCAGAACTGCTAGGTTTCTTGGACGGAGAATGAAACTTAGTCGCCGGCCACCGCTTCGGCAGCTTGTTCCGCAGCGTTCGCGGGCGCAATCTGTACCGGCTTCCCGGCATTCGTGAAGTTCGCCGGCACCGCTTTCGCGATGTCGTTCACGGTTCCGATCTGCACCACCGTCGGCTGGGGCTTCTTCAGCACCAGTTCTTCGTAAATCGCGCGCACCTTGGCCTGCTCCTCCAGCGCCTTCTTGCGGCGGATACGGTTCTCTTCCGCCGCCGTCAATGGAATGTCATGCTCGATGTGCCGCACGCGCGACGCATCATCCGCATCGATCACCAGCGAGTGCTCGTATGACGCCAGGCTCACGTTCTTGCCCTTGGCATAAATTTCATGCTTGCCGTGGTTCTTGTACCACTCCGCCACGGTCGCGTTCTTGTGCATGTTCTCGATGATGTTGCGCCAGCCGATTCCCGTGTTGTACGCGCAGAAGCTGATTTCGCCTTGCTGCGTTCCGTACGGAATGATGCACATCTCCGTGCGGCGAAAATCGTAGTTGAACAGGTCCTGGAACCACATCCCCGCGATGAACAGGAAGTTCCACGGGTCCTGTTGCCGGCGCTTCATGGCGTCTTCGTAGGTGCGGTCCGGCGAAGACTTTCCGTACTTGTCCGCCGCGCCCTTCGTCAACGCCCACGTCTTATCGAACTTCTTGAACAGGTCCCACAGCTTCAAGCCCTTCGGTCCCTGGAACGGCTTGTAGTTCTTCAGCAGCGCCATGGCCATCATGAAGTTCGAGAAGTTCTTCCCGCGCGCCGCGTCCGTAATGGCGGTCACGTCCTTAGTCAATCCCTGCGCATCCAGGAAGCGCGGCACCGGAGCCCATTCCTTGGTCTCCTTATTGATCATCAGCGCTGTGCCTACGCCGCAATTCGGGTGGCAACCGCAGGAGAGCGAACCCCACTGCGATTCGTCGCCCTTCACCATGTCCGCGAAGCCCGCGAACGTGCTGATGAACGAAATCGGGAACCAGTCGCGCGTCGGTTCGATCCGGCCCACCTGGTTGCTGACGTCCTTCGCCAGGTGCGATAGCGTGTAGCGCTGCCGCAGCCGCCGTTCCGGCGTAATGTCCTCGTCGCGGCCCGTGAACGACACCGGCTGGAAGCTGATGAACGAAATCTTCTTCGGGTTCTCCATCGCGAACTTCACGACCGTGCCTACCTGGTCGTTGTTCACGTTGTTTACGATCGTCACCACCAGCACGATTTCGATACCCGCTTCGTGCATGTTTTCGATCGCGCGCAGTTTCACGTCGAACAGGTTGCCGATCTGCCGGTGGCTGTTCGCATCATTTCCAATCCCGTCGAACTGCAGGTACGCATACCGCAAGCCCGCTTCGAACGCCTTCTTGCAGAATTCCTTGCTCTTGGCGAACTCGATTCCGTTCGTCGCCGCTTGCACAGAGTTATAACCCACCTGCCGTGAGTAGCGGATCGCGTCGAAGAAGTGCGGGCTCATCGTCGGCTCGCCGCCCGAGAACTGCACGGACATCTGCCGGCGCGGCTTGATCTTCACCGCGTTATCCAGAATTTCCTTGATCTCTTCCCAGTTCAGCTCGTGAACGTAGCCGACCTGGTTCGCGTCCATGAAGCACGGATCGCACATCATGTTGCAGCGGTTCGTCAGATCCACGGTCAACACCGACCCGCGCCCGTACCGCACGTTCGAAGAACCCACCTTGTGCAGGCCCTCGTCGTTGTGCGCCGGAATGTCGCGCCCGGGGAACTGGCTCTCAATCCACTTCAGGAACGACGAATCCACGGCCATCTAATCTTCGTAGTGGCCGTGCTGCGGGCAATCCTTCACCATCCACACCTGCCCGTCGCGCTCCACGATCTGCGCCTTAATCTCTCCTACCTTCTCGTGCATCAGGTCGCGCCAATCCTTCTGGCCGCCGATGATTGCCGCGCGCGCTTCCTTCACGCACTGCGGGCACAGTGAGTCGGTCTGCCGCGGGAAGCCGAGCGTCGGCTTCGACTTTTCCCAAGACTTCAGCAGCGGCTTATCCGACCATTGCGGCTTGACCGAAGGGTTCGGATTCCTTTTATTGAAATACTGAACGCTATCGAAGGTAATTTTTGCGGTTTTGCAAACGACCCAGTCCATCGACCGGAAAATTTGAGTAGAGAGAGAATTAGGCATACTGCGGCTGCCTCACTTTCGAGATTACGTACTTTACTTCGGGATTCCCCAAACGCCGTTCTGAGCTTGTCTGTACTAGTCTGGTACAGCCCCCAAAGCTCCATTTCAGGGTAACACGCGGCGAGCGGACCCCTAAGCTATTGGATCTTTGGCAGTTTGACTCTGTTCCCGCGGACGGCCTAGCAGTAAGCGTCGAATGGTCGAAAATGGGCTCTAAATGGCATTTCGGGACACTGAATGGAGCTAAGTTGATGAAGCTAAAAGGGGTTACTGTTTGGAACTCGC
>Ga0335076_10008838_pt1 | contig 10165 bp, 9 predicted proteins | sample Lox_Sample_25_FD_206717 | JGI IMG/M metagenome (GOLD analysis project Ga0335076, IMG submission 206717) | Soil microbial communities from Loxahatchee National Wildlife Refuge, Florida, United States - Lox_Sample_2.5 | ecosystem: Environmental > Terrestrial > Soil > Wetlands | place: USA: Florida...
GCCGGAGACGCGATCTTGGATGGCTATCACGATGGCTATCGCACATCATGCCGAAACCCGGCTATGACGTGCACTTTCGCGGTGGGCGGTACAAGATTTGAACTTGTGACCTCTTCCGTGTCAGGGAGATCCGTCGCCTGCCTGGGCCTGCTCCTGAATGCCCCGGAGAGCACTTCACCTGGCCGGATACTGCCTCACGCTGCCTGGGGATGCCTCTAGGACAGCGGAGAATGGCTCCCGCATTGGCTCCCGCTCCGGCGCTTTGACTCCCCGCAGCAGCCTAACGATCTTCAATAGCGGGGGTTACTGACCCTGGTCATCCGGTACGTGGTGGGCTATGCCGGAAGGATGAGGTATCCCGATGGCAGCGGCCTGGACGCGGCGGAGCGGGCTCGCCGGGAGCGGGTGCGGCTAGCCGCCGCCGAGATGATCGAGGCCGGGGCCAGCGACCGGGAGGTGGCGAAGCAGTTCCGGGTCTCGCGGATGTCGGCTAACCGGTGGCGGCGGGCGCTGGCCGCGGGCGGCCGGGCGGCCTGGCCTCCAAGGGCGCGGGCGGCGCCCAGTGCAAGCTGAGCCCTGATCAGGTGCGGGAGCTGGAGGCGGTGGTGGACGTCGGCCCGGCGGCCTGCGGGTATGTGGATCAGTGCTGGACCTTGGCCCGGATCGCCGACCAGGTGTGGCGGCGGTTCGGGGTGGAGTACACGCTGGCCGGGATGGATGTGCTGCTGCACCGGATCGGGTGGAGCGTGCAGGTCCTGGCCCGCCGGGCAGCTGAGCGGAACGAGGAGAAGATCTCCAGGTGGCGGGAGGAGACCTGGCCGGTGATAAAAGGACGGCGGCGGTCCTGGGCGCCTGGCTCTGCTTCCAGGACGAGTCCGGCCAGGGCCTGAGGCCGCCGAAGGGACGCACCTGGGGGCGCCGTGGCCATACCCCGGTGGTGACGGTGACCGGCGGCCACGACACGCGGGTGTCGCTGGCCGCGCTGATCGCCACCCGGCCCGGCTGCCGTCCCCGGCTGATCTACCGCACGCACCGCGGACGCCGGGCAGGACGGCGCAAGGGCTTTGGCGAGACGGACTACGCCCGCCTCCTGGACGCCGCGCATCAGCAGCTGAACGGGGCCATCGTCTTGGTCTGGGACAATCTGAACACCCACACCAGCCGCGCCATGCGAGACCTGATCGCCGCCCGGGACTGGCTGACGGTCTACCAGCTCCCGCCATATGCCAACGAGCTGAATCCGGGAGCAATGCTTGAAACCTGTGGATCGGCCGGGGAGGGGTGTACCTTCCCGGTGTCCGAGTCGAGGTCTCAAGCAATGACCGGCGTTGGCGCGCCGGCCGGGAAGGTACCACCCGATGCTCACCGTAGTCCCTGGCGACGGTTCAGGCCATGAGGGCGGGAAGGACGGCTCGCCGTCGCTGATTGATGAGATTGTGCGAGAGGGTGCCCGGCGGATGCTGGCCGGGGCGCTGGCCGCCGGGGTGGATGCCTATATCGCGGCGTTCGCGGCTGAGCGGGACGAGAATGACCGCCGCCTGGTGGTGCGCAATGGCTACCACCAGAGCCGGGAGGTGGTGACCAGCGCGGGCGCGGTCGAGGTGACCGTGCCGCGGGTCAACGACAAGCGGCACCGACCCGGTCACCGGCGAACGGAGGAGGTTCTCCTCGGCGATCTTGCCGCCGTGGTGCCGGAAGACCCCGAAGGTCACGGAGGTGCTGCCGCTGCTCTACCTGCACGGCCTGTCCTCTGGCGACTTTGTCCCTGCGCTCGGCCAGTTCCTTGGGTCGGCGGCCGGGCTGTCGGCCGCGGTGATCACCCGGCTGACCGAGACCTGGCGGGCTGAGCAGCGCGCCTTCGCCGAGCGGGATCTGTCCGGCGTGGACTACGCCTGCCTGTGGGCGGACGGCATCCACGTGAACATCCGGCTGCAGGAGCACAAGCTGTGCCTGCTGGTGATGATCGGCGTGCGCGCGGACGGCCGCAAGGAGCTCATCGCCCTGGCCGACGGCTACCGGGAGTCCGCCGGGTCCTGGGCGGACCTGCTGCGCGACTGCGCCCGCCGCGGGATGCGGGCCCCGGTGCTGGCCGTCGGCGACGGCGCGCTGGGGTTCTGGGGCGCGCTGCGGGAGGTGTTTCCCCAGGCCAGGGAGGGCCGGTGCTGGTTCCACAAGACCGCCAACGTGCTGGCCGCGCTGCCGAAGTCCGCCCACCCGGGAGCGAAGAAGGTCCTGGCGGAGATCTGGGGCGCCGAGGACAAGCCGCACGCTCTGGGCGCGGTGAAGGCCTTCACCGCCGCCTACGGCGCGAAGTTCCCGAAGGCCGCCGCGAAGATCACCGATGACGTGGACGAGTTGCTGGCCTTCTTCGACTACCCAGCCGAGCACTGGGTGCACCTGCGGACCACCAACCCGATATCGAATCGACTTTCGCCACGGTCAGGCACCGGACCAAGGTCACCAAGGGCCCCGGTTCGCGGGCCGCCGGGCTGGCCATGGCCTTCAAGCTCATCGAGTCAGCGCAAGACCGCTGGCGCGCCGTCAACGCGCCCCATCTCGTTGCCCTGGTCCGCGCCGGAGCGACCTTCATCAACGGCAAGCTCATCGAGCGGCCCGGTCAGGAGGCCCAGCCCGAAGCTGCCTAATGATCTTGATCCACAGGTCTTGACAATTGCTCGAATCCGGTGGAGCCGGTCTGGTCCAGCCTGAAACGATCGCTGGCCAACCTCATCAAGCACGACATCACCCAGCTGACCGCGCTGGTGAAGACCCGGCTCAGGGGGATGCAGTACAGGCCGGGTCTCCTCGTGGGCTTCCTCGCCAAGCCCGGCCTCGACCTTGCACCCTTCGCTAACCCCCACAATTGATCGTTAGGAGGTGGTTAGCCGTCTGCGCACGTCAGACGCGATCAATCGATGCGGCTGGCGTGGCCTGGAGTGCGGTGCACCCGGGATGGCGCATGACGTATGGTCGCCATCCGGTACCCAGGACTCGCTGCGCTGGAGCCAGAGTCCCGTGACGGCTCTGTGACGCAGCGAGAGCTAAACTCGGGTGCGGAAGGGGTGAGATGCGGCCATGCCTCAGTTCGCAACGCCACAGAAGTCTCCCGTTAAGCCGCATAATCGGCATGGCGTCACACGGGTGCAGCGGCCTCCAGCTTCGCCGGGGCACGGCAGTCCATTCGACGGCGACGTGCGGTCCGCCATGGAGCCGCGATTCAACTCCGACTTCAGCCAGGTACGGGTGCACAGCGACGACAATTCGGCTGCCACTGCGCGGGCCAGCGGTGCACTCGGGTACAGGATGCGGCCTGACATCCTCTTCGGCCCAGGCCAATACCGGTCCCCTACCGCCAGCGGCCGTCGGCTGCCGGCTCACGTGGTTCAGCAAGCGGATGCGCAGCCGGTAAAAACCTGGGAAGTGGATCCTGTCCAGAGTACGCAGCGAATGCTCGGAAGTCAGGCGGTCGCGCGGCTGCTAGGGCGGACGAAGAACGAGGCGAAGCCCGGTAACAGTGCAGACAAGCTCATCGACGGTGGCACCAAGCCAACTGCGCCAGGCGGCGTTGCTGTCTCCGTCGCTGGCATGTCGCCTCCCGCGACACCAATGACGCCGACGCCTGCGCCTGCCGTTCCGGCCGGGCCGCCATGGCGGGCAGGCTCACACGTCACACCCACGTTCACGGTAACGGAAACCGAGGGGCCACGCTCGAACGTTGATCCTGCCACGACCGACGTGGACACCCCGACCTTCACCGGCGGCGCGACCGTTGATGCCGCTGCGAGAGTCTGGCGGTATCAGATCAACTCGGTGGAAGGCAACGGACGGATCACTTTCGTCTTCTACACCAGCGATCATTACCCTGCACCGACGCCCAACGACGACTCCGGTGCTCTCAGCAAGGTCACCAAGGCGAATTGGAACGACGTCGTAAAGGATCTTGAGTCACACAAGAACGGTGTCGCCGGTAATTGGTCCGCCTATAGGCGCACCATTCTCCATGAGCGCTACCATTGGGGGGTGGAGTGGCAGGGTTCCGTCAAGACGGAGTTGGCCAAGGCCGAAAATGACATCGCGAAGGACGGTGTGAGTCTCGGGGCCGCAGCCGATGCCGCGGCGGCGGAAAGAGTTCTTGCACCCAGGGCGGCGAGCACATTCGCCAATGCGATGGCGGCGGCCAGGAATGCCTATAACGCGCTGGGCGACTCTCCGGGCGATCCACCCTACAGAGCCGGCTCGGTCGGTGCCACCGATCTCGCGGCGCGGATCCGCCAGTATGCCGCCGCGCAGAAGTGGTGAGGGCGGACGGCCTGGAATGTCTGGTGGCGGTCCTCGCCACCGATCCGTTGACTTTTCATATCAGCCTGCACAATCCAGGCACCGCGGCAGCGGCGGTATACGTGCCTCGCTCGCTCAAGCCCCTCGGCGCGTTCGTGCGTGTCGAGGTAAGGGACCTCGACGGCGCTGTGATGTACGCCACGCAACCGCCGAAGTTCACGCCCAAACTGGACCCTTTCCACGTGGACAGCTACGTGGAGGTCGAACCCGGCTACAGTTATGGCGTCCTGCTCGAATGCACCGCCGTGTCCTTGTCGTCGGCTGAGTATCGCGTGGACGTGTCGTACTCGAACCTGCAGTATCGCGGGTTCCCCGGCCACGTCATCGGTGAGCAGGCGGCCCACCGGTCAATCCGCATCGCGGTTCAGTAGGATCCCCGAGATCGCCGCCTGCGGCCGTGTCATGCATACGACAGCTCTACACGGTCGTGACGCTGGCAAAGTGCACCAACTGGGGCACAATTTAACCGTCGTGGTTCCCCAGGGTCGACCCAAGATCTTGCATCAAGCCTGTGCGCTGCGTCGGAACCGCCGCACTTGACCGGCGATCCCTGACGCCCTAACCCGAAGTTACGTGATCCAGGGATCCGAATGCTGGCAGTGACCTGGGCAAACGACGCGTGAGGCAAGCAGGTGTTCTGGCTACATGCCGCTATCCGGCGCGGCATCTGGCCGTCCGTTGATGATCAACTCGGTATCACGCCGAGGCATCGTCGGATTCTTCTGGCTACATTTTCGCGACCGATGGCTGCGCGCAGCCGGAACTGGATGTCGGGGGCTTTCCGGAAACGAGCGGAGATGTCAAATACGCGCATCTGGACCCCATAAATTAGCCGCTGATCCGTTGTTATTCTAGACGAGAATTCATGGACCTTGCAAAGGAGCGCCCGAGAGCTACGCATGCGCAGGCCAGGCGGCGGGCAAGTCGGCCTGTAGGCCGAGTTCGAACGGCTGAGGACTGACCTCAACGGCTGCAGTGCTGCTCACCTACCTGCGCTTTCTGATTATCTTGATAACGTCCGGCTGACCGACAAGAGCGTCTGCGGTTTCCACGATCCGCCCATGGGAGTCGACGACGGGCGATGCCGCTATGTAGGTGACGTGCAATTCTTTCCCATCGGACGAACGGCTGTCGATATGTGCTGTAACCCGGCCGGCGACAGGCTGCCCAGCAGGGCTGACGCCATGCAGTACACCATTGATCACGTCATTCTGCTCCGTGTCCCAGATTAGGTGGTACTCACCCCGTTGATAATCCTTAACGTTGATCTTGGCAGCCTCGGCGGCGAGCTTCTTCACTTGCTCAGATGTTTGCGTCGGCGGTGATGTCTCCGTTGCCGGCGCTTTTGTCTTGCTCTCTGTCGTCGCGTTGCCTTCCTTGTCAGGCGCATCGGCAGGCTTGCCAAGCTGGCCGATGCTGCGCTTCAGGCTGGTGAGAATCTCCTCAAATGAGGATCCCGTATATGGCACGAGCTGGCTAATGAGCGCGTTCACCTGCTCGTCGGTGAGGTTCGGCGGTATCTCGGCCAGAAAGCGCCTCGCGTTGTCGTCGGTGACCCGAGGTCCTCCTGCGACGCCGACGACCGCATCCCAGAGCTTGCGGGCAGGGGGACTCGCCGCGTCAAGCCTGCTGCGGACCCCTGCGCTGACCGCCCGTTCCGGTGATTGACCTGTGGCCGACTCTGGGCCGACCCCCGAATGCTCGCCCGGCTGCCGTGGGGTTCCTGCCTGGGACGCTGGGTCGGCGGCTCCGCCGACGCCTTTGCCTGCGTTCCCCGTCCTTCCCGCACGCTTGTCTTCCAGCAGCTTGCGGACGGTATCAACGGTCTGGTTGCCCTGCGGAAGTTGGCCTTGCGCGGTCTCCGTGGTCGCGAGCAGGAGCTCCAGGTCCGCTTCGGTGAACTGATCCCTGTTGGCGGCGATGATGGCCAGAATCTCCTTGTTGAGTTCCTGCTGGGCGACGGACGGATCGCCGCCCTTGCTCATTGCCTTTTCTATTTTGGCTTTCAGCGCCGGGTCGGATTCGATCATCTGCTGCACTTCGGGTGGCACCGGCGTGCCGGAGTCGGCCATGGCCTTGAACAGCTGAACGATCGGCTCCTCGGTACCCGGCCCGATCCCGGCCCGGGCCTTGCCAGAGCCGAGCAAGATCACGCCCGCGATCAGGGAGGCCACGGCGTACCCAGGGACCACTCGCTTGCCCAGCCCCCCTGCACCCTTCTTCGCGGCCGCGGCGGCCAAAGCCAGCGCCGCGGCGAGCGCGAGCTCCTTGGTGGTGGACCGTACCACCTGATAGATAAGGACGCCCGAGTCGTTGACGACGCTGATATACAGATCCCCGCCGATCGCGTAACAGGGTCCGGGCGGGATCCAGCTGCCAGGCGAGAACAGGATCCCGCCGCAGTCTGCCGGAGCGGTCAACTTGTTAGCGAGTGCGATTTCCGCGGCAAGTTTGCCGATCCGGAACGTCGCACCGGCCGGCGTGGTGATCTCGTACATCGTCCTGTTAGCGAAGTCCCACATGTCAGGCTGGCCGGCGTAGATTCCGCTTTTGGCGGTGAAGTTCCCGCGCAGGCACTGCAAGGCCTCCTGCTCAGCAGGGTCCTGGCCAGTGAGGTTAACCCAATCCAGGTTGAATCCCAGCGAGATGCCGCGGCGGCTGCCAGGGTGCGAGGCCTCGTATGTCTCCTGTACGCAGATCTCGGCCTGCCGCCAAACGGGGTTCATCGCGGTGACGGGCACGCTAGTAAGCGGACACACTGTCGGCGGGCAAGCGCGCTGCACCATCGCGGGGACAGGCGTCGCCTGCCCGAGGCCTACGGTCTGCTGAAGGACATGAGACAGTTCGTGCGCCAGCAGCAACTGCCCATCAGCGCTGTGCGGGCGGTATTCCCCCGCTGCGAACGCGACATCGGTTCCGACCGTAAAGGCCCGGGCGTGCAGACGCCGGGCCAAGCCCGCGGCGGCCTGACCGGTATGCACCCGGACGGCGGACAGGTCCCACCCAAATCGCGCCTCAAACGCGACACGGTCAGATGGGGGCAGCGGTCGGCCGCCGCCGAGCCCAGGCAGGTCAGCCCGTTGGGGCAGGCCGCGAAGCGGCGTGCCCTGCCCCTGCCGCACGCCGGTCGGCCCGGCGCCATCAGGCCGGGTGTCGGTGGCATGGTTCGCCACCACGGACCGGGCTATCCCCTCGGCATCCCGTTCCATCGGGTCGCCCTGTTGACTTACCCGCAGCATGGGCGAGCCCGTGGCGGACCCGCTGGACCAGCCGGATGCTCCGGTCGAGGGTGTTCGGGCGGATGGCCCCGGCCAATGCGCATCAGTCTCGGTGCCGCAGCCGCAGCCAGGACTGCCGGTGTCGGCGCAGCGCTGCACCAGCCGGTCGCCGTGGGCTCGTACGCTGCTGAAATCATGACCCAGACGGTTCTCCGCCAGGGCGGCTTCGGCCGGATCAGCGGACCTGTCCGGCAGTCTGACTGCCCAGGCATACCCCGGCTGGAGGCCGCCTCGCAGTATTGGCCCCGGTATTCTTATGCCAGCCTGCGGCGGCTGCCGCGCGCGGTAACCGGCCAAGGTCTCACCCATGCGATCGCCTCCGGGCGGCGGGATGGGGCGGAAACCAGAGGGTCCTTACTCTCACGATCACAGTTCCGGCTCCCCGGCGTTGTCAAGGTCCCAGCCAGCCTCCCGCGGGCCAGCTACGGCGAGGGAGGCGAAGCGGGCCTGGCCGGCTCCTTCACACGCCAGGACTTACGGACGACAGGATCGTCCACGAAGTACCACCAGTCGTCATATGGTCCTCCCCCGCGCGCCCATGACAACGTCTTTGGCCCGTACCGCTCGCCGGCCTGGATCGTGCATTGGACGTGCCGAGGACCGCCGATATCCGTCTCGCCGCTTGCGACGGCAGCGTCGAAGCACGCGTCGTGGGCCCTGCAGCCAGCATGTGTCCCGCACAAGAGGGCGTTGGGGAATTCAATGAGGTACCCGCAGCCTCCGACCTCGTACTGCTCCGTGTAGGTCCCGACTGACTTGCACGTGTTAGGACAGTCCTCACCGCAGGCGCCACGGCACTTCGCCCCGCCCGGTCCGTCGGGTTCCTTGAGCTTGGGCTCGCGTCGTGTCCCCTTTCCCAGGTCGATCGGCGAGCGCTGCCTGATGTGCGGCATCCAAGGCGGGGACTCTGCGACGGGCGCCTGGCAGGCTGGATCCACGTCCTTGCCACTAGTTGCTGCGACGTCCTTGCCGCTTGTTGCTGTGATTGGTTCGAGGATCTTGCTCACGCGCGGGTCGGTCGGCGTGAGGACGGGGGGTGCCAGAGGACGGTCGTCATGGCCGGCTTCCTGGCGGGCGACGCGTAGGTGCGGCACTGGTCCGGCATGCGGCAGGTCCGGGCTGCCGAAGCCAGCCGCGACCGCATCCGCTTCCCGCTCTGCCGGGTCATGGCGCCCGCTGAGCTCCAGTTGCCCGGTTGGCGGGCCGAGCGCTGACCGCTGCTGAACCACATGCGCGAGCTCGTGGGCGAGGAGTCGGCTCCCGGCGGCGGTCTGCGGCGCCCAGCGCGTGGCGCCGAACACGACATGGCTCCCCAATGTGAAGGCATCGGAGCCGACCGCATGGGCCGCCTCGGCCGCCTGGCCTTGGGCGTGCACACGCACCCGGCTGAAATCGTAGCCGAAGTGCGCCTCCATCACGTCGCGCACCGGCGCGGGAAGCGGCTGACCAGGTGATCGCAGAACCTCGTGCACAACGGGCGGGACGTGGCCGGCCTCGCCTTCGCAACCGCCTTCAGGGCACTGCCGCCCGCCGCATCTTTGTAGCGAGCCAGGCCGAACGAAGGCGGGGGAGCGCATGGCGGTCGCAGGCAACTTTGCAAAAGCTGACATCCGGCTGGTCATGGCAGCCCCCACGAAAGCAGACGCACTGGCACCCAGCAGCGGGATATCGGGTCAGGGCGCAGCCAGAAATCGATCCCCGGTGATGAGCACCTCGAGCGCAAGGATCTTTATGCCAGTCACGATACGTCCTGGCCGTGCTCTTGCCTACCCGACCGCCTGCGGCGTTGATCGTATCGCCCGGTCGGCTGGTGCGACCTGCGGTGGACATGGGCAACGACCGCCGTCTGGCGGCCCCAATCCAACCTACGTTGCCCTTGCGCATGACCATGGATGTGCCATGTGAGGGTAAACTGCTGGTAAAGGGTGTGGCGTCCGGGGGGACAAGATGGACCTGCCAGGCATCCTCGAAGAGGATCGGTATACCGCAGCTAACTGCCGGTCGGCATCCTGGCGGGGAGTATTCGTGGGCCGGGAAGCGGAACTTGCTACCTTAAATGGCGCACTCGAGGACGTCCGTGCTCGCACCCCGCGCATAGTCCTGATCGATGCGCCATCCGGGATGGGCAAGACAGCCCTCATCCAAGAGTTCGAGCGAACGGCACATGCGCCAACCGTGTTGCGTGCGAGCGGCGAGGAAGCTGAGACGGGGCTTGCCTTTGGGGTCATCGAGCAGTTTGTCAGCCAGGCGGACGTGCCGTCAGCTGACGGTCTTAGCGCGATCGATGAGGGTGCCGGGAGGCACATGGATCCGCTCGTCGTCGGCCGCGCATTTCTCGACCTGCTCGGCCGGGTTCAGACGCGCAGCCCGGTGGTGCTTTTGCTTGATGATGTCCAGTGGGCCGACAGTCCGTCGCTGCACGCCCTGACCTTTGCATTCCGCCGCCTGCGCGTTGACCAGGTGCTAGTTATCGCCAGCACGCGCGATATCACCGACCCGCGGCTTCCGGGCGGCCTGCGGCGGCTGATGACAAGCTCAGCCGGGCTGCG
>Ga0335076_10008839_pt1 | contig 10165 bp, 5 predicted proteins | sample Lox_Sample_25_FD_206717 | JGI IMG/M metagenome (GOLD analysis project Ga0335076, IMG submission 206717) | Soil microbial communities from Loxahatchee National Wildlife Refuge, Florida, United States - Lox_Sample_2.5 | ecosystem: Environmental > Terrestrial > Soil > Wetlands | place: USA: Florida...
AAGAATGGTTACTAGAAAGATCCAGATCCATAGAATGAAGGTCCCACACTTGCGATCCAACCCTTCACATCAGAAACAGCTCAGGACATAGGAGAGAGGAGATGTACCAAAGTTATCGCTTCTCCGGGTGTAAGTTGAGTGACTGTTAAACCGGGAAAGGTAATAGGGTTGGTAATGTATGTTGTTGTCGTGACAGCCTGGGTTATCGCAATCGAATTTTCAGCAGGATAGGGGATTCCATTGACCGTTGCGACAAACCATTGCGTCATGAACTCAGTCTCAAGGGGTGAAGCGGGGTCGTAGGACATTGTGGTGACGGAACAATTGTGAACGGTGCGTGTATCGACATATATTAGTGGTGTTGGAGTAGCAAGGTCGACAAGTTCACTCAGCTGAGTCTGCTATTAAGAGACTTCATCGTGCTTCGATGTACCGTAGCGGTCAACTCGTTGAACACGCAGTCTGTATAGCTGGTGGTTATAAAGGAGTGTGTGGCTAGCGCGGAGGTTGCGGTTTGGGAACATGCATATTCAACATGTCGAAGTAGAATAAACGCAACGAACAGGATGAAGTTGACAGACAACTTTGTCTTCGCAAATGGCATTTGAATACTCACAGAGGTTTTGGACGGTTGTGATACAATAAGGGAACAGTGGGGAGGCGGACGACAAGAGTTCCGCACCACACGACCCTTTATTTATAGTTATGTGTTCCTTGGATTCACGCATGACATGCGTAGCGAGAATTGGTTCATTGCGCGTGCCACTTGCGAAAAATTGGGTTTGCCGGCCGCAAACAACGAGGCAGATAGCATTCTTGTCGGGATGGAAACTAAATTCCATTGCGAGAAATGATCTTATCGGCGAGACGTGGGGCAGCATTCTGAACTCGGTTGATCCGATTCTTCGATTTCTGTCTCTAAAAATAGGACTAAGGTTGGGGCTGTGTACGTTTTGTTGGCTGTGCAACAGTCATGTGCCGTGTTGCGCTTTTGCGTTTAAGATTCCCGAGCGGAACTTCGATTTTTGCAGGATACGACCTTGAAAAGAATAGAATCTTTTCTCGCTTTACTCTAGCCCGCATCAGCCCGGGGACAGACAAAAAGTGATGCGACTGTCTTGAATTGCGGAACCACCCATTGGCCAATCAGACAAGCGACCCCGCCTCCACAAATTCGCATTCCGCTTTGTGGCGGCGAATCATCTCTGATGCAATTTGAAGCTCGCAATACTCTCGGAGTTCTTTCGGTCAACGTGCCTCGGTAACTGTTCCACCCACTAACATTGCTCAACAATCCATACTCGATCAGATTTCCAGCTAATCGCTTCTTGAAAATGCTTTAATCGAAACGAAGAGGCTCATCTGATGGTACCTACCGAATCGAACTTGGTGATATAAAAGCTTGAATTTTGACAGGCCTGCCATTTCTAGTGGCCTATAATGGCAACGGGGAAGAAACATACCTGACTATATTGTCGCCCGCGTGGTGCCTAAACCGATGAAAGCCATCCGCCCCATCGATAGTCCCGAGACGAGGCGGAGCACTTTAGAAAATAAAGCTCGAGGCTGAACCTTGAGCTTAAATGCAGACTAGAAATACCCCCGTGGGCGGTGCGCAATCCAATGTCGTTTTATCCCCTCGCCTTGGCCAGACACGCTAGAACCTGACTATCTCCAGGTTCCTAGAATCGATATGGTTTCGAAACCCATGCGTCGGACACGCTCCCTCCCTTCTGAATACGAGGTACTTGGACTGCAGCGAACCGAGCTAGTCGCAATTCGAAACCCACAAAGTCCAGAAACCGAACAACCTTCAAACCAGAATGACCCCATCACCCTAACCTGCGACAATGCTGCATCAAATTTGGAGCGGCATAATTTAGAAAGCATTGCGAATGAATCAGATCCAGAAGACGGACACACAGTTCCAGGAGATAATGCTCTTGCCGTTTCAGAAGTCACTGTTCGCCAAAATGTGGAAGGTCTAGCACCTAATTCAGATGCGGAAACTCAGCCAACCGCGGACTACTCTGGGGATCACTCGGACCCTCATAGACCCCGTGATATATGGAGGCGTCTCAAGTCTCTCCCCCCCCGTGATGTCCGTGGGCAGGTCATTATTCTCCTGCGGTTCATTGTAGCAGCCTTCACGGTTTCTTTCACCATTTGGTACGGCTGGAATGGGTTATTCCCCAACACCCCTTCCCCGAAATTTCTATGGGATGAACCAAATAATTCGATCTTCGTCATTGGGATCCTGTCATACGTGTCCACCCTTTTTATCAACAATTTGGCCAGCGCAACGTACAACCGGTTCAGATGGGTCAGCGCATCTCATGAGGAAGGGATAGGCGCACTAGATTGGTTGGCGTGTTCACCTTCAACGTCCATCAGCAGCTTAATACACCTTGTGGTTTCTCGCTTTCCCTCCATTCGGGAAAATGAATCGTGGCATAGATCATGGCATCGTTTGTTTTCCCTTCACCGGCTTGTCCTATTAGCCTTCCAAGCCACCATCTCAGTGATCCTTATGTTCAATGTCACGATCAACACAGTCTATTTTCCGATTCCAAATACAACGCTTTCGGGGATAGGAGGTGTCATCCCTCTTGACCAAGATTATATATACTACCAACAATTCTCCAGGACAGGAATCCAAGGTATCGCACTCACCGATTACAGGAGCACACAAAGAGGATTCTTCATTAGCGCTCACCATACTGTCATTGGCACCTATGCAGCTGGGGACCCTCATTGTGCCCCGGGCGCCACGGGTTGTTTGCGCACCTATCTCACTCAAGCGCCTGTCCTTAATGGCACAATTCCTCCAATTCCCCGGACACCTACGAGTCCCGATTCAACTGAAGAACAACTCCCTTATGTGAGGTTTTGGAACTCTCCTATATACGATATTACCTTCAGCACAGTCGGTGTTCCATCAGGTCTGCAGGGACTACAAGGAACCTATGGATATGACGATAATGCTCTCATATTAGTCGCGGTAAAGGATAGGCCGGAACCAGAGACATCTAATTCATCTATCTTTCTGGGTTTGTTCTAGATCTTTTCCAGATTAGCTAACATTGAGCAGGATGCAGAGTCTGCGGATCAAGGGTGGAACGGAGCTGTGGCCTCAATTTACAGAATTCCAATTTGGAACACACCATCTATCCCACGAATCTAAAACTCAATGTCATAAAACGGACGGCAGATCTCACTTATTACCTCCCAAATAAATCAGTCATCGCAATTGACAACGTGTCCCAACATGGCGAAACACAATACGTAGATCCACTGTGGTATCTAGGGTTCTTCTCTGCCATATTTCCCATATGGCCTCAAAGGCCTTCCGATGCAAGCGAGAAAACTCTAGAACAACTTCTTTTTGAAGTCTCACAAACTGCCTGCCAATTTCAGGCCATTCAAAGGGGTTGGAATATTCCATATATCGACTTACTCGCTCTGCCTTTTATCATCCAACAACATTCCATTGAAAGCATGTCAAATTTCACATCCTTGCCTGCTGAAAACAATATTACGAGTTCATTTGTTACGCCACGAACAAAAATCTCTTTGAATCCGATATCGTTTTGGGTGTTTACAATTTTCAGTATGTTGAGTATTGGATCATGTGGGGTGTTTTACAAGATTTGCTTTCTTGGGGCGCCGGAGTTGTCAGGGTTTGAGGAGATTGATTTCGTGCTTAAACAGAGATGTGAGATGGGGTTTTTCAAGGATCAACTTGGACAAAGTCCAAGCCAAGTTCACGTATTCCAAAAGTTGGCACAAACCAAATTGCGGGTCGCGATTGAGAAGCAGACACTCGAACTGTTGCCTATCCACGTTCCGCTTCGGCGCTTCAATCGGGGTAACGGTGAACCAGTGGGACGAACAAATGGGAGGCGCCGACGTGCTTTACTAAGGACGAGGGCTCAGGTAGAACCGTGAGGGGCGGTGAGCCGCGAGAGGGAGAACGTGGATTGCTAGCGTACTGTCTTATTGGCTTCTCTAGAAATGGGATTCACCTTGATGGGAGAAAACTTCAGGTTGGATTCTGTACGAAGTCGACCTACTGTATCCTGCTCTATTTTTTAAATCAACATTATTAACCACGTTTATAATTCCTTTCATTGTACGTAACCAAGTATTTCGAATACCCATTAGAGGCACCTGCTATATATCTGCGGCATATTCAATGATTACAAAATCGACAGGGTCCCTGAATGTTAAGATAAGGTCTTGAAAGGCAGAGCTAGCAAAATCCGGAGGGACTTGAAAAGTTGCTCCAGATTGTGGTTATCACTAGCATTTGGACAAAAAATAATTCTGATAAATCTTTCTTAAATTGGCTTCTGAGTTCAACCAACACATAAAGCCCTATCCCACTTCTCTGTCTCTTTCGCTCACTAAACAATTGTCATCAAGCGTTGATAGCGAAGTACAAGAAGAAATCTGCATATCTCAGAGTGCAGAAAGAAATCTAAGACAATTCGGACCACGTCCAACTTAATTGCTTAATTGCGAAGAGGCGCCTATCTTCTTTATACTCCAAGAACAATGAGATATCGGAAACCATTCAAGAACAATCCCCAATCTGTAATCGAAAATACAGGCGTTATCGAAAGCCTTGTGGTTATCGTCAAGGGCTACTGACTAATGTTAGAGATTGGGTGGGCGCAAAGCGGCACGCGCAGGAATTCAGTAGATTCCGTACAGAGGAATGTGTGCTAATCGGCATATTTATACGTGTATCCTGACTCTCCGGGTTCTCCGCATTCCCTGGACTGCCGCCGGCTACTCCGCGGTACTACTGCGGATGATCCATTCCTACCAACTAACGTGAAGTAGTCCTAATTCCATCTTGAATTCGTCCGTTGCACAACCCCTATTTGGGTAGGTTCGTGCACAAATTGAGACACTAGACAAGGGCATCATGAAGGCTGAGATGTCTGCGTATTCTTGGCATGGGGAGCTTCATGAAGCGTGAAGAAGAATGATCCAAGCATTGATATTTTCCCACGAAAGACAGGGAGTTTAATTGCAGTGGGAGATTTGGATGATCCATTTTGATGTTCATGTCTATTTTGTTTGGGTAATTCTCACTCTGATCATGTCGCGTAATCCAGGAACAGTCTTGTGGTCGGAAGTTCTTTTTTCGGCTCCTTATTTACGGTCTCCGATGCGGGAAAAGCTCCTAATTTGTATACTTTCTCCTTCGCTAAACCCCACCACCACCCGTGTCGATCATTGGTTTAAGCCCCGAAGCTTCACTCTCAGGATTAAAACTTAATTCTTCGGAAAAGATCATAAAATTCGCCGGTGCTGCCCCGAAACCGGATTTCCTGAGAAGAGATCATATTTTGGGCCAGCATAGAGGGCAGGAGTTTGGAGAGTTGGTGATCGCATCATACGCACATGAAACAAACACGAGCGGCCCTGTCAGGTACAAATTGGAGGTTGTCGGCTACTGGGCGGCGAAGGTGAGACCATGGTTTCGAGATAACAAGCGAGACGGGCCTTTATGCATTCTATATATTACCGTTTATTTTATTCGTAACAAGGATATCGTTGGCAAGTGAAACCTATGGCTTCTCAGGCTCAGACATCCTCGTTTCATCATCCCTTCAATCCGCAGCCTTTTTTTTCCCGGTCTTCGATGAGACACCAGGTGATTTTTTCGGGCCCCCCCTTTTGCCGAATATCACATATGTGCCAACGTGAGTCAACAGGATTCGCGGGATCACCTGCTACATGTGGAATCCGCGATTAGCAATTCGGTAAACTAATACACCAATAGAGCTCTTCTATGGCATGCTCCTTCCGCTGTTCCGGGCTCCCATCGATCCGACAATCGAAGTCCGCGTGGTAACAACAGTCCTAGTTCGGATCCAAGAACTTCATCGCTAAACCAGACAAACCACGCGAACGAATCGGCACCCACGGCCCGAGCCCAAATCCAAATTTGGGACACGGTGTAGCTGAACACAAGAACGTCCGTTGCCGTATCAAGAAACGAAAGCTAAACACCAAACTGTATCTCCGTTTCATTGGCGCATTCCCCATCATAGAGTGGCCCAGATAGAGCAACCTCCAAGCTGGAACCCCCAGACGAATACTGGATACACCCGGTATCTATTTCACCCCGCAATGTCCAACGATCCCACCCTATTCCCGGTCTGAGCACCCGCCGTCCTGATGGGGTATTCCCAGAAGAAGAAGAATTCAAAATCGAGGCAATACTGTATCAATGAGATGTCCGAAATTCACGAGAATATCTGGTATATTGGCTTGGCTACCCGGATTCCGTAGGTAGAGGAACAAGATGTGCACGCTTCCGACTGCTGAACGAATATTTAAATGCAGGTTGAACCCGCGTTGCGAAATGAAAGGAATATTTTGAAGCTGGCAGCAGTTGGGCTACCAACTAATATTAAAAGTAAATTGGAACAGGACTTGGTACGAAGATTTGGGAAAATTGATATTATTTGCTGACCGTGAAGAGCAGTAGACTAACGGGGAAAACGGGGTGTCTCAGTTGACTCGGCCGGAGAAAAGGTAAAACGGCAAACCAAATTATTCTGCCGATGCTATGGGCAGTCATTTGACTTGCCTACGAATTCTTCTCCGTGTTTCTTCTGAAAGTGAACTTAAGAATTCACATGGAAATCCTCCAATTGGCCACGTCCTACGTTTCACGGAATTCCGGCCTTGGCAAACTTGGACGAGAGGAAGCTTGGAATAACGGAAGTAAGTTCAATATATTAGAGGATTCAGGACTGGGAATACATTCTTTGAGGTTCGAAAAAGGCACAGAAACATGCATGTTGTGAAGGGTTTTTCGTTTCTTTTGTTCTCTGCCATAATTGGCATGGCGAAAGGATAGAACTGTATCGCCTGGGGTGTTGTCCAGAGCCAATGCACAACAATGGACGAAATTGAATGCTTTGGATATTGGACCGATATCACCGGAGATGGCGGATTATGCCCTTTTGGGGTTACCTCCTCTCGCGTTTAAACAGCCATATTTAGACTTATTGTTGCTTTTTATTGCCCTGCGGTCAACCCAACCCGGCTCTACCCGACCAGGGCCCAGGGGAAATTTGTATGACGTGACGTCAGGCCTCAGCCGTTGTCGAACCACAACCCGGATTTTCTCTGCTCAACCCTACCTGGCGGACAGGGTACAGCTACCCAAAAATTCGTCAGTTAACAAAGTTTAGATTTATCATGTTGCACCACTGAATATCAAGCCAAGCATGGTGGTGCAGCTGGTGTGATGGACCAAGGGGCGGAGTCTCTAAATAGCCCTGCATCTGCAGCCCCTGTTCTTTAGTAATCAACTCTGACAACTCTTGGTCTCGCTCCCCTGGCCTCCCTAAAGAAGCGCCCCTTGCCAGCGATCCACAATCTCAATGTCCTCCGTAACAGGTTTGATTTTCCTATCTTTTGCCGATAGCCCCTCTGCAACCCCTTTAAGCCCCGGCACATAGGTAAGTCCGGGAGCTCCTGTGGACTGGGATTACTTCACGCACCCGTTTTCATGCTGTGGCCTCAGGAATCGACTCCATGAGATCCTCAATTCTGTGGATTCGTTGTCTCCTACTGGGCCTCCGAGCCGGAGGTTGTGCTTCTGTTTTATGTTGCGTCCCATTATCTGGTGCAGGTTATTAATTGGCTGCCTACGTGGTATCGAGCTCCCGACTTCACAGACTTCCCCAACTCTCCGACTGATCCATCTAATCCTGAGGTGGCACTTCCTTGCTTGACCGAAGGCCCAGAATTGCAGTGGCCATTCAAATCTGAACAGCTCAATTCTCAGTTAGATGTGGTACCTTGGCTTGGAGCTTGAGAGTGCCTCGGAATTGTCGGAAATAAAGGTGGCACCAAGTTCTGTCGCATGTCGTGTCAAGCTGTATCCCGTCGTTGTCCTTTCGTATAAGAGCCAGTGTCTTTTGTTTGCGTAGTCAAAATGCACATATCAGCTTTCTTGTTGCAAATAAATGTATGCGCAACGGAAAGCGTCTATAGATTAAGGCGAAAAAGATGAGCGTTATCCCACTTGCTTACAATGAGATGGCCTGTTGTAATTTACAATTCCCCGGCCTCTTCTTCGCCCCCAGCAGATCCCAGATTGTAGTTCCCTTGTTTACTCCGAAGTAATAGCATGATCTGACGCCTCGCCGCGATATCTTAATATTGTTCATGCAAGGTATACTGAATCCCAATGAGATTGAAATTGCAACCAAGCGACAGAAGGAGATAGGGATAATTGTACAGACGGTCCCAGAGATTCGCTCTCATTAGCCCAGACCGGACAAAACATGGTCCGGAATCACGGATATAACGTCATTGTCCGAGGTTTCGGCCTCCCGCCTATGCGAAATCCGGGCGGAGCTATCCCCTTTCCGATCAATATAAAACCGCAGACATCCTCTCGTTGGGAAACGGTGTCTGCCAAAGAAATGATTCTGTATCTTATCCTCATCGAAGCTTATTTGCTCGGCTCGACGTTCGCGGTGCCAAGTGCAATGTCTCAACGAGACCAAATGGTGCAGTCCACAAAATTCTCGCGTCTGACATACAGCTCACCGTCGATGTTCAATCCTATCTCACTAAAAACGACCAAAATTGCGAGGGAAGGTCTGATGAGGGACACAATGTCCCTCTCAAGGCCGATGCCGGGGATTGCTGGTCCTACCTTGACGAACATAATAACCCGCTCGTAACGTACTCTATTTACGTTACTCCCGTATCCGAGGGGGATTTTAACGTCACACTTTATTCGGACGGCCATTGTAAGGATATCATCGGAACGGTCGGCCCGATTGCTCCAGATGGACTTTGCATTTACAGTGCGGTCCCTGCGCCTCATGACTTTTTTCGTTCGTACACCTTTGATCCGGTGAACTGTGAGTACCACCTCTTGAATTCAGTAACGTGGGTAGGATGTCCGGGAAGCGGGGTTGGACCGAAAGGGCTTGTAATTCAGCAATTGAGATGAGCAAAAGGGCCTCAGGGGGATGGACTGCCGAGCTCCTGGATTGGAGACGTTGCGAACTCTGATTCATATTTTACGGGCCGGCGAACTTCCAGAAAACTAGGCATTAATGACTTCGCTTTATTGACATCTATTTTCACCCACAGAACCTCCCCATTCGATGCTGGGATTGGTGCATTGAACTTCAAGAAACTTTGGCGTTGGTCGGGATTGAGCAAAACATGACAAGTGAGACGGAAAAGCTGGAAAAGGTTGTGGCAAAAATTCTCGAAATGTTTATACCTTGGAATTAGAATTGTTATTTAAATCCCGCATTTTGGGAATCTACAACTTAACTGGAACAATAGTAACCTTGAGATTTTGAAAGGTTTTAAGGAGATTGTCTATTTCCCGTCGCGATGATGCTAGGATCTCAATACAATAGGAATATTCTCGACCACCTTATTACTGTTTTCCGATCCTGAATTTAACCCTGCTGACCCCCGATTCACGTTTATCTGCGGTATCGATGGCCCAGGCTCTCCGACATCAAAAATCAAAGGTCATACATAAGCACCTTCTTCGCTGAGGTTCTATGACGTTCCAAACTCTTCGATTCGGACAAATACTCTTGGACCCATTATGCCTCAGCAGGCCGGAAGCGTCTTGCGTTACCGCTTTTAGTTCCTACATCTCGATCCTCAAGTATATAAACGCCGACTGTCTCCCGATAGCATCGAAGCAGGAAGGGCTGCCCTCAAAGATATGGATTCCTAGTATCCCAACTACAGAAGTCAGTACACTTGGGTTGAAGTTTTCATGAAATGAATGTTTCCGGTACCCGAAGATTCAACATCCCAAAAGAGTGAACCCAACAAGCACAAGTCCCTCGAATTTTAAGCAAGAGAAGACCCCGGCGGCGCAGTAGCAGCTACGGTGCCAGCGCCTCATTCTAGAGACGTCGTTCGTAATGTTCAACGAGCATTTCATGGTAGAATCGCGGGAGGGTCGGCCTGGGCCCCGATATTCCGGACGCCACGGAGAGCCGGAGGAACGGGCGAGGACGAGGAAAAGCTGTTGCGCTGAGGGCGAAAAGACGACAGATCCTTCCACATGACAGCCCCTCGCGGCAAGGCGGGAAAAGCGACGGGGCTCAGGCGGAGAGACAACGCCCAGGAGTGACAATTT
>Ga0335076_10008841_pt1 | contig 10164 bp, 8 predicted proteins | sample Lox_Sample_25_FD_206717 | JGI IMG/M metagenome (GOLD analysis project Ga0335076, IMG submission 206717) | Soil microbial communities from Loxahatchee National Wildlife Refuge, Florida, United States - Lox_Sample_2.5 | ecosystem: Environmental > Terrestrial > Soil > Wetlands | place: USA: Florida...
GATGGCGTTTCATCGCCTCACGCGCCGCCGGCGCGTCGCCCGACTCGATCGCGGCGGCGACTGCGGAGTGCTCCTTCAGCGCCGTGCGCAGGCGCCCCTCGGGGGACATAGCGAGCCTGCGCGCTCTTTCCAGATGTACACGCAGCGATTCGAGCACATCGTCGGCGCGCGCCATGCCGAGACGAGTGGTCAGCAGCCGATGGAACGACACGTCAAGCGCGTAGAACGCGACCCGGTCCTCGGCCTCGACCGCCGCTGTCTCCTCTTTCAGGTTGGCCATCAGATCGTCCTTGTCGGCCCGCGTCATGCGCCGGGCCGCTTCGGCTGCGATCTCGCCCTCGAGCGCGCTGCGGATGAAAAAACGCTCGCGGACGTCGTTCAGCGATATTTGCGCGACAAAGGAGCCGTGTTGCGGGGCGACATCAACAAGGCGATCGTAGGCAAGCCGACTGACCGCGGCCGAGACGGGAAAGCGCGATACGCCAAGTTTTTCGCACAAACCCGCCTTGTCGATCAGACGGCCGGGTTCGAGCGTTCCGGAGAGAATCGCTTCCTTGAGTTCGCCGTATACGGCGTCCGCTTTTGTATGGGCGCCCTTGGCCAAGTTCCTACCTGCAGCTTGGGCGAAGCGAAGGCTTCGCCCGATCCGGCTAACATGTTAGACGCTAGAGAGGCGGCGCGGCGCCGTCAATCCTCCAAACGCCATCCGGGAGGCGCATGTCGACGCTGAATTTGAGCGAAGAGACCACGCTGCCGTCGGACCGCTATTCCGGCGCCCTAGCGGCGCGCGTGTTCCGGCCCGATGTCGATGGCCCCTCCGTGGCCGCGGTCAGGGAAGACGGTGTTTTCGACGTCAGCGAGGCTTTCCCGACCATGTGCGACCTGTGCGAAGCGACCTCGCCGGCCGAGGCGCTGCGCGCGGCCAGTGGACCGCGCATCGGCGCCCTCAAGGACATTCTCGCTCACACCCCGCGCGACAGGCGCTCGCCCGGCCAATTCCGACTTCTCGCGCCCGTCGATCTGCAGGCGATCAAGGCTGCCGGGGTCACGTTCGCCCAATCGCTGCTCGAGCGGGTGATCGAGGAGCGCGCCCGCGGCAGCCGCGAGGGCGCTGCGAAAGCGCGCGAAGAGATCGTGCGCGTGCTGGGCGACGATCTGAGCAAGCTCACGCCAGGCTCGGCCGGGGCCATGCGGCTCAAGGCGGCGCTGGTGGAGGCGGGCGCGTGGTCGCAATATCTCGAAGTCGGGATAGGACCAGACGCCGAGGTATTCACCAAGAGCCAGCCGATGTCGGCCGTCGGTTCCGGCGACGACGCGGGTTTCCATCACGCCTCGCAGTGGAACAACCCTGAACCCGAGGTTGCGCTCGCGGTCGCATCCAGCGGCTCCATTGTCGGCGCGACCCTGGCCAATGATGTCAATTTGCGAGATTTCGAGGGGCGGTCGGCGCTGCTGCTGGGCAAGGCGAAGGACCAGAATGCGAGTTGCGCTTTGGGCCCTTTCTTGCGCTTCTTCGACGCCACTTTTTCGCTCGACGACGTGCGCTCGGCGACGATCTCGCTCACTGTGGAGGGGGCCGATGGGTTCCTCCTGGAGGGCGGCTCGTCAATGGCCAAAATCAGCCGCGATCCCGCCGATATCGCAGCGCAAACGATCGGGCCGAGCCACGCCTATCCGGACGGCTTCGTCCTCTTGTTGGGCACGATGTTCGCGCCCGTCGTCGATCGCGGCGCTCCTGGCATGGGATTCACCCACAAGACGGGCGATATCGTCACCATCGGCTCGGAAAAACTCGGCCGACTCGTCAATCGAATGCGACCGTGCGAGGAATGCGAGCGCTGGACGTTCGGCGTTGGCGCGCTCATGCGCAATCTCGCCGGGAGGGGCTTGATTTAAGCGCCTTGGCTGATGAGATTTGGCTGACAACTTAGGAACAAAGCATGGGCATGCACCAGAACTACATCGCCGGAGAATGGGTCGATGGCCCAACGATCACCCGCGACGTCAATCCATCAAACACCAACGATGTCGTCGGCGAGTACGCCCAGGCCGACGCCGCCCAGGCGAATGCAGCCATCGAGGCGGCGCGCGCCGGATTCCCGGCTTGGTCGCGGACGACGCCGCAGGAACGCCACGACATTCTGTTGCGCGTTTCGACCGAGATCTTGGCGCGGCGCGACGAACTCGGGCGCCTACTTTCGCGCGAAGAGGGCAAGACGCTGGTCGAAGGCGTCGGGGAAGCGACCCGCGCCGGCCAGATCTTCGACTTTTTCGCCGGCGAAGCGCTGAGGATTCCCGGCGAAAAGTTCGCGAGCGTCCGGCCGAATGTCGATATCGAAGTCACGCGCGAGCCGATAGGCGTCGTCGGAATTATTGCGCCGTGGAATTTCCCGATCGCGATACCGGCCTGGAAAATCGCGCCGGCCCTCGCCTATGGAAATACCGTCGTGTTCAAGCCGGCGGATCTCGTCCCCGGGTCCGCCCATGCCTTGGCCGAAATCATCGTGCGGGCCGGCGTGCCGAAGGGCGTATTCAACCTGGTTGTGGGGCGCGGCTCCGTCGTCGGCCAGGCGATCCTCGATCATAAGCATGTCGACGCGGTCAGCTTCACCGGCTCGGTCGCGACCGGCCGGCGGGTGGCTGCCGCCTGCGCCGGCGCAATGCGCCGGTTTCAGCTCGAAATGGGCGGCAAAAATCCGCTCGTCGTGCTCGCGGACGCCGACCTCACGACGGCGGTCGAATGCGCAGTCAACGGCGCCTATTTCTCGACCGGCCAGCGCTGCACTGCGTCGTCGCGGCTCATCGTTGAGGAGCCGATCTACCGGCCGTTCGCCGACAAGTTGATGGAGCGGATGCGCGCGCTCGTCGTCGACGACGCGCTCAAGGCGGGAACGCACGTCGGCCCCGTGGTGGACGCCGCCCAACTCGAGCAGGATCTCTCCTACATCACGATCGGTCAGGGCGAGGGGGCGAAACTCGCGCTCGGCGGCGAGCGCCTCAATCGCGCGACGCCTGGATTCTACATGGCCCCGGCCCTATTCCTTGACGCCGACAACAAGATGCGCGTTTCGCGCGAGGAAATTTTCGGCCCCGTCACGGCGATGATCCCGGCCCGCAATTATGATCACGCCTTGGCGATCGCGAATGATACCGAGTTCGGCCTCTGCGCCGGCCTCTGCACCACAAGCCTCAAGCATGCCTCGCATTTCAAGCGCAACGCCGAAGTCGGCATGACAATGGTCAATCTGCCGACGGCCGGGGTCGATTATCACGCGCCGTTTGGCGGTCGCAAAGGCTCCAACCTCGGGCCGCGCGAGCAGGGGCGCTATGCGGCCGAATTCTATACGACGGTAAAAACGGCTTATACGTTCGCATGACGCGGATCGCGACCTTTGGTCGCGCAACGGGACGGCCGATTCGATGATCCTGATTTCCGGCGAGGCGCTGATCGACCTCATCCCCGATCCGAACAAGGCCGACGCCTATGACGCTGTGCTGGGGGGTTCGCCCTATAATGTGGCTATCGGGCTCGCCCGGCTGGGCTCGCAGACCGCCTTCGTTTCGCGCATTTCCGCAGACGGCAATGGCGAAGCGCTCGCCGCCGCGCTCGCTGCAAGCAGCGTCGATCTTGGCTTTGTCGCCCGCGACAATCGTCCGACCACCCTCGCCTTCGTCATGCGCGGCACCGCGAAGACCGGATCCCGCTACTCGTTCTATCTCGACGGAACGGCTTACGACGGTCCCTGGCCTTTCCCGAAGCAATGGCCCACAGGCGCGCAGCACCTTCACGTCGGCTCTTTCTCAGCCGTCGAGCGTCACGGCGAGGCCGTGGTCGAAGCGATGCGTCTTGCCGGATCGCGCGCGACGGTCAGCTTTGATCCCAATATCCGCCCGTTCGTGACGCCGGATCGGGAAGCGGTCGCGAGGCTGGTCGAGAGGCAGGTGGCCCTCGCCCGGATCGTCAAGGCGAGCGAGGAGGACCTCGAGTGGCTCTATCCCGCCCGCTCGATCGAGGACAGTCTCACCGCTTGGACCAGGTCAGGTCCACGATTTTGCGTCGCAACCTTGGGAGAACGCGGCGCCCTCGCCATTCTGGGCAAGGAAAAGGTCGTGGTCACGGCGCCGCGGGTCGAGGTCGTCGACACCGTTGGCGCCGGCGACAGTTTCATGTCTGCCCTCTTGTCGGCGATGGACCGCGACCATTCGCTCGGCGCCGAGGCGCCTCCGCCGTCCCGGAGCGGTCTAGAGAGGTGGCTGCGCTACGCGGCGGCCGCCTCCGCGATCACCTGCACTCGCAAGGGCTCCGATCCGCCGACGCGGGCGGAAGTCGAGGCCCTTCTCGCCGGGTGAGCCGAAATCGCGCCTGCAACTAAGGGCCAAGTCGACCACCATTGCGGGCACCGAACGGCCGGTCTAAAACGCCAACCGAAGCACAATGGGAATCATCGTCATGGCGTCGAGCGACGCTCTGCCGGGGCAGCGCCGGCCGCGGCCGTTATCGCCGCATCTCAGCATCTACCGCCTGACGATGACGATGGCGATGTCGATCGCTCATCGGATCAGCGGGGCCGCGCTTTATGTGGGCGTCCTGTTGCTTGCATGGTTTCTCATCGCCGCCTCGACAGACGCCGCGACATTCGCGGTCTTTTCCGGCTTCATCCAATCGTTCATCGGCCGCCTCGTCCTGTTCGGCTTCACTTGGGCGCTTTTTCACCACCTCATCGGCGGTATTCGCCATATCCTATGGGACTCGGGCTATGGCCTGGACGCGCCCTTGCGTGATCAAATGGCGTGGGCGACCTTGATCGGAGGCTTTGCGCTGACCATTTTGGTTTGGGCCGCAGGCTACGCCGTCCGCTAACGGAGCGCCACAATTGTCCCTTCCCCCAAGCGATCTGCGCACCCCTCTCGGACGGGTCAGGTTTCTCGGCTCAGCGCGGATGGGAACGACGGACGCCCGGATCGTTCATCTGACCTCGGTTGCGCTCATTCCTCTCACCGTCGGCTTCCTCTGGCTCGTCCTCGACCTTCTGCGCAAGGACTATAACGGCGTCCGGGCGGAGCTCGCGCGCCCGGTTCCGGCGATCCTGCTGCTGGCTTTCATCCTCGCCGGGATCGTCCACATGGAACTCGGCACGCGCTCTATCATCGTCGACTACTTCGGCGGCCGGGCGCGCGCCTGGGCGCTCGCTGCCAACACCCTCTTTGCCGCGCTTCTGGCGCTCGCCTGCGTCTATGCGACGTTGCGCGTAGCCTTTACCTGATGAACCTTTAGGAAGACGGACCATCGATGGCGACCAACGGCTCTTCCGCGCAGAGCGCGCCAGCGCTCGGGGGCAAGGCCTATCCGATCACCGACCACACGTTCGATGTCGTGGTTGTCGGCGCCGGCGGCGCCGGCCTGCGCGCGGGCGTCGGCTGCGCTCAAGCCGGATTGCGCACGGCATGCATCTCGAAGGTGTTCCCGACCCGGTCGCACACGGTCGCTGCCCAGGGCGGCATTTCGGCCGCGCTCGGCAATATGGGCCCGGACGACTGGCGCTGGCACATGTACGACACCGTCAAGGGTTCGGATTGGCTCGGCGATCAGGACGCGATCGAATACATGTGCCGCCATGCCCCGGCCGCGGTTTACGAACTGGACCATTGGGGCGTGCCGTTCTCCCGCACCGAGGCCGGCGAGATCTACCAGCGCCCGTTCGGCGGGATGACGACCGAATTCGGCAAGGGAATCGCTCAGCGCACCTGCGCCGCCGCCGACCGCACCGGCCACGCTATCTTGCACACGCTGTACGGCCAGGCGCTGAAGGCCAAGTGCCAGTTCTTCATCGAGTATTTCGCCATCGACCTTATCCGCGATTCCGAGGGAGCGGTGCGCGGCGTGGTCTGTCTCAAGCTCGATGACGGAACCGTTCACCGGTTTCGGGCACAGACCACCATTCTCGCCACCGGCGGCTACGGCCGCGCCTATTTCTCGGCGACTTCGGCCCACACCTGCACCGGCGACGGCAACGCGATGGCGCTGCGCGCCGGCCTGCCGCTGCAGGACATGGAGTTCGTCCAGTTCCATCCGACCGGCATCTATGGCGCTGGGTGCCTCATCACCGAGGGCGCGCGCGGCGAAGGCGGGTATCTCGTCAATTCGGAGGGCGAGCGCTTCATGGAGCGCTACGCGCCGCACGCCAAGGACCTCGCCTCGCGCGACGTTGTCAGCCGGGCGATGACGATGGAGATCCGCGAAGGCCGCGGCGTTGGCAAGAACAACGACCACATCCACCTGCACCTCGATCATATCGATCCCAAGGTGCTGCACGAGCGCCTGCCCGGGATTTCGGAGAGCGCTCGCATCTTCGCCGGCGTCGACCTCAGCAAAGAGGCGATCCCCGTCCTGCCGACCGTCCACTACAATATGGGCGGCATCCCGACCAACTATCACGGCGAGGTGCTGACCAAGGTCAACGGCGATCCCGATGCGATCGTCGCGGGCCTTATGGCGCTCGGCGAAGCGGCTTGCGTCTCGGTGCACGGCGCGAACCGACTCGGCTCGAATTCGCTCATCGACCTCGTCGTCTTCGGCCGCGCCGCCGGCCTGCGCGCCGCCGAAACTCTGAAGGCCGACGATCGTCAGCCGGAATTCGCCAAGGATAGCGCCGACTTCGCGCTCAGCCGCCTCGACCGGTTCCGCAACGCCAAGGGCAAGACGCCGACCGCGGAGCTGCGGCTCAACATGCAGATGGTCATGCAGATGAATTGCGCGGTCTTCCGCACCGGCGAAGTGCTCGTCGAGGGCAAGGAGAAGATTCACGCCGCCTGGCGCTCGGGCGCGGACGTCTCGGTGACCGACCGCTCGCTCATCTGGAACTCCGACCTGATCGAGACGCTCGAATATGACAACCTGATCGTGCAGGCGGTGGTGACGATGGAGGGCGCGGCGAACCGGCTGGAAAGCCGCGGCGCCCATGCGCGCGAGGACTATCCCAAGCGCGACGACGTCAACTGGATGAAGCACACGCTCGCCTGGATCGATCCCTCGAAGCAGACGGTCATGATCGACTACCGGCCGGTGCACGCCTTTACGATGAGTAACGACGTCGGCTACATCGAGCCGAAGGCGCGGGTTTATTGACGTTCCCCTGATGCGCGCGGTCAGAATACTTTGCAGAATGGATGAGCCGCGGTGGTCCAACTGACCCTTCCCCAAAACTCGCGCATCAAGCCGGGCAAGACATGGCCGAAGCCGGCCAACGCCGCGCGGCTCACGGAATTCCGCATCTATCGCTGGAATCCGGACGACGGCTTAAATCCGCGTATCGACGTCTATTTCGTCGACCGCGACGATTGCGGACCGATGGTTCTCGACGGGCTCATCTGGATCAAGGCGAAGATTGATTCGACCCTCACCTTCCGCCGTTCCTGTCGCGAGGGCGTGTGCGGCTCGTGCGCGATGAACATCGACGGCGTCAACACCCTCGCCTGCACGCGCGGCATCGACGAGGCTGCGGCGCCGGTGGTCATCTATCCCCTGCCGCACCAGGAGGTGATCAAGGATCTCGTTCCCGACCTCTCGGTCTTCTACGCCCAGCATGCCTCGATCGAGCCGTGGCTCAAGACCGTTTCCCCGGCGCCGGAGAAGGAGTGGCTGCAGTCGCCGGAGGAGCGGGAGAAGCTCGACGGCCTCTACGAATGCATTCTCTGCGCGTCCTGCTCGACCGCCTGCCCGAGCTATTGGTGGACCGGCGACCGATACCTGGGTCCGGCGGTACTGCTCCAGGCCTATCGCTGGCTCGTCGACTCGCGCGACGAGGCGCAGGGCGAGCGGCTCGACAATCTCGAGGATCCGTTCCGCCTCTATCGCTGCCACACGATCATGAACTGCGCCAAGACCTGCCCCAAGGGGCTCAACCCGGCCAAGGCGATCGTCCACATCAAGGAGATGATGGTCGAGCGGCGGGTGTGATATGCGGCTTTTCGATGGGCGAGCTGCTCAAAATCGTTGGAGTGACCGCAGCGCTGTATTCCTTTGCCATTCCTGGTTCGGCCGGCCCCACTTTGCTAACGTCTGGCGACGCGCCAAACCCTTTTGGACGCAACAAGGCGGTTGCCGCCGGGATGGGAGGAACAGCCCGTCCCCAGGGCGGGATGAATTGCGGCGACAGTTGCGAAGAGCCCGCGACGGGAGCCGGGAGCCGAAGGGCGCCTTATTCGGCGGCGGCGCGCGCAAATTGCCCGGATGATGCCCAAAAGACGCAAAACTCCATCACACAGCAACGCGCGTCGAACGATTGCCCAGACAACCGCTAAGCGGGAGCACAAACCAACTTCCGGTGGGACAAATGTCGCTGGTTCGTTTCGTGACGGCTCTATGCGTCACCTTGGCAGGCTGGAATCGGCACGCGAGGCGTGCCACGATCAACACGGGGACGCGAAGCCGCAGGACTGCGTGGCCTTGTTCCCGGCGCTCGATGTCCGCTCGAACCGCGATGACGCAGGAAACGCACTGAAGGAGGGCCTCTATGGCGAAGTTGAAATCGGTGAAAGAGACCCATGTCCGCGAGCGGCTCGGAACGCCCACCGACCTGAAGGCGGAGGCGACGCGGGACATCTCGGCGGCGCTCGCCGGATTGCTGGCGGACGTGTTCGCGCTCTACATGAAGACCAAGAACTTCCACTGGCACATGAGCGGCCCGAGTTTCCGCGACTATCATCTGCTGCTCGACGAGCATGGGGATCAGATTTTCGCAATGACCGACGACATTGCCGAGCGGGCGCGCAAGATTGGCGGCACGACCCTGCACTCGATCGGCGACATCGCGCGGCGCCAACGCATCCCCGACAACGACGCCGATTATGTCGATCCGAAGGACATGCTGGCGGAATTGAAAGAGGACAACCAACGGCTGAGCACGATCATGCGCCAGGTTCACAATGTCTGCGACGAATATGGCGACGTCGCCACGGCGAGCTTGCTCGAGAACTGGATCGACGAGACCGAGCGGCGGACCTGGTTCCTGTTCGAAGCGACGCGCGGCGGACCGGGGGCGAACGACTGATCCAGGTGGCGGAAGCCGCGGCCCGGGAAGCTTGAGCTCGAGACGATCGCAGCCGCGCGCGAGCCACTGCCGCAATTCTCAGACTGTGCGGCGATGCGCAATGATCGCCGCGCAAAGCGCGGTCCAACCCGTCTGGTGCGAGGCGCCAAGCCCCTCGCCGGTGTCGCCATTGAAATACTCGTAGAACAGCGGGCGATCTCCCCATGCGGAGTCGCGCTTGAACAGCGGGTTCGCGCCGTGCTCGGGCCGGCGTCCCTGTGCGTCGGGCAGGAAGAGCCTGAGCAGGCGCCGCTCGAGTTCGTCCGATACGGCGCCGAGGTGTGCGATCTGGCCTGAGCCGGTCGGCAGCTCCACAGTGAAATCGTCGCCCAGCCCGCGATGGAGGGCTCGCAGCGATTGAATCGCCAGGAAGTTGAAGGGAAACCAGACTGGACCGCGCCAGTTCGAATTGCCGCCGAACTGCGGCGTCGTCGATTCCGCCGGTTCATAGTCGAGACGCACCTGTGCGCCATCCAAATCAAGCAGGAGCGGATGGTCTTGGTGGAAACGCGAGAGCGAGCGCAGTCCAAACGGAGAGAGGAACTCCTGCTCGTCGAGCATCCGCGCGAACAACCGTTTAAAGCGGGGCCTGTCAACCAACCCGATGAGTTGGCTGGAGTCGCTTTGGGTGAATAGCTTGTTCAAAGCGCTGGCCTGAGGAGCGTTGTCCAGAAACCAGCGGGCTCGTTTACGGAAAGTGGGGAGTTCCTCCCAAAGCGACGAATTGAACCGGACGGACGCGAAGACCGGCAGAAGTCCCACCATCGAGCGCGCGCGGACGACCATCGCCTTCCCGTCCGGCTTGCGCAACCGGTCGTAGAAAAAGCCATCCTCCTCGTCCCATAGCTCATCCATCGCTACGGCGATCGCCGCAAAGTGCTCGAAGAATTTGAGCGCGATGTCCTCATAAGCCGAATCGTGGTTGGCGAGGCGAAGCGCGATTTCCAGCATGTTGAGGCAATATTTCGCCATCCATGCGGTGGCGTCGGATTGCTCGAGGATTTCGCCGCCCGGCAACATTTTCGATCGATCGAACGGCCCGATATTGTCAAGGCCGAGGAACCCGCCTTCAAAT
>Ga0335076_10008842_pt1 | contig 10164 bp, 5 predicted proteins | sample Lox_Sample_25_FD_206717 | JGI IMG/M metagenome (GOLD analysis project Ga0335076, IMG submission 206717) | Soil microbial communities from Loxahatchee National Wildlife Refuge, Florida, United States - Lox_Sample_2.5 | ecosystem: Environmental > Terrestrial > Soil > Wetlands | place: USA: Florida...
GCGCAAACCTCTCTTGCCCATCCCCCCCCATCTCGCATCATCACGCAAGAACCAGATAGACATTAGCTCAATAACTCGGTCTCCCCGCTGCTTTGGAGACGCTTCCATCCAAGAGAGACGCCCCATCCTCTGGCGCACGCCCGAAGGAAACCCCATTCAGTGAAGCCTTCATGGTCGATCGCGCACACCACATGCACCGGCTCGAGAGAATCATTATTCTTATGCGGCGGGTCTCATCGCTCTGATTGTGTGATTGGGGAATATGTATAGTATTTGGTGAACTCCTCTCGCGAAACCGATGTAACCCTTTGCCAACACTTGGAGCACTTTATTAAGGGCACAAGGAAACGAAGGAAGAAATGCGAAGAAAAGTGAGTTCACGAGGAACTGCATCCATTGGACATCATTAACTGGGAGGTCGGGTTTATAGAGACAGCGTTTGGTTGTCAGATGGATAGTCCATTAACAAGAACCCCCATGACGCAAGGATCATACTGTCCCTTTGACAATTCATGCCGCATGCTGTGGCCAGCCAGGTTCATAAATTGGGAACGTTACGTCACATCATCAAGGATCTTTCGACTCAAATCTCTTCCCTTGTGCGGGACAGTGTTTCCTGCACTCGAATCAGACACAGCCAATACAGTACAGTAGAAAAGGTGGAGAAGGAAGACAGCGACCGACTGAGATCTTCTTGCGGAATGTCATGATGAGTTCACCTTTGATTTCTTTGGCTCATTCGAGTGAGTCGGAGTATTGTCCTTTTCCAAGTGTTTCGGAATCGACATCTGTCGCAAAGAGGCCTTCCAATATACAAGAGTGCGTTGCGGAAGGCATCCTAAGTAGGTCATTCATGGACCCCAATTCGTTCAACTCACGGGTCCAGCAAGTCCTATACAGTACCTGGGACGTGATAAAAATTATAGAGATTCAGTTTCCAGAGATTTATTCCAATCTATCAGCTAGACTTGTCGGACAACTACTTTGAGAAGCAACCGATCGGAAAATAAGACCTATAAATCCGTTCTCAGAACATAATGAGCCATACAAAAGGGATGAAAACATAACAGCTAAAAGTAGACGAAAAAAGAACCAAGCAACCGAAGACTGCGAGCAACTTTCAACACATTCGAACCTCCCTTGCCCCTGCCAGCCTAAATCTTTCTCCCATTCCCAAATCTGATATAGTTGTCTAATCGACTTCCTCGACGACAGGGCCCTCATTTCCACCGGCCGGGCCTCCAGCCCCGCCAGGGAATCCACCAGGCATTCCGCCGCCAGGCATTCCTCCGCCAGGCATTCCTCCACCGGGCATACCTCCAGCACCGCCCTGTTGGTAGATCTTCATCATGATGGGAGATGCAACGGCCTCTAAATCCTTCTGTCGGCCTTCGAATTCCTCCGTCGAGGCGGTTTGATTCGAGTCGAGCCAAGAGATCATCTCATTGATTGCGCCCTCCAATTTCGTCTTGTCGGCGGCATCGATCTTGTCTTTGATGCTTTCTTCATTAAGAGTGTTGCGGAGGGAATAGGCGTATGATTCGGCGGAGTTGCGGGCTTGGATGCGATTCTTCTCCTTCTCGTCTTCATCTTTGTATTTTTCGGCATCGTTAACCATGCGTTCGATATCCTCTTTCGAGAGACGGCCCTTGTCGTTCGTGATCGTGATCTTGTTCGACTTGCCGGTCCCCTTCTCGACGGCGGAGACGTTGAGGATACCGTTGGCGTCAATGTCGAAGGTGACCTCAATCTGAGGAACACCTCGCGGTGCAGGAGGGATGCCAGTAAGCTCGAACTTGCCAAGCAAATTGTTGTCCTTCGTTCGTGCTCGTTCACCTTCGTAGACTTGAATAAGGACGCCGGGCTGATTGTCGGAGTAAGTGGAGAAGATCTCGCTCTTCTTCGTAGGGATGGTCGTATTTCGTTTGATAAGCGGCGTCATGACACCACCAGCGGTCTCAATACCCATTGACAAGGGAGCGACGTCGAGCAAGAGGAGATCTTGTGTCTTTTCCGAGGTATCGCCCGTGAGGATGGCGGCTTGGACGGCAGCACCGTAGGCGACGGCTTCATCGGGATTGATAGACTTGTTGGGCTCTTTGCCGTTGAAGAAATCAGAGACGAGTTTCTGAATACGTGGGATACGGGTGGAGCCTCCGACAAGGACGATTTCATCGACAGATTGTTTGTCGATTTTGGAGTCACGGAGAACCTTCTCGACCGGTTCCATGGTCGATCGGAAGAGATCTTGACACAACTCTTCGAATCTAGCGCGGGTGATGCTGGTGTAGAAATCAATGCCCTCAAAGAGAGAATCGATTTCGATGGATGTTTGAGCAGAAGACGAGAGTGTTCGCTTGGCGCGTTCGCAGGCGGTGCGGAGACGACGGAGGGCTCTGGCGTTGGTGGAGAGATCCTTCTTGTGCTTGCGCTTGAACTCTTGCACAAAGTGGTTGACAAGTCGGTTGTCGAAATCCTCACCACCCAAGTGAGTATCACCGGCCGTGGCCTTGACCTCAAAAATGCCCTCTTCAATGGTCAAGAGAGACACATCAAAGGTACCACCGCCGAGATCGAAAATGAGAACGTTCTTCTCGCCGGCGCCCTTCTTGTCGAGACCGTAGGCGATGGCGGCGGCCGTAGGTTCGTTGATGATTCGGAGGACGTTGAGACCAGCAATGAGGCCAGCATCTTTGGTGGCCTGTCGTTGAGAGTCATTGAAGTAGGCCGGGACGGTGATGACGGCGTTCTTGGTTGTGCCACCGAGGTAGGCTTCGGCGGTCTCGCGCATCTTGGTGAGGACCATGGACGAGATCTCTTCGGGAGTGAACGTCTTTGATTCCCCCTTGTACTCGACTTGGATGGCGGGCTTGCCACCCTTGTCGAGGACCTTGAAGGGCCAGTGCTTCATATCGGCTTGGACCTCGGGATCAGCGAATCGACGGCCGATGAGACGCTTGGCGTCAAAGACGGTGTTGTGCGGGTTCATGGCGACCTGGTTCTTTGCCGCATCGCCGATGAGACGTTCCGTATCTGTGAAGGCAACGTACGAGGGTGTGGTTCGATTGCCCTGGTCGTTGGCGATCACTTCGACACGGTCGTTCTGCCAGACCGCGACGCAGGAGTAGGTTGTTCCAAGGTCAATTCCAATGCCTTTTCCTAGTTCTGCCATGCTGAGGGATGGGTTGCGTCGATATTAGGGATAGCGTGAGATGTTTGCGTGAGACAGGAAAACAGACGAGATCTAAAATGCAAAATGCAATTGAGGTTAGCGGAGTCCGCTTCGAACAGTGTGATGGGTGGAGAAGAAAAAGAGAGGAGGATCCGGACGGGGAGGACGGGTGGCTTTATACCTTTGACGGTGGAGATTTTCGGTGAGAAGAAAACCAGGGGATGGAAGATGCTGGAGGAAACGGGGGCGGTTTTCTCCTTTTTGAGTGGTGACAATCGAATTTGCTAGAACTTTCCACACGTAAAATTTCGACGGCATGTCACGTGCAACGCTCCCCGAATCGCCTGGAAATCGCCCGCAAAGCGCGTCACCGCAGTTGTTTTCGAATTCATGGTGAATTCATTGGGAGAAATGCCCGTCAATTGAACCAAAGGGTGTACGCACCGGTTAGAATGGTCCAATGAGCGCATAGAGCTGCCATCTCACCAAATATCGGCATGCTCCTCCGACGGAATGTAGCCTCCCGTCTTTCAGTACGCCAATCGCGGCTTCTAGGTTTAATTTGACATTCTCTATTGCTAGAAAAAAAAGATCATATGAAACACATGTCAACCCATCCTATGAAACTCCGATATCTTTATTAAAGCTGAACAGATCCACACACCATAGATGACAAGATATCCTACTGGTCGTGTCGGCTCAACTTATTAATATATATATCCTTTGAAATAAGAAAATCCTCTTCTGAAGCATGTACACTCCTACAATGCCTTACCATATTACTCTTGACAGAAAAGCGTTCACGGTGGCGAGGACAAGTCGGAATAGGACACTGAAAAGGCTTTTCACCAGTATGCATCCTGATATGTGTATTTAATGCACCAGGCCGGAGGAAACGCTTGCCGCATTCTGGGCAAGGGTGTTTATGTTCCTCGGGTTTTCGAGGTTTTTTGCTGTTGCAGCTGTGACCAGCATCATTGTGGACACGGTTACTAGTTGCATCGGAGGCCTGAGTGATACAAGGGCTGAAGCATGGTGGTTGTGGAGAGAGTCCGGCTGGAGGTGTACTCGTTACCATAGGGTATAATTGCACTTGTTCTCGGTGATACTGTGGCGGGAGATAAGGGTACCAATATTGAGGTGAGTATTGAACAGCCTCATGGGTTGTCGTGCATAGACCTCCGGGCAAGGAACTAAGTGGAAATACCGGGTATTGTCTTCCATATTGCTGGTAGGCTCCATTATTAGGCCACGTTATCGGTTGTTGGGTTGTCTGGTCACTGGCGGGGTTTTGAAGGACAACATCCGGTAGTGAATGGGCAAAGAACGCATTTGGATTCTCTGACGTTGCAGTAGTAAGGACTGACTGTGTTGTATTAGGGACGACTGTTTGTGAGCAGTTGAACTCATCATTTGGTTGCTGTGCCGTAGCAAGTGTTTCTTCATCCTGTTGAGAATTTTCAAGACAAGCCAAAGTCAATCTTGCGGAGTCAGAGTTTTCCTCAAATACAACAAACCTGTCAACTGTCGAGTCAACAGAAGACTGAGTCCCCCAGGATCTCAGAGTAGAATCTTGATCTCCGTTCATGATTTTATGTGATTTTATGATTTCCAAGCGGATGTTCCCAAGGAGATTGTCAAAGTGGATGGGCGGAGCGCGAGCGGAGAAATCTTTATGACCGAAGATTTTCGGGATTTGCGCAGATCTCATGATCTTCGCTGATGGGCAAGTTTTGTCTCGAGGGATCGGAGGCTGTAGCGTAGAGCGGATTCATCGAGACCTATGATCGTTGAGGCGCGTTGGATTATACGGCGGAAGACCGGGGGCCCGAGGGTATCTGAGCGGTAGATTTTGTAGGACTTGTTGTGGGGACCAGGGTGAGGGACCAAAGGGACGTAGTGGGGTTCTGCAGAAGGAGAGGGATTGGCAATTATGGGGTCCAGAGGTTTGAGGGGAAACATGGAAAGAATTGAATCAGGGATTCGCTTTCGCACTACGAAACGTCAGAGGTGGGTAGACAAAGGGGTCACTTACGATTTGTCTCTAGTTCATTGTCCAACCATTTTGTCTCGACCCAATCCATGTATTCATCCAACTTATCATCTCGCATCATGAGAATATCTCCCTCAGTCACATCCTCTAATTCAATCATATGATCGTTCCTTTCCTCTTCCTCTGTCGCAGTGGCCCAATTAATCCATGCAGGCGTTTTCTCCAGATCAAACCCGAGCTTACACGCGATAATAAGCAACGTCATCATCTGTGCATCCGGGTATCCTCCCATCTTTGGATCCCCAGCAATGGAGAAAGCAAGATTCAGATGCTCGGCAAGGCGTTTTGCGATGCTGAACGTTTCGAGGGGAAAGGACATCGCTGTGATGAATTTGAAGAGGACAGGGAGGTAGTTGATGGCTGGGGGAGTCATTTGGAAATGGATGTTGTAGAAAATTGCAAGAGAACGGGTCCAGGTATGCAGTGCTTTAGCCTGGAATTTCGTCTATTATGTGTCAGAAGCGGCTAGGATTCCGAGTTTACATTGACGGTTAGACGGTAACGGGTGTGTCCATGCAGCCGCCTAAGCATTCGCAATGGAACCACTTTATGAGCGTTATAATAAGGAATCTTGTCCGCTTTAATCCAACTATTATTAGCCCCACGCGCTTAATTCTGGAGAACGGATACCCGAAAATCTCGTTCAACGTAACCGGAACTTTAAGGATGACAATCGCCATGTACGAAAATAATGTTGAAATAAGAAGAGGGGGATATTTCTCCAATTCAATCACATTAGATCGATACGGTTTGCCTGCCTGTCGCGGTCTGAGGGCCGGTAAGGAGTCATCACCACTTGACGGTCTTTCATCGTCGGCGTCCGAACTGAGGTCGCTGATATTCTCATCTTCTTCGCTCGGCGACTTTTTGATATTTTGATCCGTTACTCCTGGGATCTGGAGGTCCAATGCTGAGACATACAAAGCCCATAAATCTTTGACGAGAGGCTAAAGGGGTGAGCGGGGTATGGGAGGGAACAAGATTTCGGACCTGAAGATCAACCGGGAGTCCTAACTCTATGAAGGCTTTGACTTGCGCTTGCAATATAAACTGATAGCACTGCAAATAGAGAAATTTATTGGCTTCGTGAGACAATGCTGACAGGGTTAGCCAGTCGGTTCAGACGATAACAGTACGTTTCAGGTTGCGTCCGCGGCGTGTCGTCGACTCTGAATCGCTGGATGTGGCGGCACCAAGTTTATGTTTTCTCACAGTAAGAGATAAGGTAGGATCCTCTTCGTCTGCAAGTTCAAGGAAGTTCTGCCCACAATTAGAGACACGTGCACTGACGGCGGTGGGTGTGTGTATGTGTGTATGTGTGTGCTGCTACCTGCTCGTGTCCACGGTCACAGACGATTCTGCTATCGACCCTGAAGTACCGTCTTGAGGGACAGTTGTCGATGCCACATCGATGTCCCTTGAGACGTTCATCGTCCACGGGGACCCGCGATGTCTTGAGCATAGTCTGTGTCTATGAAACGATCGTCTCTTGTGCATGAACGATCGCGTGTGCAGAAGGGGCACCAGGATTTGTTTTGATGAAAGTCTGTCCCTGGGATGGTTCATATTGGAATATGCGTGATTCAACGTGATTCAAAGCCGAGTTCACCAGTTCACCCCTGCGACGATTCCACTTCGCTTTGTCCCTCTCATTCCAGTCTCCTCATGTGGCCATGTCCTCTGCCGACGACGAGTCTGTGATCTCCATCCTCTCCCTCAACTGCTGGTCCCTCCTCCTCCTCCTCCTCCCCCTCCTCCCACCGAAAAGCTAACAAACGTCCAGGGGCCTAAAGTGGATTGCCAAACACCGCGCAGCCCGCCTCGATGCCATCGCCGACCGCATCGCCAGCTCACCCTACTCCATCGTCGTTCTCCAAGAAATCTGGGTCCACGCAGACTTTGAAAACCTAGCATCCAAAACAGCCCATATCCTCCCTTATGCCAAATTCTATTTCTCGGGGGTCCTGGGCGGCGGCCTCGCAATTCTCTCGAAATGGCCGTTCGAAAGTACGACCATGTGGCGGTATCCGCTGAATGGTCGGCCTACCGCATTTTGGAGAGGCGATTGGTACGTTGGGAAGGGTGTTGCAAGTGCGCTGATTCGACATGCCTCGGGACAGTTGATTGAGGTGTTTAACACTCACGTAGCCGCCCTTGGGCGTCTGGAGGTTGACGCTTTAGTTACATGCTCCATATGGACATGGAGAGGATACGTATTTGTGTCATCGGACAGCTCAAGCCTGGGACATGGCAAAATTACTGCGAGCCTCCTCCCAACGTGGAACAGTAGCTATCGCAGTACACTCGAGCTCACTTCCATTCTCATAGCAGGCTGGAGACTTCAACTGCCAACCGGGATCCATGGCACACACCATCATCACAACCCACGGCCTCGTCACCGACTCCTGGCTAGCCGTCCACCCCGATACCCCACCCCGTTCCGCAGTGTCCGAAAGTTCCACCCTCTCCGACATCGAACACGTTCGTCTCCTCGGCGTGACCTGCGACTCTGCCCTCAACACCTGGCGTGCCTACGATCTCGCAAAGGACATGGATGATCCAAGGGCAAAACGCCTAGACTACATATTTGTAAACCAAGATCGCGCACAAGTCAAATCGTGTGATGTTGTCTTTACCGAGCATGTCCCCCGGCTAAACGTCTCTTACAGCGATCACTTTGGAATCCACGTTGAAATTCAACTTACCGGGCTCAAGGATGATCCAGACGGGACTGTTGCTGCAGGAGATGAACCCTTTCTCTCGCCGGAAATGTTTGATACGATTGAGGAGATTAATGAGCGTTATATGAGACGAGAAGTCCGACATTCACAGTGGCGGATATGGCATTTCTTCGCCTCTCTTGTCATCTTTTTGGCACTTTTGATCGGACAATGGTGGGTTCGTCCGGCGTACGCGCATTTTTTGATTCTGTTGGGTGCTGTCGTGGTGATGGTCACGGGAGTGGTAGATGGGTTAATTGGCTTTTTGTTTGGATGGTGGGAGATTCGTGCGTTGCGCGAGTTTATTAGTGAGGTGAGATTGGCAAGGAAGGTTCGACTTACGTACGGTGGGTAGGGCTACTTTGACTGCCTTATAGATCTCTCGGATTCGAGCCTGGCACAATAGCAGCCAACTCATCTTCGGGCTAATAATCATAAACCGAAACTATCAGATGTTCATGTCCTTAATTAGCGGACAGTATGCTCATTTTAAAATATCACTTCCTTATTGGTTTCTACAAAGGTGTTGTGGAGATATTTTCCGGGGGCCTTGAGGTCACCAAGTCCGCGGCCAAGAGCCACCAGTAATATCGACGATGCTGCAACTCGGAAAGCTCTCTTGTTTTGCTATTGTCTAATTTCACCTGCCGTCAGAGCACAGAAGGCCTGGATCCCCCTTCCGAATCTTGTCACCAACTGTTCCCAAAGGTTGCCCCTCCGTGGGACAAATGTGCTGGTGCCATGAGGTAAAGGCCTTATTCGTTCCCATACACACCAAAGAAGGAGAAAGAAACTCAAGAGGCTTCCGGTGACGAACCACAATAGTCCGAATCGCTTGAGGAGAAAAGTCAGGAAATATAGAGCATTCAAAAGCCAGACGATGTCCACATCAGTTGGTTGCCAAGTTGAAGCAGGGATGGTTGTACGAGACTCTACGAGGGTCGCGGCTTCAGAAAGGTGGTCAGGGTTGACGAAAGTGTCACTGGCTTGGAGAACGGGGGGAGGTTCTTCGATCGTACAGCATGCCCTTGGATGGAGCACAGGCACAGCAGTCGTGACGCTGGCAAAATGTTCAGGGTTGGTTGAGTTTGAGGTTGACTGTCGTATGTATAGTCCTTTATGATATTTGTTCTCGTCATCCCAATCGAAATAACGGTAACCGTGTGGCATTTCCCTGTCCACAAATGCCTGCAACGCCTTTTCCTGCTCCTTCGCCACCTCAAGCTTTTCGCGATACGACAGAGGGTAGTTGTTTAGTCCACGACACCGGAACTCACATTCTCGTCCCAACCTTCGACAGAGGGTCATGGTCTCATACGTCGAGTAGGTTGGGCGGGAAAGCCAGAAATCAAAAAAAATACATCAGATTAAAATGGCTCATCATAAAATGCCCTAAAATACGTCACTAGTGCCCATCGCGTGTCCATCGCCTGCCGATCTCGATCTCTCTAATCTTGGTGCTCGTGCAAGTGGTCTCTCACTTCTTTTCTTCGTCGCAGGCTGTCTATCATCTTTGAAAACCAGTATAGATTGAGACTGTTGAGGAAAAGATTTGAGGCGAGGTACATGCCCGCTAGCCATAGTGGCGTATCCTCAGGACGAGTTCGTCGTGCCACATACAGATCGTCTGCTCTTAGCTGCAGGCCTAATAAATATAGGATAATTACTGATGAAATTGTACGTGATGTACCATCCCCAAATGACGCGGCAAAAGAAGAAGGTGGTAATTAGGACGAGGCCATTCGCCAGCTGGAATAACGAGCCGGTCAAATGAAATTTATCCTATGCATGAGCAAACGTAAATCTAGAGGGAGACCGAAAACCAGTGGACATTAAGAAACGGCGTGGAAAGTTCAAAGAACAAAACCGCAGGTCCATAATACATCAAGAACGGACGCTGCAGATCAGTAAGCCCCAAACGGAGAGCTAAAGTGGAACGTACAAACCCAAAAATGAACACAGCTAAAGACGCAAGTCCATGCAACGCAAATCCCACGCCAAAAAGCCTCACATACCGAATACTCACGTAAGAATCCCAAACAAAATATCCACAAGCCAACGCAGCAACATCCGCCCCAAAAGCACTATACCCATGTACCGTATCTGCCAATAACTTTGGATCCCCCAACGCCAGAAAGGCAAGCCAGCAGATGGCAATGGACTGGATCATACTCACGACATGAATATCCCAGTTTAGCTTGGATCGCTTGCCGACGGCC
>Ga0335076_10008844_pt1 | contig 10162 bp, 9 predicted proteins | sample Lox_Sample_25_FD_206717 | JGI IMG/M metagenome (GOLD analysis project Ga0335076, IMG submission 206717) | Soil microbial communities from Loxahatchee National Wildlife Refuge, Florida, United States - Lox_Sample_2.5 | ecosystem: Environmental > Terrestrial > Soil > Wetlands | place: USA: Florida...
ATTCCCACAACAACAAAAATTGTCCCGCCGAGCCACTTGGACATGGCCTTCTCGTCAGGCTTGGGCCGACGAATGAAAGCGGCGTAAAATTCTTTCGCAGAAAGCCCGAGAACAATAGCCGCCGTCCCCACTAGTATCTGAAAAATCCCGGCCGCCACCAAGGATGTCCTCCGCGCCCGAGTGTTAAAGCCCAGTAGATCAGCAAAGCTCCCACAGCGAGGAACCCGAGGCGCCCCAGCCAGGCAGGGATCCGTTTCCTCGCTTCGCCGCAGAAGCTTGGGAGGGGAATGAAATAGTTTACGCCTGGCAACATTCCGAAGACCATCGTCACAAGGCCCAGCACCAATAACAGAGCACTGCTCGTTCTGAGGCCTTGTCCGATCATAGCGGTTTGTAATCCACCCGGCTCTCACTGACAGCTGAGCATCGAGGTGACGTTCGCATAAAGACCGCCGCCCGCTCCGGGGCTTCCAGCGTAGGCCCCAATGCCACCGCGGCCTAGCACCAGTCCACCATACTCGGCTAGCGGTACGAGCACCAATGGCTCGAAACGCGCGCGATTGATGGCTGCACCCCCGCTTACCTGTGCCGTGCCTCGGTCGAGATTTCCACGCGGGTGATCTGCGCGGACAACTCAACCGACTTTTCCTGCGGTTTTAAGTGAGCATTCGCGGGCCAGTTAGTTGCCCAAGGCAAGGGCGCACCAAAGTAGAGTAGAGCCTTGTGGTTTCGCTCACGCAGCTCCTGGTCAGAGAGCACGGCGAGTTTCACCCTCGGATCGCAATCGTCGAGCTTAGTATTGTAATCCATTAAGAAGTATTCGGCACTCTCGACCCGCTTCTTTTCAAGATCGGAATAGGAAACGGTTATTCGTCCCATTTCGTCCGTAAAGCCTATTCCGAACGCGTATCTAAAATTCCCATGTGTAAAGAATTGGACTTCTATCATCACATTGCTGAGGAACAGAGGTTCGCCTCTGCTACTCACAAGCTGGATTTCGATAGATTGATCTGGCTCCATCGATTTTAGCCCTTCAGCTTTTTGATTTCTCTGTGCTTCACAAGTATCACATTGGTGTTTGCCGCTTGTGAACCTCCACCGGGCGGGGCACCCGCCGACGGTTTCCGTTTTACCTCGAGGGTGGGAGGGAGTCGAGAAAGAGGTAGCGGGAACGATGGGCGTCGGGGGCGGCGTGGGGATCGAAGCTGAGGTGCATGACCTGGTAGCCGTCGTTGGCGTTGTGCGCGGGCCAGTGAGGTAAGGCCGCTTTGCCCGAGGCTTCGGAAGACGGGTTCGCATTGGCTGAAGTTTCGGCGGGCGGGCGCGCCTCCGTCGAGAGTGCGGCGGGCAAGCCGGAATTGTTGGGGTCGCCGGTTTTGGCAAAGTTGGTCCAGTAAGAAGAGATGAGATCGGAGAGCTGGAAATCGCCGGGGCGCCAGGGAAGATTTTTGGAAGGAAGAGTTTCGAAAACGAATTCGATTTCGGCGGAGTGGTAAGCGCCGACGGGAGTTTCGAGTCCGGCGCCGGTGGAGCGGGGAGGAGCGTCGTCGAATTCGTAGCGATAGACGGAGGAGTGGCCGGTCAAGAGCTGCATTTCGAGCCACTTCCAGGTGGAATAGGCGATGAAATCGTCACCGGCGAGATCGTTGGCGGATTGGATGGCTTCCTCATCGGAGTTTGCGGGATAGAGCTTGAGAAATTCGTGGGCTCGATCGCCGAACGTGGACCTGGCGAAGGCAATGAAGTTTTTCGCGGTGGGAGCCTGCTTGCCGAAAACGGCGCTGAAGTTATCTTCATCATGATTCCAGCCGGCGAGGAGAGGGACGCGGGCCTGCTTGCCCGCGGCGAAGATGGAGCGGACGTCATCGGGGAGAAAATAGCCGTCAAAATCCTGGGGAAAAGCGAATTTTCCAGCCGCGAGGTATTCACCGAGGAGTTTTTCGGCGGGAATGGCGCGAAGATCGGCGAGGGACTTTGCGCCGATGGATTTGGCGAACTTTGCGCCGATTTGCTCGGCATCCGCGAGCGTTGCGAGAGGGAGGGAAGTGCCGAAGAAGGCGCCACTTTCTCCGATGGCGCGATGGAATAGGCCGCGGGAAAGAGGAGTGGCCATCAGGGCGCTGACGGAGAATGAGCCGGCGGACTCGCCGAAGATGGTGACGTTTTGCGGATCGCCGCCGAACGCAGCGATATTGTCCTTGACCCATTGGAGAGCGGCGACTTGATCGAGGAGGCCGTAGTTTCCGGCTGCGTGGTGAGCGGACTCTTTCGCGAGAGCGGAGTCGGCGAAAAAGCCGAAGATGTCCAAGCGATAGTTGAAGCTGACAACGACGACGCCCTTTTTGGCGAGGTTTTGGCCGTCCTGGCGCGGCTCGGAGGAGGAACCCGCGACGAAGCCGCCGCCGTGGATCCAGACCATGACGGGGAGATGGGCGGCGGCGGATTTTGCGGGAGTCCAAACGTTGAGATAGAGGCAGTCTTCACTGGGGCCGTTATCGCGAAAATTCATGTCGCCATAGATGGGACCTTGCATGCAACGAGCGCCAAATTCGGTGGCCTTTCGAACGCCTGGCCAGTTTGCCGGGGGCTGGGGAGCCTTCCAGCGGAGATCGCCGTCGGGAGGAGCGGCGTAGGGAATGCCTTCGAAGATGAGGATTTTTCCATCGGTGCTTGCGCGGCCTTCGACGATGCCGGCGGTGGTGCGAACCTGGTCTGAGCCGAAAGAGGGCGAGACGAATGCGGCGGAGAGGGCGAGGGCGAGCAAAGTGTTCCGGAACCGGAGATTGCGAAGATTCATTTCTCCTCCCGAGCAAGAGCATGAAGCGGTTGCGAGGCGAAGTTTAGAATGCGAGTTTCTTCATGTCGAGCATTGCTTCTCAAAATCCAGGCCAAGGAGTGCCCCTACGCGAAGAGGCGGAGAGTTGAGAAACGTGCAACTGCCGCGTACAATCAGGGTGTCGTTTGCTGGGCTGAGCGCCGAGATCAATCAAGCGAAGGGATGGCCGGAAGGAACGCTTTGAGGAGCGCCGCCGGCAGAGGTTCCGGACAAAGGAGACCGTGAATGGCTTATGTGATTGCCGAGCCGTGCATCGGCACGAAAGACACAGCGTGCGTGGACGTTTGCCCGGTGGATTGTATCCATCCGCGCAAGGACGAAGGGGAATTCGAGGGAGTAACGCAACTGTACATCAATCCTGTCGAATGCATCGATTGCGGCGCGTGCGTTCCGGTGTGTCCGGTGACGGCGATTTTTGCGCTGGAGGATTTGCCGGAGAAGTGGCAGAGCTTCACGGCTTTGAATTCGGAGTGGTACGCGAAGAAGTAAGGCAGTTTTGGAGCCACAAGTTTGATTTGGCGCCTCGGCGGAGAGCCGGGGCGCTTTTTATTTTTGTGGAGGCGATTCTCATGAGAATTCAAGCGTGAATGCGCGCGAGGGGCTGTTTGCGATCAGGCTTGTCGAGGCTGCGGCGGCGGAGATCGTCCAAGGAAGTTTCAAAGAGGATTTTTTCGACCGCGTCCTGGACGTCCTGCCAAAGCTGGCGAAGGCCGCAATTTTCTCCCTCGGCGCACTCGGAGCCGAGGCGCTCGCGCGCGTGAGTACAGCTGGACTCCGTGAAGGCGCCATCCACGATGCGAAGCACTTCGCCGACGGAAATTTTGTGAGGATTGCGCGCCAGAGTGTAACCGCCATGGACGCCGCGGCGGCTTTCGAGAATTCCGCCGCGCTTGAGCTCGAGAAGAATCTGCTCGAGATATTTCAGGGGAATGTGATGGCGAGCGGCGATCTCCTGGATGGTGACCACGGCAGGATACTGGCGGGCCAGATGCAGGGCGGCTTGCGTGGCGTATTCGCCTTTGGCGGTGACTCGCATGGACGAGATAAGCGTTCCACACGCAGGGGGAAGTGTCAATCGTCCGAAAATTTGAGGCCCGGGAAATCAGAGGTTGCGCGGCACGTGGGGTGCCAGAGCCGAAACGTGGTAGATTCGAGTGCGCCTTACGAGTGAGTCTCAGAATTTATTCCATTCACGGAGATCAGCCCGATGCCAAAGCCTATTTTGTGGATCGCCGGCTTCACGCTCGCAGCCATTGCGCTGCAGCCAACCGCCACTCCTGCACAGGCGAAAAGCGAGACACCAGCGAGCAAGGACAAAGCGGCAGAGAATGAGGGATTCAAACCGGAGCAACAGGAGAGCAAGGGCTCGGTCACAATCGGCGGAAAGCTGATCAATTATGACGCGTATGCCGGGACGCTGGTGGTGCATCCGAAGGGCTGGGACGACGTTGCCCAGGATGAAGGGAAAGACAAGAAGAGCGAGCCGGCGGAAGCGAGCATGTTCTACGTGGCTTACTTCAAGGCGGACAGCAAGGATGCGCAGCGTCCGCTAACTTTTCTTTATAACGGGGGGCCAGGCTCTTCGACGGTTTGGCTGCATATGGGAGCATTTGGTCCGAAACGGGTGGTCACGGCGGACAACTCGCACACGCCGGCCGCGCCTTATCCAGTAGTCAACAACAATTACAGCTTGCTGGATGTGAGCGATCTGGTGTTTGTGGACGCTCCCGGGACGGGGTTCAGCCGGATCAGCGGCAAGGACAAGGAGAAGGCATTTTACGGCGTGGATCAGGATGCGCATGCGTTCGCCGACTTCATCGTGCAGTTCCTGGCGAAGTACGGGCGCTGGAATTCGGCAAAGTATTTGTTCGGCGAGAGCTACGGCACCACACGATCAGCGGCGTTGGCGAATGTGCTGGAGACGGAGCACGACATTGACTTGAATGGCGTGATTCTACTTTCGCAAATCCTGAATTTCGATATGAGCGCGGACAACCCGCAATTCAACCCCGGCGTGGAATTGCCATACCAGCTGGCGCTGCCCACCTACGCCGCTTCCGCGTGGTACCACCACAAACTGCCGGAGGCGCATCCTGAATTGGCGGCGCTGTTGGCGGAGGTCGAGCATTTTGCGATGAATGAATATGCGCAAGCGCTCGCAGGGGGTGCGACGCTTCCCGAAGAGCAGCGAAAAGCGATCGCCGCGAAATTACACGCATACACGGGACTTCCTGTCGAATACATCGAGAAAGCGGACCTGCGCATCAACGCTGGGGAATTCGAAAAAACATTAGAGGATGACAGCGATCAAACGACCGGACGGTTGGACACGAGGTTTTCCGGACCGACGTTCGATCCGCTCAGCAAAGAGGCGGAGTACGATCCGCAGTCTGCGGCGATCAGCTCGGCGTATGTTTCGGCCTTCAACGACTACGTGCGGAAGGATCTCAAATACGGCGAAAACAAACAGTACAAGCCTGAGATCGAGATCTGGAAGAATTGGAACTATCTACATCAGCCGCCGGGCGCCCATTTTCCTTTGCCGCAGGCGACGAACGTCATGCCCGATCTGGCGATTGCCATGAAGTACAATCCTGATCTCAAGGTTTTGCTGAATGCGGGGTACTTCGACCTGGCTACGCCCTTTTTTGAGGGCATGTACGAGATGCAGCACTTGCAGATCCCGGCGAAGCTGGAGAAGAACATCGAATTCAAATTTTATGAGTCGGGGCACATGGTGTACGCCCACGAAGCTTCACTGAGAGCGCTGCACGACAACGTAGCGGCGTTCATCCTCAAGACAGGGAACTCCAAGGGCGAATAATGCCTTTAGTGAGTTGCGGCAGAGCAGAAACAGGCGAAGCTCGAAATACGACCATTTAAGTCCTATTTTGTACCATTCAATTGGAATAGGTGCCATCCGACGCAGGCCAGTTGACAGGAATTTGCAAGAACGGCAGAATGATTTCGCTAATTGCAAATGATCTGCAACTAGAGATTATTGATACTTAAGCCTATGTTTTCAGTGCGTTGCACGCGAAAAAAGGAGACAGAATGGCAGGAGATCACAATTGGATGGGTAACGCTCGCTCTTGGGCCAGGAGGGCCCTGAGGGAAGTCCTCACCTCGGGCCAAGCCCGCTCGGTGCGAGAAATTGGCAGAGTATCCCAAGGGCAGTGTGCCCGGGCTTTCCTTCTCAGTTTGTCCACATTAGCCCTCGGGTGCTGTGGTTTGTTCTGTCCCTCCTCTTTCGCGCAGGAGAGCCCTTACATCGTGACCTACGACCATTATCTCGAGGAACCGGGCAGCCTGGAGGTCGAGTATTTCTCCACCTTTGGGACGCAACGCGGCGGCAACGACTTTCATGCTTACTGGGTCGAGTTCGAGTACGGAGTAAAAGCGTGGTGGACGACCGAGATCTATCTCGACGGCCAAACCACTTTCAATGACAGCACACTTTTCACGGGATTCCGCTTCGAGAACCGCTTCCGTCCCCTCAAGCAGGAGCACTTCATCAACCCGGTCATTTACATCGAGTACGAACAGACCAGCGGGGCTGACAAAATCCTAAAGGAAGTCGAAGGCCACGACATCGAGTCCGACTTAGCCGAACCCAATGGAAGCTTGCGACAGGACCACGATCACGAGCTGGAATTCAAGCTGCTGCTCTCGAAATCGTTCAAAGGGTGGAATGTCGCGGTGAACCCATTGTTCACGAAGAACCTGTCCCCGAGCGAACCTTGGGAATTCGGCTACGCGGTGGGAGCAAGCCGGCCGCTGGCGCTGAAAGCGGTTCCCAACCGCTGCAATTTTTGCCGGGAGAACTTCATCGCCGGAGTCGAAATGTATGGAGGCCTCGGGGATGCGAAGAGTTTCGGTTTGCACGAAACGTCGCACTATCTCGCGCCGGTGGTGGCTTGGAATCTTCCCTCCGGATGGACGCTGCGCTTGTCGCCGGGGTTCGGTTTGAATGACAACAGTCACCGGTTTCTCTTGCGATGGGGGGTATCGCGAGAATTCTCCGGCTTCGGAGAGATGGTGAGCCGATTGTTCGGAGGGCGCCCATGAAGAACAGAACGATCGCCCTTTGCTCGGCCGCACTTTTGGCATTTATGGTGGCCGGCAATTTTGTGGGCACGCTTTTCCCGGCATACGCACAGATGAACGGCCCGGCCGCAGCGGAGAAGCATAAGTGGAGTTACGCGGCGCTGAAGAAGGCTCCAGACGAGGCGCGCGCCAGAGTCAATCCCCTGGAAAACGATCCAGACGCTCAAGCCGCGGGCGGAAAGCTTTTCGAGCAACACTGCGCGGAGTGCCACGGAAGGAAAGCCGAGGGCGGAAAGAGGGGGCCGAGCCTGCGGGCTCATGAAGTTGAGGAGGCCACACCGGGCGCGATTTTTTGGGTTCTGACGAATGGTATTGTCCGGCATGGGATGCCGGACTGGTCGAAGGTGCCGGAGCCGGAGCGTTGGCAAATTGTGAGATTTATCCAATCTTTCAAAATTTCTGGCGCGTTGCAATCGCCTGCTGGACAGCGCTGAAGCCATTCGGCGAAGTGCTCCACAGGCAGAACGCCCGGATATCGGCGGAGGACAGCTATTCTTGAACGAATGAGAGGCAAATTGCGGCAGCTCCCGGAATGCGGGATGGAGGGAAATTCCGGCTTTGCATGGTGACCAACCCTAAGCAGAGTGCAATCATCTACAATCTGGTCTGACTTTAGGGGAACGACCTTTGCACTCTGGAAAACGGAATACCTGCCTCGGCTCATTGTTGATCTTCTGTTGCTTGCTGGCGGTCCCTCGCGAGGCGCAGAGCCAGACTTCGCATCCAACAAGCCTTCCGGGAGCCGCGGAGATTGAAGGCGATTGGTCGGGCACGCTGCAGGCCGGCGATGCGCAGCTTCATTTGCTACTGCACATTTCGCGCGATACAAAGGGGAACCTACGCGGCACGCTCGATAGCCTGGACCAGGGCGTGTACGCAATGCAGCTCACATCTCTCTTCCATCAGGAGGCGACGGTCAGTTTCGAGCTTTCCAACGTGGGAGCGTCCTACCTCGGAAAAATCTCCGCTGACCGGCAATTCATTACCGGGATCTGGAAGCAAAGCGGGATGGGGCTGGCGCTGATTTTCCACAGGCAGCCTAGTGGATCAGGTGGCCGGCCTTCGGACGCAGTGTCCGCAGTCGAAGGGACGTGGCAGGGAGCTCTGCAGCAGGGCAATCTTCGGTTAAGGCTGCAATTGCATGTTTCGCATGATGCGGACAAGAAACTGGTGGCCGGCCTGGACAGCCTGGATGAAGGAGTCAGCGGTGTTCCCGCGACCCACGTTTCGGAGAAGAGTGGAGTGCTGCATTTTGAGGTGCCCGTTCTGGCGGGAACCTACGAGGGAACGCTGAATGCGGCGAAAAATATGCTGTCGGGACACTGGACGCAAGGCGGTGAAATGCGGGCGCTGAATTTCAAGCGGTCCAATGAAGTGTTGGAGGCGCGCCGGCCGCAGAACCCCGAGAAACCATATCCTTACGCCGAAGAAGAAGTAAAAATTGTAAACGCGAAAGCGGAGGTCACGCTTTCCGGAACACTCACGCTGCCGAGAGGTCCAGGGCCATTCGCCGCGGCCCTTCTGGTGGCTGGATCTGGACCGCATGATCGAGATGAAACGATTGCGGGGCACCGGCCCTTCCTGGTCTTGGCGGATTACCTGACGCGCCGGGGGATTGCCGTGCTTCGTTACGATAAGAGGGGTTTCGCGAAGTCCACAGGCAGCGAAGAGAATGCGACGACCGAAGATTTTGCGGCGGATGCGGATGCGGCGATTGCGTATTTGAAGACGAGGAAAGAGATTGATCCGGGAAGGATCGGAGTGATCGGTCACAGCGAAGGCGCCATCATCGCGCCGATGCTCGCCGCGAAACCGGGCGAAGTGGCGTGGATCGTGCTATTGGCCGCTCCCGCGACCACGGGTGAGCAAACGATGCTGCGGCAATCGGAGTTGATCGCGCGCGCCAGCGGGATGAGCGACGATCTCTTGAACCGCAGCCTGGCGTTCGACCGTCAGGCGTATGCGCTGGTGCGAGAAGAAAAGGACAGACAAGCACTGGAATCGAAACTGAGTGACCTAGTGCAGTCGAGCGGCTTGGGAGTGGCCATGCCACCGGCGGCGCTGCAAGCACAAATTCACATGTTGAGCTCGCCTTGGTTCCGCTACTTTTTGGATTATGACCCGGTCCCAGCGCTGCGGCGGGTGAAATGCCCGGTCCTGGCACTGAACGGCGAGAAGGATCTGCAGGTTTCCCCGGAAGACAATCTTCCGGTCTTGAAGAAGGCCTTAGCAGAGAACGCCAACCGGGATGTAACAGTGGAGGAATTGCCCGGGCTGAATCACCTCTTCCAGCATTGCGACACCGGATCGCCCACCGAATATGGGGCCATTGAGGAGACCATGGCGCCAGAGGTGCTCCAGACCATAGGGGATTGGGTCACAAAACACACGAGTTCCCCGAGCGTTGCGCAAACCGCAAATCCCCACTGGCGCTGATTCTTGGAATTTCCCGGGCCAAGGTATGATAATTCGAGGAGCCCAGACGAGTCGCCGTGCCGCAAAAATTCCATCTCTCCCTTCTTGTCCATGCGCACCAGCCGATTGGAAATTTTGAAGACGTTTTGGAGCGGTGCTACCAGCATTCCTATCTCCCCTTTATCGAGACCCTGGAGAAACATCCCACACTTCATGCCAGCCTGCACTATTCCGGTCCTCTCCTGATCTGGATCGAGAAGAATCACCCGGAATATTTCGCGCAGGTGCGCGCGATGGTGAAGAGCGGCCAAGCGGAGATGGTCGGCGGCGGGATGTATGAGCCAATTCTGGCGGTGATTCCGCCTGAGGATCAGCGTGAACAGATGAACCAGCTCGCCCGATATATTGAAAGTCATTTTGACAAGCGGCCTTCCGGAGCCTGGCTGGCGGAGCGGGTGTGGGAACCATGTCTGCCTTCGGTGCTGGCGGACGCACAGGTTTCCTATACGCTGGTGGATGACTTTCACTTTCTGGCGGCGGGATTCGAGCCGCAAGAGCTTTTCGGGGCCTACCTGGCCGAGGATCAAGGAAAAAGCGTGTGGTTATTTCCCGGTCAGAAGGCGCTGCGCTACCTGATTCCATTCGGCAAAGTGGAGGATGTAATCGCGTACCTCCGGGATGCCGCCGCCGTGCATCCAGGCGGGGTCGCTGTGCTTGGCGACGACATGGAGAAATTCGGAGTCTGGCCCGGAACGTACGATCATTGCTTCAAGGACCACTGGCTGGAAGATTTTTTCAAGGCGA
>Ga0335076_10008845_pt1 | contig 10162 bp, 2 predicted proteins | sample Lox_Sample_25_FD_206717 | JGI IMG/M metagenome (GOLD analysis project Ga0335076, IMG submission 206717) | Soil microbial communities from Loxahatchee National Wildlife Refuge, Florida, United States - Lox_Sample_2.5 | ecosystem: Environmental > Terrestrial > Soil > Wetlands | place: USA: Florida...
TTGATGCTAGAAAATTACATCCAAAAAGCAGGGACCTTACCACATTCCTAACTCCACTAGGATTACTAAGGATTACCTCACTTCCAATGGGCTACACCAATGCACCTGCAGAGTTTCAGAGATGCATGACCTTCATCCTTCAGGACGAGATACCAGACTATACCAATGTTTTCATTGATGATGTCCCAATCAGGGGACCAGAATCACAATATTTGGATGAAAATGGAGAACCAGAAACAATCCCTGGAAATCCTGGGATTAGAAGATTCATTTGGGAGCATGCCAATGATGTGCACAGGATCTTGCACAGAGTTGGATGTGCAGGAGCCACTTTTTCATATAAAAAGACACAAATATGCAGACCAGAAGTTGTCATACTGGGACAAAAGTGCACACCTGAAGGGAGACTTCCTGCAGATGAAAAGATTACCAAGATTCTTGATTGGCCAAGACCTAGGACAGTTAAAGATGTCAGGAGCTTTTTGGGATTATGTGGAGTAGTCAGAATCTGGATTCATAACTATTCCATGATAATTCGACCTTTAACTGAACTATGGAGAAAGAACACCACCTTTGAATGGACAGAAGCTCGAGAAAATGCTTTTCAATCTCTCAAGAAGATAATCACGTCACCTCCAGCATTACGGCCTATCGATTATAATTCTTCGAATCCAGTCATATTGGCAGTCGATTCCAGTTACTTGGGAGTTGGTATGATCTTATCTCAGATGGACGAACATGGAAAGAAGCATCCATCTCGTTTTGGGTCTATACCTTTCAATGAAAGGGAAGCTAACTATGGTCAACCAAAACTGGAACTGTATGGGTTGTTTCGTGCTCTGAGAGCATTTCGACGATATTTGGTTGGAGTAAAGAGCCTTCAAGTCGAGGTGGATGCCAAATACATCAAGGGAATGCTAAAAAGACCAGACCTTCAGCCAAATGCTACTATGAACAGATGGGTTCAGGGAATCTTGCTCTATGACTTTTCACTGGTCCATGTTCCTGCTACAGAATTCAAGGGCCCAGATGCACTGTCTAGGAGACAAGCCACTCAACAGGAGATAGAGGAATGCCAGGAAGATGATGAATGGCTAGATGAAATTGCTCTCTGCACTATGACACCTGGATTTCCACAGCTCACTCAACTTGGATATACTCAACTTACCCTCCCTTCCTTTCTTGTTGACAACACCAAAGCAGACCAGTCCTTACATGATATCAAAGCATTCCTGGAGAATGATATAGTCCCACACTTTGCAAGTGATACAGCCAAGAAGCGTTTTTCACAGAAAGTTCAGCAGTTCTTTGTCAAAAATGGAAATCTATATAAAAGAAGAAAAGATCATGCTCCATTGAGGGTCATTCTTACAGCAGCTGGAAGACTGGAGATTCTCACTCAGGCCCATGAAGGACTGGCACACAGAGGAATTCATGGAGTATTTCAGACAATCAGAGAACGATTCTACTGGCCCAGGATGCACCAAGATGTGGAGCATCATGTCAAATCGTGTCATGAATGCCAGATTCGGAGTGTCAAGAAAGTTGAAGTTCCCATCACCATTTCTACACCAGCAACCATCTTTTCGAAGGTGTATGTTGATGTTATGCTTATGCCAAAGGCCAAGGGCTATCGGTATATTGTTGCAGCTAGGGATGACCTGTCTTTAGCAGCTGAAGGGAGAGCTTTGAGGAAAGCTTCAGCAGCTAACTTGGCAAAGTTTTTCTGGGAGGAACTTATTTGCAGATATGGAGCCATTGGAGAAGTAGTCACAGATAATGGACCAGAGGTCAAAGGCGCATTTGAGGAACTCATGAGAAGATATGGAATCCCTCAGATTAAGATTTCAGCCTATAATTCCAAGGCAAATGGAGTTGTAGAAAGAGGGCACTTTATTATTCGTGAAGGAATCATCAAGTCATGCAATGGCAATGTCAATCAATGGCCAACAAAAGTGCATCATGCATTCTTTGCAGATAAATGCATTACAAGACGATCAACAGGATTCAGCCCTTTCTATCTGCTTCATGGAGTGGACCCAGTACTTCCATTTGATCTTACAGAAGCCACTTTCTTGGTACATGGTTTCCACTCTGGAATGTCAACTGATGAACTACTTGCACTACGAATACGCCAGCTAGAAAAGCACCCAGAGGATATTGCACAGGCAGCAGCTACAATACAACAATCTAGGCTTCGATCCAAAGAGCAATTTGAAGAATTGTTCAAAAGAAGAATTACCACCCATATCTTCAAACCAGGAGACCTGGTACTTGTTCGGAATTCTCAAGTGGAGAAGGAGCTAGATAAGAAGTCAAAGCCACGATATATTGGTCCTTATCAAATTGTACGCCAAACTCAAGGAGGATCATATGTGCTCCAAGAGTTGGATGGTGCTATTTCAAGAAGAGGAGTTGCACGTTTTCGCCTCCTACCCTATATTGCCAGGGAAGGCCAGGAAATAGCAAAGACTATTCTTGAAGAGGAGGAACAGCAAATGGATGACCTTGAACATGACACAGATGACAATGATCCAGAGGAGGATGAGGAAGAAAATGATGATTATTAATGACATTTATGACCTCTCATGACCCTGCAATGACCCTTATGATCCTCATGGCTCTATGACAACTAACATGATCATTATCCCCCCTATTATTTTTTTTAATGGCTTTATGATGGTATGGTGACAACTGGGGACAGTTGTATTTCAAGTCCATGGTGGATGTCATGCACCAAATGAGTTTGGTACATGTAACATGTGATGAATGAGAATGGTAGAGTATGAACAGGAGACAGGAATATACTCTATAATAGGAAATCAGACATGTCACATGACCAAATTCAATTCAATTCCACAACCGTCACACCAACATCGCAATAATGCCATCTCTCACGATCTTCGAACCCCGATACCCCCAACCAGCTCGCACCGTGGCAGAACAGTTGCACATCGACGTCTGTCGCCTTTACGTGTGGCGACTTTTCGTAACACCCCAGGATCCAATTATACGCGAGCGGATGATGTTTGGAATCCGACTACCTGATTACCCGCGAATCGTTTATGCGCAACTCGGAGCGGTCGTAATGCGCGATCTCGCTCACATCGTATTCGCTCTCGTAACCAACCACCCTGGAAGCCCGCCACTCGTTTTGGTCGCGCTCACAAATGACGACGATTCTTATGATGTCACCTGGCTCACTTGGCTCGTCCCGATCCACGACAGCAATCCAGGCATCACGTTCACATACAGAGGATAAACGTAACTATGCAACGCTAGCTACGAAGGGGGCGAGACGAGATAAAATCTGGGAGATAGTGGAGAGGGGAGAAAATTGGAGGAAATTTTGGATGGATGGAAAATATGTCTGGGACTGCAGAGGACAATTTTCTGGGTCATGTAAAATTTTATGGAATTTTTCTTTGATTTTTTTCTGCATTCATTTCATGAAAAATAGTAATTACTTGGTTTTTCTGTGATTTTTAAATTCATTCTTTTCAGGTGAATGGTCACATGATAGTCACATGAAAGCCACATGACTATGTACTGGGACATCACCTGACCCTTACCTTAAAACACTCATTTACTTACTTAACACTTGCATAGCCTTACTTAGCATTTTGCACAGCCTTGCACAGCTACATATGAGTCATGCATGGGATGTTGCATGAGTCATGTGGAAGGTTGAGTCATATGGAAGTATGAGTCATATGGAAGTATGAGTCATATGGAAGTATGAGTCATATGGAAGTATGAGTCATATGCAAGGTTGAGTCATACATGTATGACTCAGGCATATTATGTATATATATATTCTTCTCTTTCCATATATACCCACTATGACCTCATACTTACTGGAATTGGGTTATTTGGGTATATTTGTACATATTTACTTCAAAGTAGTATATAAGGCCGGCTTTGTTTGGCCCACAATATAAGTTACTGTTGTACTTCAACCACCACCATCTCTTAGTGAGAGAAGTCTCTCTTGAACTTCAACCACCACCATCTCCTAGGGGAGAATAAGCAAGCTAGTACCATACTTGAGAAAGCTGTTCTTAAGTATCTGAATGATCATTGACTGTTAAGACACAAGGTCTGAAAGTCAATACAAGTAGTATTAGTGGATAGCACAAGGGCTGCTAGAGCTAATACCCAGGCAACATATATCACTGTTAGTGGATAGCACAGGAGCTGCTAGAGCTAACAACCCAGGACCAGCATACATCACTGTTAGTGGATAGCACAAGGGCTGCTAGAGCTAACAGAGTCTCGCCTCTACTCTTACCTCATCCTCAAAGACTGTGTGTGGCTACACATAGTCTCCATCTCATACCTTTCAGTCTGGTCAAAGCCAGTATAACTGAGTGTTCAGGTTTGTTGTAATCACTCCCACGAACAACAGAGAAAGCCCTGTCTAAAGGTCAGACCCGGTAATCTCTGGAGGATAGTGAAGTACCCCTTCTAAACCAGTCTCACTAACTCGAACCGTCAATTGGAGCCCACCGCGAGGGGAGGTTCTACTACTGAACATTTCACTTTACTCTTTGACCCTTGATACTATTAACCCCTTCTGATATCAGTACCACACCGACATCATGTCAGCACCAGCTACTGCTACCCTTTCTGTCTTGGATATGCCTCTGCCAGGCACCAGACAGGCCCCAAGACGTTTCAATGGAGACTATCGCTATGTCAACGATTTCATTGAACACTATGAACGACTCCTTCATCGCTACAATGTCACTACTCCAGAGGACCAGTGCAAGTCTATTCGTCAGTACTGTTCCTCTAAAGTACGAGAGACCATTGAGGGCATGAATGACTATGCTACACCCAACTGGACCCAACTTAAGGCTACCATCCTCAAGTTCTATGATGCAGAGCGCAATGAACAACGCTATACTGAGCGTGACTTGATTTCATTCATTCGTATCTCAAGGGATGAAACTATAGCCTCTGTCAACAAGTTTCGTGTTTACCAACGCAACTTCTATCGCATTGCTGGATGGCTCCATAGCAAGGGAAAGCTTACAGATGTTCAGGTGAAGCAATATTTTTGGAGAGGACTTCCAAAGAAGCTTCGCCATGGACTGGAGGCTAGACTCTTGATGACTCATCCTACTCATGACATGACAAAGCCCTTTGACATCTCTCAGATTGTCACAGCTGTGGAACAGATCTTCATGCGCACTCGCTTCGATGTGGATGACTCTGATAATGAGATAGATGTGGATTGGCCTGAGTCACCCTCAGACTCTGAAGATGAGAGTGGGGATGATTCAGATGCAGATTTCCAACGCCGACCTACTGCTAAGACCAAGTCTAGGTCTAAGCCCAAGCCAGCTCAGCTTGAACAAGCTTCAAAGGAGAAGAGTAGGAAGCTAGTCAATGCTGACAAGTCACGAACCATCCTGAGAGAACTGGAAAAAGAAGGCACAGAGGCCAAGAAGCAGGATGAGATTGAATCTCTTATCAAGCAGATGGGTCAGATGTCCCTTGAAGATCCCAATTATGGCTTGCTCTACTATCGTGCTATTACCATGGACCCTCGAGTAGAGAAGATTGTTCGACCTCCTCAATTCAGCAATGCTTCTAGTAATAGAAGAAATCAGCCTCATCAGGGAACTGGACCTCGCCCAGCCTTTGAATGTTTTGGTTGTGGAGGAAAGGACCATAGCATGAATGCATGCCCAGCTCTCAATGAACTGATGAACAATGGGGTCATCAAACGTGGACCAGATGGGAAGTACACTATGCATAATGGGTCCAGGATATTCAGAAACTTTGGAGAGACCCTGGTTCAGGCAGCTCAAAGGATCCAATCTTCCATTGTCCCACAACAAGCAGCCAATTTCGTCACTACCACCACTCATGATACTGCTATGTCATCATCAGAGGAGGATGATATAGGAGAAGAAGTTTATGCAGCAGATAGGCCAACCAAGTCAACCAGAGAGAAGAGGACAGAACTGGAAGGAGTATTTGTGCCATCAAAGTCTACACGTACAAAAGGAAAGGAACCTGATACAGCTGGAGCCCCACGATCCAGACCAGTCCAGGACAGACCTGCACCTAGGGCAGGACCCTCTAAGACAATTCCAGTTGTTGTACCTATGGATATCATCAGCCAGACTCAGACTTTTGATCCTGATGATGATGATGAAATTATGGAAGATGCCCCTGCAACCAAGGCCAAAGCACCAAAGAAGCCTAGACTACCTCATGCTTCAACAGTCTCCAAGGCAGTGGATCCTAATGCAATACTGAATAAAGCTCTGAATGCTCCTATTACTCTGACTGTAAAGGAGATCATTGGGGTATCCAAGGAGATATCTACCCTCATGCAGGATGCAATTCGCTACAGAAGGCCCATTCAATCAGCAGAGGTCGCCAACTTTACTGGAGGAAATGGAGTTAATCATTCTCAAGCACATGCTATCAGTTTACCTCAGGGAGTGCTGATCAAGGTTCCTATGGAGATTGATGGAATGAAGATCCAGGCAATCATTGATACAGGATCAACCCTTAACATCATACATCAGCAAATGTCCAAAATGATTCGCAGGCCTGTCAATCGCACTATTACCCCTGTGATGAATGATGCAAATGGTGGAGGGAAATTAATGGCTGGACTCATGGAAAATGTTCCTCTTATGTGTGGATCGGTCCTCACTCATGCAGATCTATTTGTGGCTGGCCATGTTCCATTTGACCTGCTTCTGGGAAGACCATGGCAAAGAGGCAATCTTGTCTCTATTGAAGAAAGAACAGATGGGACCTACATTCTGTTCAAGGATCCTAAGGACCCTGGTGTCTATCATGAGCTTCTTGGAGTTCCTGAAACCATATCTCAGCGCTTCAATTATCATACCTGGGAAACCACAGAGGGCATTCTTCCAGGGGATTCTGCTATTTTTAACCCTAAAGACAAGCCATGTCTTATGATCACTGAAGAACCACCTCAATATCCACCTTCACCAACCTACTCTCCTTCTATGCTCAGCTTCAACGATGGGAGCTGGTCCCAATATTTGCAGAGGAATATTTGGAATGATCATGGTCTAGAACATGATTCTACGATGAAGGCTCTTAGCCAGGTCATATCTCTTACACCTGATTTGATGACATTCATCAGGGATGAAATCCAAGACATCAATGCATCTCAGGAGGATTCAACTTCAGAAAGGTGGCAGAGGGAACAATCAGAGATGGATGAATATGAGGTTTCAGGGACTCTGCCACCTAGTGTTGCACAACCTCAGGATACCAATGATCTCACCGATGAAGCTTCCTGCTTAGCAATGACTCCCTTTCAAGGCCCTAGCTCGAAGATTGAAGACCCATTCTATGATTCCCCACTCCCATACTTCCTGAAATCAGAACCAGCAGCATGTAAAGGCTCAATTCCTATCCACTATGACCCTCTCTGCACTGTGAAGGGTGGTCATATTGCAGTTCACCATCTTACTCCAGATGGGGGAGGAAGCCTAAATGGAATATCCTACCATGATTTTACAGCATATGGAGCAGAAATACAGCTCATGGAGGATGATGGCTTATGCATCCAGACAAAAACCATGACAGGAACAGTATTCATCAGGTTTTGTGAAGATTCCAGATGGGGAACTTCCAAAACAAAAGATTCAGTCAACCAAGATGCAACCTATCTAGTGGATGATGCTCTCATGGACAGTTTCACCGGGGACTATATTGACATTTTTGGAGTGCATCCCAACTTCCTGCAAGACTCTGATCCAGATCAATCCATGCTCTATCCTTCTCTTATCTCTGAGGACCACACAGAACCTATGCACTTTGATGATACAGCAGATGCTCTTGATTGTTCCTTTCAGAGCAATGACAGCCTGCTAGGAGAGATGGACAGGATAGAAGCTGGGGAAGGAAATTTGGATGAGACAGATTTATGTCTTCTCACTTTCCAGGAGATTGAGGAGAGTGTAACAAGATGGAAGGATAGCTTGAATGAGGAAACAGACAGTTCTTGGCTTTTTCAGGGCTAAACTGTTTTTGACTGAACCTTTGACCAAGATACTGCAATACCCTGATGCCTTTTATGCTCATGATACCTATGCTTCCCTTTCTTATGACTATGCCTACCCTGCTCATGATAACTGTGCTTCCCACTCTTATGACTATGCCTACCCTTCTCATCATACCTATGCTTCCCACTTTTATGACTATGCCTACCCTTCTCATCATACCTATGCTTCCCACTTTTATGACTATGCCTACCCTTCCTACAATACCTATGCTTCTCATGATGTCTATGCTTCCCCTTTCAATACCCCCTATGCCTACCCTTCTCATGATGCCTATGCTTCCCCTTTCAATACCCCCTATGCCTACCCTTCCTATGCTCATTATGCTTATGGACAGAATTTTTCGATGGACAAGGACCCTATGCAAAGCCACTCTGAATTTTGCTCTTTTATTTCAGCAGATACTATGAATAGGGACTTGAATGCTCAAGTCCATGGTGGACAACAGCAGATACCCTCTATGCAACCTATGGACACTTCTATGCAATCTATGGATACCCCTATGGACAATGTATGGACAGCCTACAAGCCAGTGGCTCGCAAAGTTAAACCAGTACCTGGTGTATTTCCTGAAGATGCAAGGGTAGAGAGAAAAATCCCAGAAGATCCGCTTCTCACACTACCACCTCTTCCTATACACCCTCCAAACTTTATTCCCACGTCTAAGCTCACTCAAGAGAATCTTGAGTCATTATGCATCAATCATGAAGGCTTCTTATGGCCAGAGGAGGAGAAGCTGATTATTCATGTCATCAAACTCAATGAAAGGGCCATAGCATTCGATGATATGGAAAGAGGAACCCTTAGGGAAGACTACTTTAGCCCTTATATTATTCCCACCATTCCACATATACCATGGGAATTCAAGAATATCCCTATACCACCTGGAGTTCGTGCAGAGATAATGCAGCTGCTGAAGGACAAGATTGCAGCAGGTGTATATGAGCCTTCACAGGCATCATACAGGTCACCATGGTTCTGGGTCAAGAAGAAGAATACTGGGAACCTTAGGATTGTCCATGATCTGCAACCCCTTAATGCTGTCACAATCAGGGATGCAGAAGTTCCACCAATTTTGGATGATTTTGTGGAACCTTTTTCTAGGAGACAATGCTGCACAGTCTTCGATCTCTACTGGGGATTTGATGCTAGAAAATTACATCCAAGAAGCAGGGACCTTACCACATTCCTAACTCCACTGGGATTACTAAGGATTACCTCACTTCCAATGGGCTACACCAATGCACCTGCAGAGTTTCAGAGATGCATGACCTTCATCCTTCAGGATGAGATACCAGACTATACCAATGTTTTCATTGATGATGTCCCAATCAGGGGACCAGAATCACAATATTTGGATGAAAATGGAGAACCAGAAACAATCCCTGGAAATCCTGGGATTAGAAGATTCATTTGGGAGCATACTAATGATGTGCACAGGATCTTGCACAGAGTTGGATGTGCAGGAGCCACTTTTTCATATAAAAAGACACAAATATGCAGACCAGAAGTTGTCATACTGGGACAAAAGTGCACACCAGAAGGGAGACTTCCTGCAGATGAAAAGATTACCAAGATTCTCGATTGGCCAAGACCTAGGACAGTTAAAGATGTCAGGAGCTTTTTGGGATTATGTGGAGTAGTCAGAATCTGGATTCATAACTATTCCATGATAATTCGACCTTTAACTGAACTATGGAGAAAGAACACCACCTTTGAATGGACAGAAGCTCGAGAAAATGCTTTTCAATCTCTCAAGAAGATAATCACGTCACCTCCAGCATTACGGCCTATCGATTATAATTCTTCGAATCCAGTCATATTGGCAGTCGATTCCAGTTACTTGGGAGTTGGTATGATCTTATCTCAGATGGACGAACATGGAAAGAAGCATCCATCTCGTTTTGGGTCTATACCTTTCAATGAAAGGGAAGCTAACTATGGTCAACCAAAACTGGAACTGTATGGGTTGTTTCGTGCTCTGAGAGCATTTCGACGATATTTGGTTGGAGTAAAGAGCCTTCAAGTCGAGGTGGATGCCAAATACATCAAGGGAATGCTAAAAAGACCAGACCTTCAGCCAAATGCTACTATGA
>Ga0335076_10008847_pt1 | contig 10160 bp, 7 predicted proteins | sample Lox_Sample_25_FD_206717 | JGI IMG/M metagenome (GOLD analysis project Ga0335076, IMG submission 206717) | Soil microbial communities from Loxahatchee National Wildlife Refuge, Florida, United States - Lox_Sample_2.5 | ecosystem: Environmental > Terrestrial > Soil > Wetlands | place: USA: Florida...
CTTCACGCTGCCCGCGATCGCCCTGGCCATCTCCTCACTCGCGATCGTCGCCCGGGTCACCCGGGCGTCGATCCGGGAGGAAGGCCGGCGCGAGCACGTGCAGACGGCAGTCAGCCGCGGCATCCCGGGCCGCCAGCTGATCCAGCGCCATATCCTGCGCAACGCCGCCATCCCGATCACCACGATCAGCGGCATCACCATCGCGTCGCTGATCGCGGTCGCGGCCGTGGTCGAGGTCGCGTTCAGCCTGAACGGGCTCGGCGCCTACCTGGTCGCCTCGGCCCAGGACAAGGACCTCGCCGTGGTCCAGGGCATCTCGCTCGTGCTGGTCACCGCGTTCGTGGTGATCAACCTGGTCGTGGACCTGCTCTACGCCGTGCTCGACCCGCGGGTCGCGCTGGGGAGCAGGGCCCAATGAGCGCCCCCGCCCTGGTCGCCGTCCGGCCGGCATCGCGCCGCGCCCGCGGCTGGGCCATGCTGCGCGCGACCGGGCCGGCGGGCATCGCGTCGGCGATCGTCATCGCGGTCGCGATCTTCCTGGCCATCTTCGGCGCCCTGCTCGCCCCCTACGACCCGATCACCCCGAACCTCTCGCTGGCCTGGGTCGGCCCGGTCGGCGGCCACCTGCTCGGGTACGACTTCGAGGGGCGCGACGTGCTGTCGCGGCTGATTGTGGGGGCGCGGACATCGATGCTCGGTCCGCTGGCGGTCGTCATCGGCAGCATGACCGCTGGCTCGCTGCTCGCGGTGGCGGCCGCCTGGCGGGGGGGCGCCCTGGACGCCTTCATCTCGTCCGGGCTCGACATCCTGTTCGCCTTCCCCGGCATCCTGCTCGCGGTCCTCGCGGCCGCGGTGTTCGGCGCGGGCCTGACCGCCGCGGCGATCGCGCTGTCCATCGCGTACATGCCCTACGTGGCCCGGGTGCTGCGCGGCGCGGCACTCAAGGAGCGGAACCAGCCGTACGTCGCCGCGCTGGAGGTGCAGGGGGCCTCCGGCACCTCGATCTGCCTGCGGCACCTGATTCCCAACATCATGCCGCTCGTCGTCGCCCAGGCGACCATCTTGTTCGGCTATGCGATGGTCGACCTGGCGGCCATCTCCTTCCTGGGCCTCGGGGTCCAGCCACCGGAACCCAACTGGGGCGTCATGATCTCGGAGAACCAGGTGGGCATCCCGCAGGGCTACCCGCTGCCCGCGCTCGCCGCCTGCGTGTGCATCGTGGCGGTCGTGATCGCGTTCAACGTGCTCGGCGAGCGGCTGTTCGAGCAGGCCCAGGCGGCGCCAAGATGAGACATTCCCGGTCAACCTGGGACAGGCCCAGGACGCCGCAGGCGCCGGGCCGAACGGCGCAACGGCGTTGGGGTGTCCCGGCGCCGAGCACCCACCTCCCACCATGCCGCCTGGCGTGCCTCCGGCACGACCAAGCGAAGCGCCCGCGAGGGAGGCAGTGATATGAGCGACCCCCAGGTGACCGCCGCGGTCACGCCGGCCCAGGCCGCGCCGGGGGCGCCGCTCCTCGACGTGGACGGCCTGACGGTCCGGCTGCCGATCGACGGCGTCCACCGGCCCGTCCTGCGCGACGTGAGCTTCTCGCTGCGCCCGGGTGAGGCGTTCGGCCTGGTGGGTGAGTCGGGGTCGGGCAAGTCGATGACGGCCCGCGCGATCGACCGGCTGCTGCCCGCCGGCGCCCAGGTCACCGGCTCGATCCGGTTCGATGGCGGTGACATCAGCTCGCTCACCGGCGCCGGGCTGCGCCAGTACCGCGGCCAGGTGGCGATGATCTTCCAGGACCCGCGGGCGCACACCAACCCGGTCCGCCGGATCGGGGACTTCATGACCGAGGCGCTGCGCACGAACATGGGTGTCCCGGCCGCGGAGGCGCGGGCCCGCGCCGTCGACATGCTCGGCCAGGTCGGGATCGAGGACGGGACGCGCAGGCTCCGGCAGTACCCGCATCAGCTGTCGGGCGGCATGCTGCAGCGGGTGATGATCGCCGCGGCGCTGCTGACCCAGCCGCGGCTGCTGCTGGCCGACGAGCCGACGACCGCGCTCGACGTCACCACGCAGGCGGAGGTGATGGCGATACTCGATGATCTCCGCCGCGAGTTCGGCCTGACCATGCTGTTCATCACGCACGACCTGGAATTGGCCGCTGCGATCTGCGACCGGACCGCGGTGATGTACGCCGGCCAGATCGTGGAGATCCGCCGCTCGTCACTGCTGCACGACGACCCGCTGCACCCGTACACGGCCGCGCTCGCCGCGGCGCGCCCGGACATCGGGCAGACGGCGCACCGGCTGCGGGCGATCCCAGGCCGGCCGCTGTCCGCGTTCGAGGCGCCGCAGGATGAGTGCGCGTTCGCGCCACGCTGCCCGCACGCGCAGGACGTGTGCCTGGCCGCGGTGCCCGAGCTGGTGGAAACCGGCGGCGGGGTGTCCCGCTGCGCGCGCACCCAGGAGCTGCGCGGCATGCTGCAGGTGGCCGCGGATGCCTGAGCCTCCCGCCCCTGAGCCCCTCATTCCCGGGTCCCCTGGGCCCCCCGGGCCCAAGGCCCTCGTACCCGCGGCACCGGTGCCCGCAGTCCCGGTGGCCGAGGCCAACGGGGCGGCCGTGCTCGAGGTGGCGGGGCTGCGCAAGGAGTTCGGCCCGCTGGTCGCGGTGGATGACGTCTCGTTCGCCATCCCGGAAGCCGGGTCGCTGGCCATCGTCGGCGAGTCGGGCTCGGGCAAGACCACCATCGCCAGGATGATCGTCGGGCTGGAGCGGCCGACCAAGGGCACGATCACGGCCTGCGGCCGCGACCGGTCCAGGCCCGCCCGGTCGGCGAGGGACCGGCGGCGGCGCGGCCGCGAGGTGCAGATCGTGTTCCAGGACCCCTACACCAGCCTGGACCCGCGCAACAGCGCCGAGGCCACCATCGACGAGGTGCTCCGGCTGCACCACGGCTGGCCCGCCGACCGCCGCCGCACCCGCATCGCCGAACTCGTCGACCTGGTCGGCCTGGACGCCCGCCAGGCCCGCGCGCTGCCCCGCGCCCTGTCGGGCGGCCAGCGCCAGCGGGTCGCGATCGCGCGTGCCCTCGCGGCCGAGCCCCGCGTCCTGATCCTCGACGAGTCGGTCGCCGCGCTGGACGTGTCGATCCAGGCCCAGGTGCTGAACCTGCTCGCAGACATCCGCGACGAGACGCGCGTCTCCTACGTCCTGATCAGCCACGACCTGGCGGTGGTCCGCCAGCTCACCGACCAGGCGATCGTGCTGCACCGCGGGACGGTGGTCGAGCGCGGCCCCACCGCGCGCGTGCTCGACGATCCGCAGGACCCCTACACGCAGCGGCTGCGCGCCAGCGTGCCGCGGCCAGGCTGGAAACCGAGGCGCCGGGCCCTGACCGGTGCCAGGGAGGAACCCGAGGCCCCATGACCGACCTTCACTACCTGCCCGCAACCCAGGCACTGCAGGCGTTCCGGGACCGCGAGCTGTCGCCCGTCGAACTGGTCACGGCGGTGATCGACCGCGCCGAGACGGTCGAGCCGGTGATCAACGCGTTCGCCGAGACCTTCTACGACCAGGCGCTGGAGCAGGCCCGCGCGGCGGAGGCCCGTTACGCGGGCCAGGGCGAGGCGCCGCGGCCGCTCGAGGGCCTGCCGGTGGCGGTGAAGGAAGAGGCCGAGATCGCCGGCCAGCACAACACGCTCGGGTCGCTGCCGCTGCGCGACAACGTCGCGGACCAGACCAACGCCTTCGTGCAGCGGATCCTCGACGCGGGCGGCATCGTGCACGCGCGGACCACCACGCCGGAGTTCTCCTGTGCGCCGGTCACCTGGACCAGGCTCTGGGGCGTCACCCGCAACCCGTGGAACACGCAGTACTCGCCGGGCGGGTCGAGCGGCGGGTCGGCGGCAGCGCTCGCCGCCGGCACGGCGGCGCTGGCGACCGGGTCGGACATCGGCGGCTCGATCAGGATCCCGGCATCGTTCAGCGGTGTCGTGGGGTTCAAGCCGCCCTACGGGCGCGTGCCGGAGATGGCGATCTTCAACCTCGACCACTACTGCCACGAAGGCCCGCTGGCGCGGACCGTCGCCGACTGCGCGCTGCTGGAGAACGTGATCGCCGGGCCGCACCCGAGCGACGTGGCGTCGATCCGCCCCAAGCTGGAGATTCCCCGCGAGCTGCCGCCGGCCGCCGGGATGCGGATCGCGTTCTCGGCCGACCTGGGCTGCTACCGGGTGGACGAGGACGTGGCCGCGAACAGCCGCGCGGCGGCGGACCGGCTCCGCTACGCCGGCGCCACCGTCGAGGAGGTCGAGCTGCCATGGGATCTGGAGGACATCAAGCGGGCGGCGCGGATCCACTTCGGGATGATCTTCGGCGCGTCGATCAAGGAGATCAACGCCAAGCACGCCGACGAGCTCACCTCCTACGCGAGAAGCCTGGTGGCCGAGGCCGACGAGGTGTCCAAGGATGACTTCGTGGCCGGGCTCGCGCTGGAAGGGCGGATCTATGTCCCGCTCGGGCAGTTGCTCGAGGAGTTCGACGCGCTCATCTGCCCGACCTTCGCGGTTCCGGCGCTGCCGGCCGAATATGACCCGGGCCAGCCGGTCGTGGTCAACGGCCAGGCCAGCACGGACTGGATGGACGTGATGATGACGCTGCCGTTCAACATCGCCAGCCGGTGCCCGGTGATGAGCGTGCCGTCCGGGCTCTCCCGCGACGGCGTGCCGACCGGCCTGGCCATCGTCGGCAGGACCTTTGACGACGTCGCCGTGTTCCGGGTCGCCGCCGCGCACGAGGGACAGATGCCCTGGCTGGACATACGGCAGCGCCGCCCGGGGCTGTGATGGCGCAAACGCGGGCCGCAGAGGCGGGAGGAGCCGACGCCGGGCCGGGAGCAGCTGCCGCCGGGCCGGGCGCGACGGGACGGGGCCTGATGACCGGGCCCCCGCCCTTCAGCCCGGACCGGCGGGTGACGCTCGCGAACTGGCAGGACCCGCCGTTCAACCGGTGGGCCTTCCAGCACGTGCGCGAGCTGATCCCGACCGCGCTGATACCCCGCGGCGACGGTGCGGCCTGGCGGCTGCCCCGGGCGGAACGTGACCTGTCCGGCATCCGGTTCCCCACCGAGGCCGGCGAGATGACGGTCGCCGACCTGCTGGCGCAGACCTGCACCGACGGGTTCTGCGTCCTGCACCGCGGGCGGCTCGTCACCGAGCAGTACTTCAACGCGATGGCGCTGGACACCCCGCACCTGCTGATGTCGGTGTCCAAGTCGGTGACGGCGGCGGTGGCGGGCGTGCTGGCCGGGCGGGGCCAGCTCGACACCTCGGCCCAGGTCACGGCGGTCGTGCCGGAACTGGCGGGAACCTCGTTCGAGGGCGCCACGGTCCAGCACCTGCTCGACATGCGGACCGGTACCGCGTTCAACGAGGATTACGCCGATGTCCGGGCCGACGTGCGCACCTACGAGCGGGTGTACCTGTGGCGGCCGCCCGGCGCCGACTCGGTGCCGGAGGACGCGATCGCCTACTTCGCCACCCTGCACAACGACGGCCCGCACGGCGGCCCGTTCCGCTACCGCTCGATCCTCACCGACGTGCTGGCGTGGGTGATCGAGCGGGCCGGCGGGGCGCGGCTGCACGAGCTGATCGCCGCCGAGCTGTGGCAGCCGATGGGCGCCGAGTTCGACGCCGAGATCACCGTGGATCCGCATGGCAACCCGATGGCCGACGGCGGTATCTGTGTGACCCTCCGCGACGCCGCCCGGTTCGGTGAGCTGTACCTGCGGCACGGGCGGCGGGGCCGCCGCCAGGTCGTGCCGGCGGCGTGGGTCGAGGACACCATCCGCGGCGCCCAAGACGGGACCGAGGCGTTCAGCGCCGTTGACTACCCTGGCTACCCGCCCGGCGCCCACTACCGGAACTGCTGGTGGATCCGTGATCCGGGGCTGCCGTTCTTCAACGCCTCCGGCATCAACGGGCAGAACGTGTTCGTGCACGTGCCCTCGCGCACGGTGGTGGTGAAGATGTCCACCTGGCCGACCGCCCTCAACTACGGCTGGCTCCAGGCGACGGTGCAGGCGGTGCTGGCGATCGCGGCTGCCCTCCAGCGTCCAGGATGAACGCCAGAACCTCCGCCTCGTAGGCGAGCTTGCCGTAGCGGCCGGCCGGGCCCACGTGCGCCCCGGCCCCGAGTTCCGCCCGGAACAGCACCCGGCCCCGGCCGGCCGCTCCCGCCGCGCCGTCCGGGCCGGTGGCCCGCAGCCGGGCGACCCACTTGGCGGGCTCATGCACCAGCACCCGGGGATCGTGCACGCTGCCGGTGACCAGCAGGTCCGGCCGGTCCCCGGCGGGGGGGTTGTCGTAGGGACTGTAGGACTCCATGTAGGCCCGCATGGCCGGCTCGCGCGGGTCGCCCCACTCGTCCCACTCGCCGGCCGTGAGCGGGATGGTGGGGTCGAGCATCGTGTTGACCACGTCCACGAACGGCACCTCGGCCACCACCGCCCGCCAGCGCTGCGGCGCCATCGAGTAGACCGCGCCCTGCAGCAGGCCGCCCGCGGACAGGCCGCGGGAGACGATCGCGTCGCCCGCCGCCCAGCCGCCGGCGGCCAGCGCGTCGGCCACCGCGATGAAGTCGGTGAACGTGTTCCGCTTGTGGTCGAGCCGGCCCTGCAGCCACCACCGCCGGCCGCCCTCACCGCCGCCCCGGATGTGTGCGACCGCGTACAGGTAGCCGCGGTCGAGCAGGCTCGCCACCGGCAGGCTGAACTCCGGCCACTCGCAGGACTCATAGGCCCCGTACCCGTAGAGCAGGCAGGGCGCGCTGCCGTCTCGCGGCAGGCCGGCCCGGTAGGCGACCGTCACCGGGATCGCCGTCCCGTCCGGGGCGGGCGCGGTGATCCGCTCCGTCCGGTAGCCGGCCGGGTCGTAGCCCGGCACCTCCTGCCGCTTGCGCGGCCGCCACCCGCCGCTGGCCAGGTCCACGTCATGCCAGGACGGCGGGTCGATGAGCGACTCGGTGCGCACGGTCACCGCGCTGGCCCGGTATTCCTCGTTGACCCCCAGCGCCAGCGCCACCTCCGGCCCGGCCGCCTGGATCAGCCGCTCCTCCCCCGTCTCCCGGTCGATGACGCGCAGCTGGGTGGCCGCGTCCCGCCGCTGCTCCACCACCAGGAACCGGCCGAACACGTGGCACGACACCAGCCGGGTGCCGGTGGTGCCCGCGATCACCTCCCGCCACGCCTCCGGGCGGGACGGTGACCCCGGCCCCGGCACTGGGCCCCGCACGAGCCGGTAGTCGACCGCCTCGTCGTTGGTCACCAGGTAGAACTCGCCCCCGTCCGGGCCATCGGCGTGATCGGCCCGGTATTCGGCCCCCTTCTGCCTTTCCCGCAGAACGAAAGGTGCGGCGCTGGCGTCCGTGGCCGGGATGACGAGCGTTTCGGTGGTGTCACGGCTTTCGGTTTCCAGCAGGATGTACGCGCCGCTGCGGGTCGCCCGCACGATGACGTCGAAGCGCTCGTCGCGCTCGGTGAACACCAGCACGTCCCCGGCGGGATCGGTGCCGATGTCGTGCCGCCAGACCTGGTAGGCCCGGTAGACGGCGTTGGTCACTACGTAGAACAGCGAGCGCGAGTCCGCCGACCAGGCCAGCCCGTAGTAGGTCCGCCCGATCCGCTCCGGCCGCCCAGCGCCGGTCGTCAGGTCCTCACCGCTGGCCAGGTCCCTGATCCGCAGCTGGTAGACCTCGTCGCCGTCGAAGTCGACTGAGTAGGCGAGCAGGGTGCCGTCGGGGCTGACCTCGCGCACCCCAAGCGCCGCGTACCCTGCGCCGCACTCCGGGTCCTCCAGCAGCAGGTTCACATCGAGCAGCACCTCGGCGGGCTCCGGTTCCCCGGCTGCCTGAGGGCGGCGGCAGAACTGCTCGTACTCGAGCCCGGCCACGGTCCGGGTGAAGTAGGCGAACTCCCCGCGCTGCCAGCTCACCGATTCAGCGGCCGGCGCCAGCCGGGCGGCCATCTGCGCCGCCAGCGCGCCGCGGGCGGCCGCCGTGTGGGCCATCTGCTGGTCGTAGTAGGAGCGTTCGGCGGCCAGATAGGCGCGCATCGCCGGATCGGAGGTGTCCCGCATCCAGGCATAGGGGTCGGCGCCCGGAGCGGCCGGGCGCGCTGGTGCGGAGGGCGGGGAACTCGACATGAGCCAGAATGCTAGCCGTTCGGCTGGCCATCACCAGAAGTGGCATCCGACGCCGAAGCCTGGCCTGGTCGCGAGGTATCAGCGGTGCAATTGGCCGGCTCCTACCTCATGGAACCGGGCGCTCGCCCGCAATTCCCGCCGCCGAACGGCACCGGTGCCGCGTCGTTCGGGTGGCAACCGGCGCAGCTCATGCGGCCCATGGGGATAGAGGAATGTCCATGCGCGCTACATATCGCTCAGACCGCGGGGATACCGAGCAGGATCTCGTCGATGAACTCGCCTGCACCGTCTTGCAGCGCGTCGCGCCGGAGGAACTGGTGGTGTTCGGTGAGACCGCGGCGGACTATTTCCGCGATCCCGAACTCGTGCTGAGTGGCAGGCGCCGGGACGAAGCGGTGGGATTCGGCCTGGAAATGGCCCTGCTGACCCCGTACGTGCTGGCGGTTGGCACGGCGGTCGTCCGATTCCTCGGCTCGATCATTTCCGACGCGGTGCGCGACGAGGTCCGGGACGAGCTCAAGCCAGTGATCGCCGGGCCGGTCAGGCGCCTGTTCCGCCGTGAGGGTGCGCCTCCGGCTGACCGCCGCGAATCCGCCGGGCAAGATCGGGCACCGGGTATGACGGCCGGGCAGGCGCGCGAGGTCCGCCGGGTCGCGCTGCAGCAGGCCAGGCGCTCCGGGCTGGACGACGAGAAAGCCTCGCTGCTCGCCGACGCGTTCGTCGGGGCTCTCCTGGTGAACGGCTGACGCCATGACCGAGCAGAAGACCGCCGGTACGCGGACATGGGCACCGGAGCGGGCCCGGGTGAACGTTCTGGCCTTCGGGTCACCGACCACAACGCGGTATCTGGCCTTTCTGGCCGCGCTGCTGAGCGCCGGGGTGTTCGTTGGCAGCTGGGTGTACAACCAGACACAGGGCCAGCACTGGGTCAGGGTCGTCATCAGCTGCGCGGCACGGGCGCAGCAGGCCGGGACGTCATTGCCACCGGTGCAGGCCGAACTGGCCCGGGAAGCGCTCGAATCAAGGTGCCGCGGCGCCGCCGACCTCCGCCGCGCGGCCTACGCCCTGGGCGGGGCGGGAGTGGCCGGCGCGGGCGCGGTGGCCGTCGTGTATCTGGCGCCGGTGGTGGTGCGGCGCCGCCGGCGGCTGCGCGGGCTGGGCACGCCGCTGCAAGGGGCAAGCGACCGGTTCGCCGCGCTGGCGGACGAGGCCGGCATCCGGAACATGCCCGGCCTCGAACGTGGGGCGGCAGACCAGCGTGATGCCTTCAGCTACGGGGCGCCCGGGCGGCCGCGGGTCGTGCTGCCGCCCGCGGTCGCCGTCCGCTGGCGCGACCAGCAGCTGTTCGATCCCCTGGTGCAGCACGAGCTGGCGCATGTCCGCCATCGCGACGTCGCGCTGGCATGGCTGGCCCGGTCGGTCTGGTACGCGCTGGCACCTCTCCTGGCACTGCCGGTGGTCGTGACGTTGCTGTCGAGCGACCGTTCCATCCTGGGTGACTTCGCCTGGCGGGCATCCCTGCTCGGCCTGACCGTGCTGCTCGTCTCCGCCGCCCTGCTGCGCTCCCGTGAGCATGACGCCGATCTGCGCGCCGCGCAGGCCGCGGGCGAGACCGGCTCGCTGATTGCGCTGCTGCAGCGAACACCTGATCAAGCCCGGCCCAACCGGCTCCGCCAGCTCGCGGCCCGGCACCCCACGCCACAGCAGCGCGTCCTGGTGCTGCAGAACCCTGAACGTGCCGCCGGCACCACCTTCGTGGACGGCTTCAGCTCCGCGTTCCTGGCCGGGCTGCTGTTCCCCCTCGTCGCCAACGCTCTCGTGGTGCTGTTCACCGGCTCGGGCCAGACCGATCTTGGCGCATTGGTCACCGCCCTGCTCGCCGGGCCACTGCTCGGTGGTTCGGTCGGCCTGGGCCTGTGGCGCGCCGCGGCGGCCGGCCGCATCGCCGGGGCGCGGTTCCGGGTCGCTCC
>Ga0335076_10008848_pt1 | contig 10160 bp, 7 predicted proteins | sample Lox_Sample_25_FD_206717 | JGI IMG/M metagenome (GOLD analysis project Ga0335076, IMG submission 206717) | Soil microbial communities from Loxahatchee National Wildlife Refuge, Florida, United States - Lox_Sample_2.5 | ecosystem: Environmental > Terrestrial > Soil > Wetlands | place: USA: Florida...
TGAAGAAGAAGCCGAAAAACGCGAACACCGCCAGCGCCGGCTCCATGCACGACGCGAACGCGAAGAAGAAGAAGCCGCCGCGCCGTGAGGACTGTCGCCGCCCGCCGCGCGGGGGCCGGCCGGGCTATTTCTTGTACTTGAAGTGATCCTTGGCGACGACGGGGCTCGTGCCGAGCGCGTTCGTCACGCGAACGTCGACCGTACCGGAGCCTTTCGGCGAGGTCGCGGTGATGCTGGTGGGCGAGTTGAACACGACGCCGCCGGCTTCCACGCCGCCGAACGCCACCGTCGAGGTGCTCGTGAAGCCGCTGCCGGTGATCGTCACGACCGTGCCGCCGCTCCCGGGCCCGGCCTTGGGCTTGAGCTTCGTGACCGCCGGGAGTTCGAGCGCGCGCTGCCGGCAAGCTCCGGCTTCGTTGCTCCACATCTGCTGGTACCAGTACTTGTCGCCGTCCAGCACCTGGTTGTACTTCGAGCCGTCTTCCGCGGTGCCCAGCGGCGCGCCGTATTCGGTCGCTTCTTCGAAGGTCCGGCATTTGTCGGCGACCTCGTTGCCCTTCGCGTTTTCGTACCAGGCCTGCAGCGTGGGGTCCGTGACGCCCTCGGAGTGCTCGTGCACGAGGCCGCCCGCGAGCTCTTCGTCCGAGAACTTGTTGTTCGGCGTGTTGTCTTCATCGCCGCAGCGCAGCCCGGGCACGTACGGCGCGTCCGCGAAGATGATCGTGCCGCCTTTGGGAAGTTCGATGTAACCGTGGTACATGCAGTAGAAGGCGTGTTTCGCGCCGGCCGAGCACTCGTGGCCCTGTTCTTCGAAGCAGCTTTCGACGCCTTCCGGGGTCAGCAGGAAGTACATGTGCGTGAGATCGGCCGGCAGGCTGTTTGCCTGCACGAAGCTCGCGAGCTCCGCCTCGAGCTGTTCGCGCGTGAGGCATTTGGGCGCCGAGCTGCAGCCGCTGGGCGGATAGGGATCGGCGTCCGTCAGGGCGCCCGCGAACTGCGAGTCGTAGTTGGCGAAGGTGCTGCCTTCGCCGTGGTACTGAGCGAGCACGGAGTCGGTGTTCAGCAGGCCGCCGCTGTCGTGTTCGAGGTCGCCGAACCACTTGTCGATGCCGGCCTCGTAGCCGGCCGGGTAAGCGGGAGCCCCGGAGGGGTCCCAGTAGATGGCGTAGTTGGTGTTGGAGGTCATCACCGGACCGCCGTGCCAGGTCACGCCCTTCCCCTTCTTCGACGGCTTCGCGTGCGCGCGGACGTTCGGCTGCGCCTGGCCGTGCGCGTAGGAGCCGCGCAGCGGCTGGTAGCTCAGCCGGTGCCCGTCCACGGTCGTCACGACCGCCTGGGCGGCGCCGGCGGCGAACGCCACCGCGGCGCATGCCAGAACCGCCGCAACCACCAGCCGCCGTGCCATCCTTGCCAGCTCGTCCGTCATCAAGACTCTCCCGTCAAGCTGTGTGATTGTAGGGGCGCGGGCCATCCCTGTCACATCGGACAGGGAGGTCCCCCCTCCGCGCCACTTACAACTCAACGCAGCCGGCGTCCCAAGGTTGGCAGGGCGGCGCGCGCCCGCCATCGCCGCAGCGCTCAGTGGACGCTGAGCAGCTCCCAGCGTTCAGGGATGCCGCGCAGCCGGTGCGTGCCGTGGCTCGCGAACACGTAATCCGAGCCGGCGACGAGGTCCTTGACGGTGCGCGACACGAGCAGCTCGCCGGCGCCCGCAAGATCCGCCACGCGAGCGGCGATGTGGACGCCGATGCCCGAGACGTCCTCGCCGCGAAGCTCGACTTCGCCGGTGTGGATCCCGGCCCTGATCGCGATTCCCGCGTGCGAGAGCGCTGAGCGCAGGCGTTTCGCACATTCGATGCCACGCGCGGGCGCGTCGAAGACCGCCAGCACGCCGTCCCCGGTCTCCTTGACGAAGCGCCCCCCGTAGCTGGCGATCGCGCTGCGCGCGATCGCGTCGTGGCGGTCGAGGACCTGGGCCCACACGCTGTCGCCGAGCGCGGCGGCGCGCGCCGTCGAATCGACGATGTCGGTGAAGAGGACGCTCGCGAGAACCCGGCCCGGCGGCGGCCGCGTGATCAGATCGCCGGCGACGAACTCCTCGAGCAGCGAGAGTGTGCCGTCCGGCGCGACCGCGCGAGCCGCGGGCTCCGCGGATGGCGACTCGGCTCCGGGACCCTCCGCCTGGCGCCGGGAGCGATCGCTCGCGCCCCGGCGCCGGCGTCGGGCGGGCGGGATTCCCAGGCCCTCCTCGAGAGGAAAGCGGCGCACCGGATCGAGCACCGCACCCACACCCCTCGCTCCCATGCGCCGAGGTTGCGGCACCCCGGCGCTTGTGTCAACTGATGCAATCGCGCTGGCAGCCGCAGGTGGCCCTGGCCGCCCCGCGACGAGGGTGCGGCGAGCGCCGGCGGCGTGAGCCCGGCGTCTCGGGGTTACGATCAAGGTCGGCATGGATGTGGTCGGCCAGCGCGGGCCTGCAGACGTCGCCGCACTGGGAACGCGGGTGGCGGCGAACGTGGGCAGCGCCGTGCGCGTCCCGCCCGAGGCGATGCGCGCGTTGCTGATCGCACTGCTCGCGGGCGGCCACGTGCTGATCGAGGACTTCCCGGGGGTCGGCAAGACCGCGCTGGCGCGCGCATTGGCGGCGTCGATCGAGGCCGACTGCGCGCGTGTGCAATGCACCGCCGACATGCTTCCCGCGGACCTCGTCGGCGCAAACGTCTACAGCCAGCGCGACGCACGATTCGAGTTCCGCCCCGGGCCGGTGTTCGCCAACATCGTGCTGGTCGACGAGATCAACCGGGCCTCTCCGAAGACGCAGTCCGGATTGCTCGAGTGCATGCAGGAGCGGCGGGTGACGGTCGACGGGGCGACGCACGAGCTCGCGCGGCCGTTCCTGGTGGTCGCGACCCAGAACCCGATCGAGTTCGACGGGACGTACACACTCCCCCAGGCGCAGCTCGACCGCTTCATGGTGCGGCTGTCGCTCGGCTACCCCTCAGCCGAGGAGGAGTCCGCGATGCTCGCCGACCACGCCGCAGGCGACCGCGTGCTCGAGCTCTCGCCGGTCAGCACGGTCGCCGAGGTCGTCGAAGCGCAGCAGGCGCTGTCCGAGATCCACGCCAGCGAGCCGCTGCGCGGCTACGTCGTGGCGCTCGCCGACGCGACGCGCCAGGACCCGCGCGCGTACCTCGGCGCGAGCCCGCGCGCGGGGCTGATGCTGCTCCAGGCCGCGACCGTCCAGGCGGCGCTCGAGGGGCGCGATCACGTGCTCCCCGATGACGTGCAGGCTCTCGCTCACGTCGTGCTCGGCCATCGCCTGCTGCTCGCCCCGGGGGTCGGGGACGGCGCGCGTCTGCAGATCATCGAGGACGCGATCGGGGCGGTGCCGGCGCTGTGAGCCGCGCCCTTCGGCTCGCCCTGCTCGGCGCGGCCATGTGCCTGTTCGCGAGCGCGTTCGCAGTCTCGGCTCTCTATGTGCCCGGCGTGACGCTGCTGCTCGTCGCGCTGGCCGCCGCGGCGCTCGTGTCGCTCGCCGCGCGACGCGCGCGTGTCGAGCTGAGCCTGAGAGCCGAACGGGTGGAAGAGGGCGAGTACGTGGCCGTGAACGCGGACGTGGACGGAGGGCTGTCCTCGCTCTGCCGCGGCGAGCTGCGCGTGGTCCCGGGCGCCGAGCCGGTCGCGATCGACTGGACGAACCGCTCGGCGGAGCGACAGGTGCGGGCCGTGCGGCGCGGACGAGCGAGTCTCGGCCCCGCCACGGCGCGCTGGGCCGACCCGTTCCAGCTCTGCGTGCGCGAGCGCGCGAGCGCGACGCGCGAGCTGCTCGTCCTCCCCCGCGTGCAGCACCTTCCCACCCGCGAGCTCGAACGGATCCTGTCGCTGCCCGCACCCCGCTCGGGACCCCGGGACGGGCTCGAGTTCGACGGGCTGCGCGAGCTCGTCCCCGGCGCGCCCGCGTCGCGGATCCACTGGTTGACGGTCGCCCGCACGGGCATGCCGATGGAACGGCGCTTCCGCGACGAGGATGGCCACCGCCCGGTCACGGTCGCAGTCGACGCCCGCGCGCCCGCGAGCGGCGAGGCGCTCGACATGGCGGTGAGGGCGGCGGCTTCGCTGTGTCACGGCTTCGCGACGGCCGGCGGCTGTTCCGTGCTGCTGCCCGGCCGCTCACGGCTCGACGACCTCGGTCCGGACGGCCAGTCGTGGCCGTGGATCCACGAGCTGCTCGCGACCGTCGAGGCCGGCACCGCGCCGCGGTGGGAGCTGCTCCGCGAAGCGCGGCGGCTGGTGCTGGTCCAGGCGCGCGCGCCGCAGTCGCCGCCGGGAGTTCCCGCCTGCTGTTACGTCTCGCCGCTGGCCACGGCAGGCGCCGAGGCGCTTTTCCGCGTCGCCGGCTGTGACGTCCAGGCCGCTCCGCACGCGCGGAGGGAGCGCGCGGCATGAGCAGCGTGGCGGCCGATCTCGCCGCGCCCGCGCGCGAGCCGGCCGACGTCGAGCGGCTCGGGCTGCGGCTGCTCGCGTTCTTCGGCCTCGCCGCCTTCGCCGCCGTGCGCTACTCGGCCCTGATCGCGAGGCCGCCCGCGGGGCGCGCGGTGCTCGTCGCCGCGTGCGTGACGGCGGGGTGCGGGCTGCTCGCCGCGAGCGGCCGCGTCGGCAGGGCCGGGCCGGCCATCGCGCTGCTCCGCGCCGCGATCCTGGCAGGGACGTTCGCGATGTCCCTGCTCGCCCTGAACGTCCCCGCTCACCTGCTCGCTCCGGACCAGTGGGGTCACCTCGTGAAAAGGCTCTCCGGAGGCGTCGGCGAGATCAGCGGCTGGTTGTGGCCCTATCGAGGCGGCGACCCTTGGGCCCAGACGGCGGTGCTGCTCCCGGTCCCGGTGGTCCTGCTTGCAGCGGGCTGCGCGTGGTTCTGGCCGTCGCAGGCGATGCTGGAGGGCCGGCGCGCCTTCGCGCTCGGGGCGCTGCTCGCGATCTTCGTGACGGGCACCGCGAACGCGCCTGCGTCGGTGCCGGCATTCGACGGGATCGTCCTGATGGGGCTCGTCGCCGCCGCGCTGCTGCTGCCGCTGACGGCGGCTTCGCAGACCGGCCGAGCGCTCTGCTGGGTCGCGGTGTGCGCGGCCGGCGCGGTGGCGGTGCAGGCCGCGCTGCGCCCGGCCGGCCCGTGGATCCACTACCGCGAACCGTCGGCCGTCGCCGCCACGACGTCGAGCGCCGGAGGCGGCGTGAGCTTCCAATGGGCGGAGCTGTACGGCCCCGACCGCGTGCCCCGCTCACAGGCGCCGATGCTGATCGTCTCCGAGCCGGACCCCGGGCTCCTGCGGCTCAGCTCGCTCGACCGCTTCGACGGGCTGCGCTTCTTGCGCTCGGACGAACCGCCGGGCTCCTGGCGCTTGGACGCACCCGCCGCGAACCTGCGCCGGTGGACCGACCGCGCGGTCGTCGAAATCAGGGGACTGCGCTCCCCGGAGCTCGCGAGCGGGGGCGGCCTGCCGACCGTGATCCGCCCGTTCCTGGACCTCGAGCCCACGCCCGCCCGCGAGCCGGACGGCACCGCTGCGACGCAGCAGGTCGCGCCGAGCGGCGCGCGCTACGAAGTCCTCTCCTACGACCCCCACCCCTCGGCGGACGCCGCCCGCCGCGCGCCGCGGACCTTTCCGCGCGCCTACCTCCCCTACGCGCAGTTCGAGTTGCCGGCCCCCGATGCGAGCGCGCTGGAGCCCGCCGATCTCGAAGCGGAGCAGCGCGAACCGCTGCCCGCCGCGCGGCTGGTCGGGCCGAGCGCCCCGGGGCGCACGCCGGCGTCCGACCCGAGGACCGCCGCCCTGATCGAAGCCTCGCCGTATGGCCCGATGTTCGCGCTCGCCCGCAGGCTCGGGGCCGGTGCCTCCAGCGACTACGACGTCGCGCAGCGGATCGAGACCTACCTGCGGGGCAACTACGCCTACGACCTCAGCGTTCCCCTGACCCGCTACCCCCTCGAGGCCTTCCTGTTCAGCCAGCGCCGTGGGTACTGCCAGGAGTTCTCGGGCGCGATGGCGCTCATGCTGCGGATGGACGGGATCCCTGCGCGCATCGGCGTCGGGTTCCTGCCGTCGCTCCGCGGCCCCCGGGCCGGCACCTGGCAGATCCGCGCCTCCGACGCCCACGCGTGGGTGGAAGTGTTCTTCAGCGGGATCGGCTGGGTCTCGTTCGACCCGACGCCGCCGGCCTCGGCGCCCGTGTCGCAGGAAGAAGACACCGCGCTCTCGCGCGCGAGCGTGTTCGGGATCGGCTCGGCGACTCACCACCGCGCCGCCACGACGCGGCGTGCCGGCGACCGCGGCCACGGCGCCCGCGGCGGTGGGTCCGGCTGGCTCGTGACCGTGCTCGCGGTCCCGGTCGGCGGACTGCTCGCGCTGGGCGCCCTGGCATGGGCGCTGGGCCGCCGGCGCTCGCGGCGGGCGCCGCGGCGCGAGGAGGATCCCGCGCTCGCCGAGCTGCGGGAGGCGCTGTCGCGGCTTGGTGAAGACGAGCCGGGGCTGACGCTCGCGCAGCTCGAACGCCGGCTGGCGGACCGGGGCGATTCCGCGGCGGCGGACTACGTCGAGGCGATCCGCAGACGCCGCTTCGGCACGGAGCCGGGCCGGGCCGGGTCGCAAGCGGGGCGCTCGCAGCTGCGGCGGGCGCTGGCTCCCTCGCGCGGGATCGCGGGCCGCGTTCGCGCGCTCGCCGCTCTACCCCCGGCGTGGGCCGCCGGCCGGCGTTGAGGTTCAACGGCGCCGTGGCGACGCCGGCTGCTGGACCGCCACAGGGGTTCGGGATATCCTCGGCCGCTCTCGGGAGCGATCGAGAGAGGGCGACGAAGTGCGGATGGCGAGAGGGCGCATGACGGCGAGAGGGCGGACAGGTGCGGGGGTGCGCCGGTGAGCGACCCTGCCCCGATCCTCTCCCGGCAGGGCGTGCCCGACGGCATGCGGGTGCCCGACTTCTTCATCGTGGGGCACAAAAAGAGCGGCACCACCGCCCTGCACGCGATGCTCTCGCAGCACCCCGAGGTGTTCATGCCGCGGTTGAAGGAGCCGCACTTCCTCGCCACGGACCGCAGGGCGAGGTTCAGCAACCCTCGGGGAGGGCGGCTGCCCGAGACGCTCGAGGAGTACCTGCACCTGTTCGATCCTGCCGCCGCCGGCCAGCTCGCGGGCGAGGCCTCAGCGTCCTACCTGTGGTCGCAGACGGCCGCGGAGGGGATCGCGAACCTCGCGCCGGAGGCCCGCATCATCGCGATCCTGCGCGAGCCGGCGAGCTTCCTGCGCTCGCAGTACCTGCAGTTCCGCCGCATCCATTTCGAGGACCGGCGAAGCATGCGAGAGGCGATCGCGCTCGACGACGAGCGCCGCGCGGGACGCAAGATCCCGGCCAGCTGCCCCTACCCGCAGATGCTGATCTACTCCGATCACGTCCGCTACGCCGAGCAGCTGCGCCGCTACCACGCCCGCTTCCCCCGCGAGCAGGTGCTCGTGCTGATCTACGAGGAGTTCCGCGTCGACAACCCCGGCACGCTGCGCGAGGTCGCGCGATTTCTCGGGATCGACGAGCAGTTCGCGTTCGAGGAGCTCGACGTCAACACGACCTCCAAGACGATGCGCTCGCAGCACGCCGACGACGCCGTGCGCTCGCTCACCGACGGCAGCGGCGCCGCATCTCGAGCCGCTCGCGGGGCGATGCGCGCTCTGCCGAAGGGGCTGCGCCGCCGCGCGCTCAGCAGCGTGCGCGAGCACCTCGTGTTCGGCGCGCCCCCTCCGGTGGACGACGCGCTGATGCACGAGCTGCGGCGTCGCTACAGGCCGGAGGTCGAAGCCGCCGCGGACTACCTCGGGCGCGACCTGGTCGCCCTGTGGGGGTACGACCAGCCCGACTGAAGGAGCGCTCCTCGCCGCTCAGCTCCCGATACGGCGCCGCCGCCCATCCCTGGGCAGCGGCGCCGTGACCCGAGGGGTCGGGGTTAGGAGCAGAGCGGGTTCTTAGGCACTCCCTTGCACGGGTTCGGCATCGTCGGCTGCGGCGGCGGCGCCGGCTGGCCGACGGGCGGGCTCGCTTCCCTGATCGCATCGGCTTCGAGCTGCAGGCCGACGAGATATTCGACAGCTGGGAGTCCCCCGCCCGGGCTGGGCGTCGTGTTGTGCTGGCAGCCCCACGTCCCCTGGATGTTCGCTGGGAACGTCGGGTCGGTGAGCACGTTCGAGCTCACGCAGTTGTTCACGGAATGCGATTCGGGATAGCCGAAGATTTCGCTGAATCCGCCGGCCATCATGATGTCGCCCGTGAACGGGCCCCCACGGCGGCCGTTCGCCGCGAACACGTTGTTGCTGATCCTGTTCCCGGCGAGCTGGAAGAAGATCGTGCCTTCGAAGCCGTTTTCCGGTGTGAACGGGTTCGGGTACTCGAAGGCCATCACCCCGTCGGTCGGGTTCTTCAGGATCAGGTTGTTTTCGACGAGGTCCGCGTAGTCACCCGGAAGCTCGACGCCCGCGCCCCACGGGGCGACGCCCGTCGACCCGTTGACCGGCACCGTGAGGTTGTCGTTTTCGGTGATCTGGTTGTTGCGTATCACCGTGCACCGCGGGATTTTCGTCGTCGTGATGATCGGGGTCGGGTCCGGGTGTTCGATGTTGGGCCTGCCGCATTCGCCGTCCTGCGGCGGCGGCGGGTCGCCCGGGTTTTCCGAGTTGGGCGCGATCCCGACTGCGTTGTGCCGGTAGACCGAGTTCTCCAGCACCAGCTTCCCGCCCGCGTTGGAACCCGAGTACCCGAGCGCGTTGTTTTCCATCGTCGCGTTCGTGACCGTCGCGTCGCATTCCTGGCAGGCGCCGATGTAGATACCGGAGTCGGCGAACCCGGACGCGTAGATGTTTTCCCACGAGCCGTGGATCTCGTTGCCCGTGAAGATCCCGTAGCCGCCGTAGAGGCCGGTGTCATACGCGGTGAGGTAGCTCCCCCACCAGCCGGAGGCGCCGATTTTCCCGGAGTCGGCTCCGCCGTTCCACCAGATCTCGTTGCCGCACTCTTCGTCCGGGCATTCTTCGCCGAAGTCGAAGTTCCGCACCGTCAGGTTTTCGACCCACACGTTGTTGGCCTTTTCGATGTCGATGCCGTTGGCGACTTTGTGCTGCCCGTCGATGATCACCTTGTTCCGGTTCATGCCCCTGATCCAGATGCCCGACTGGGCCGAGGTGACCTTGACGGCTTCGTCGTAGACGCCCGGTTCGATCAGCACGTAGGCGCCCGCCGAAGATGCGTTGACGGCTGCCTGGATCGTTTTGAAGTAGTGGGTGTTGGCTGGGATCTTCGACGGCGGCGTGCCTTGGCGCACGATGTTCACCTGTCCGCCTCCGCCTCCCCCTCCGCCTCCCCCTCCGCCTCCGCCTCCGGCGTCAGCCGTGGCTGCGAAGACAGCGCACGCGGCGAGCGCGAGCGCGAGCACCCCAACCTGGCGCATTGCCTTCGGCCACATGCGCAGGGACCGGTTCGAACCGATCGACATCATGCCCCTCCTCCATGATCGGGGTCGGACCTCGAGCCCGCTCATCCCGGCCCGATCGGCCCCGCCGCGCCTACGCGGCGTCCCGCTCGGCGATACCCGGTGATGCACACGCCCCTGTCCGGATACACACCGATTCTAAGCGGGGAGCGCCTGCCGCGGGTGTCCGAGCGGGCCCCGGCTCGCGGGGGCCGGCGCCAAAAAGCCCGCAATTTGCGGATGTTTCAGGCCGGGAGACGCCGCCCACCGTTCTCCAGATCGTCGGCTCACATCGCTGGAAGAGCGCGGCGCCCGCCAACCCGCTCGCAAGTTCCAGAAGGGCCGGTGCCATGCCGATGTACAGGCATGGGTGCCGGCGCACGTCGTGAGAGGATGGCCGCAGTGACCTGGACCGGCGCATCCTCGGGCCTGCCTGCGGCGGGTGCGCGATGAGCACCTCGGCGGCACCGGCGCAGCCCACCGCGCCGCAGCGTGGAACGAGAACGTTCGCGCGGAGCTCCGGCTCGGGCGAAGCCTGGCGTGCGACATGGACCGCGGTCCTGAGCTCCCGCCTGCTCGTCTGGGTGGCGGGCATCATCGCGGGTGTCGTCTCCTCCTCCACGATCCCACCCGGCGTCAGGGCAGCCCCGCTGGGCCT
>Ga0335076_10008849_pt1 | contig 10159 bp, 7 predicted proteins | sample Lox_Sample_25_FD_206717 | JGI IMG/M metagenome (GOLD analysis project Ga0335076, IMG submission 206717) | Soil microbial communities from Loxahatchee National Wildlife Refuge, Florida, United States - Lox_Sample_2.5 | ecosystem: Environmental > Terrestrial > Soil > Wetlands | place: USA: Florida...
GTACTGGTGGGACGAGCAGTGGACCATTTCTGTACAGCACACCGAGGCGGACATCGATCGCCACCTGGCGGTATTCGATGAAGTTGCGCCCGCACTCGCCAAGGCACAAAAGGAACGCGGTCTGGCATATGTCGGCGCCGCTGGGCACTGAACCGGAATTTTCCATTCATCGAGTGGAGTTCCCACTCCAGGGAGCGAAGTCCATTGAGTAGCGAGGTCGCGAAGGACACGACGGAGGCGGCTGCCGCTTTGAACGGTGAGCAGCCGCACCTGAAGCGTGTATTGGGGCGCCGCGACCTGGTGCTCCTGTTCGTCGTAGCCGTCTTCAACCTCAATGTGCTGCCTTCCATTGCCGCGAACGGCGGCGTGACCATTTGGCTGTGGCTCATCGCGCTGGTGCTCTTCTTTTGGCCACAGGGTATTGCCGTAATCGAGCTGGCTCACCGGTATCCCGGCGAAGGTGGCGTGTACTTATGGGCCAAAGAAGTGTTCGGTGATTTTCACGGGTTCTTATCCGGCTGGTGCTACTGGACGAACAACATGATGTATGTACCCACGGTGATGCTGTACTTCGTCGGAGTTTCCGTGTTTGTTCTGGGCACGGGACATGAAGGCCTGGCAGACAATCGCGCGTTCGCCATGATTTCTTCCGTAGTGCTGCTGGCAGTGTTGGTGGTGCTCAATGTGGTAGGCCTCGGTGTGGGGAAGTGGATTAACAATTTAGGAGGCATCGGAACTTTCATCGCTGCGTTTCTGTTAATGGGCCTCGGCGTGGTGGTTTGCGCGAAATTTGGCACCAATATTCATTGGTCAGACTTTCAGATTCCGGCGAATCCCAAGTTCGTGCTGAATTCGTTCGGCGTGATTTGCTTCGGACTCGTGGGCCTGGAACTTGCGTCCATCATGGGCGACGAAATCGAGAATCCCCGAAAGACCTTGCCCGGAGCAGTGGCGTGGGGTGGCGTGCTGTCCGGAGCTCTTTACATAGGCGCGACCTTGACGCTGTTGGTGGCGGTGGACAAGAACAGCATCAGCGTGCTGCAAGGGATTGTGCAAGCAGTCAGCCACATGGCCGCGCGGGTCGGTGTGACATGGATCGTCGCGCCGTTCGCGTTTCTGTTGAGTTTGTCGATCGCGGGAATCGGCTCGGCTTGGTTGGGCGGCTCGGCGCGCATCCCGTTTGTGGCAGGATTGGATTCTTACATGCCGGCTTGGCTCGGCAGGATTCATCCGAAGTACGCCACGCCGTATGCGGCCTTGATCGTCCACGCCTCCGTATCGCTGGTGCTGGTAGCGGTCAACTTCTTGTCAACCGGAAATGTGCAAGCCAGCTTTCAGTCGCTGCTTTCTCTGGCCGTCGTGCTGCAATTAATTCCCTTTTTGTATGTATTTGGCGCGATCTTACGGATCGCACTGGCGCCCGGCTTCATACAAGAGCAGTATTCGAAGCGTACGCTGGTGCTTGCGGGAGCCAGCGGGTTGATCACCACGGCGATTGCCATGGTGGTTGCCTTCTTCCCGGCGCAGCAAATCAGTTCCGTGCTGCGGTATGAAATCTGGATGGTGGGCGGGACCCTGCTATTCATCGGCCTGGCGGCATTTTTCTTTTATGTGTATGGAAGCCGGAAAGCCGCACGAAAATTGGAAGCGGAGTCGGCGGTGGACTTGGGGAATTGAAGCCACACGTCATGCGGGTTGGGATGTCGCGGCTACAGGCGCACCCCACAAGGCACAATGGCAAGAGTTTGGAGGTGGAGCATGTCGAGCACGGCAAAGCCAACGGTCAAGACGTATCAGAATTATGTGAATGGGCAGTGGGTAAGCGGTTCCGGCACATTTGCCGTTTATGACCCCTCCACAGAAGAAGTGATTGCTCAAGTGGCGTCGGCCAGCGCGCCAGATACCGACAACGCGGTGAAGGCAGCGCGAGCCGCGTTTGACTCCGGGCCGTGGCCACAGACAACCGCACAAGACCGCGGCCGGATTCTGTTCAAGTTAGCAGAAATGATCCGCAAGAATTCTGCGGCCTTGGCGGAAATCGAAGCGCGAAACTCCGGAAAGCCGATTGTCGAAGCCGAATATGACATGGCAGACGTGGCCACCTGCTTCGAATACTACGGCGGACTGGCGAACAAAGTGACCGGGAATGTTATGCCGGTTCCGGCAAACGCTCTGAGCTTTACGTTGCGGGAACCGATTGGCGTGGCAGGCCAGATCATTCCGTGGAACTACCCTCTGTTGATGGCGGCTTGGAAGCTGGCCCCGGCACTGGCTGCCGGGTGCACGTGCGTGCTCAAACCCGCCGAACAGACGCCGCTGACCGCGTTGGAATTTGCCAACTACCTGGAAGAGGCGGGGCTGCCGCCGGGTGTGGTGAACATTATTAATGGTGTTGGGGAAGAAACCGGGGCGGCGCTCGTCGCACATCCGGGAGTGGACAAGATCGCGTTCACCGGGAGCGCGGCGGTCGGAAAGATCATTGTGAAAAGCGCTGCAGACACGTTGAAGCGCGTCACGTTGGAGCTGGGAGGCAAATCTCCCAACGTGTTCTTCGCGGATGCCGATTGGGAAGCGGCGGTGGACGGCGCGCTATTTGGAGTCTTCATTAACCAAGGCGAGGTCTGCAGCGCAGGCAGCCGCATCCTGGTGGAGAAGAAAATCTACCCGAAGTTTGTGGAAGCGATGACCGAAAAGGCCAAACGCATCAAGCTCGGCCCCCCGCTGGAGCGCGAAACCAAGATGGGCCCGCTGGTTAGCAAGGAACAGTACGATCGCGTCAGCTCCTATCTGCAATTGGGCAAAAAAGAAGCCAAGACCGCGACAGGCGGGGAGCGACCGAAAGGCCTCGGTAAGGGCTACTATGTAGAGCCGACGATTTTCTACGATGTCGACAACAATGCGCGGATCGCACGCGAAGAAATCTTCGGACCGGTGGCATCGGTGATTCCTTTCGAGAATGAGGCCGACGCCATTCGTATCGCGAATGACACTCCATACGGTCTCGCCGGAGCGGTTTGGACGCGCGACATTTTCAAAGCGTTTCGCGTAGTGAAGTCCATGCGCGCCGGGATCATTTGGGTAAACCACATGCAACCGACGTATGTGGAGGCGCCGTGGGGCGGCTACAAACAGTCGGGCTTCGGGCGAGAACTCGGCCCCTGGGGCCTGGAAGAATATCTGGAAACGAAGCAGGTATTTGTGAATCTCGATGAGACCCCGATCGGCTGGTACTGAGGAAAATCTGTAACGACGCGCACGAGTTTTTGCTGTAACGGGAAAGGGAACACATGAAGACGATCCAATTGCGTACCGAAATACCGGGTCCGAAATCGAAGGCGCTACTGGCGCGACGGGAAGCGGCCATCCCGCGCGGGCCATCACTGGTGTCTCCGATTTTTGCCGCAAAGTCGGAAGGATCCTGGATCGAAGATGTGGACGGCAACCGCTACATCGATTTCGCGGGCGGCATCGGCTGTCTGAACTCCGGTCATCGGCCGGCGCGTGTAGAAGCCGCGCTGCGCGAGCAAGTCGGAAAGTTCTTGCATCTTTGTTTCGGGGTTACGCCCTACGAGTCGTACATCGCACTGGCGGAGAAGCTGAACGCGCTGGCTCCGATCAGCGGCCCCAAAAAAACATTTTTCGTGAATAGCGGCGCCGAATGCGTGGAAAACGCGATCAAGATCGCACGCTCCTATACAAAGCGCCCCGCCGTAATCTGTTTCGAAGATGCGTTCCACGGGCGCACCTGGATGACCATGTCATTGACGAGCAAAACCAGTCCATACAAGGTCGGCTTCGCGCCATTTGCCAGCGACATTTACCGGATTCCGTACGCATATTGCTATCGTTGTTCGTACAACCTGACCTATCCCTCTTGCAAAATGTTTTGCGCACATCATTTGGAGGACACCTTTAAACGGGTGGTCTCGCCAGACGCCGTGGCGGCAGTGATCGCGGAGCCAGTATTGGGAGAGGGTGGGTTCGTTGCGCCACCGAAGGAGTTCTTCCCGATCGTGAAAGAGATCTGCAAGAAATATGGCATCGTGTTTATCGCCGACGAAGTGCAGTCTGGCATTGGTCGTACCGGCAAGATGTTCGCCATCGAGCACTATGGCGTTGAGCCAGACCTGATCACCACGGCAAAGTCGCTGGGCGGCGGGTTGCCGTTGGCCGCTGTGACCGGGCGGGCCGAAATCATGGACGCGCCGCAACCTGGCGGTGTGGGAAGCACTTTTGCGGGCAATCCCTTGTCGTGCGCCGCGGCACTAGCCGGGTTGGAAACAATTGAAAGAGACAACCTGCTTGCGCGTTCCACAGTGATCGGAAAACGCTTCGAAGGGCGGGCGCAAGCTTGGCAGAAGAAATGGCAGCTCGTAGGAGATGTTCGCGGGCTCGGCGGAATGTGCGCCATCGAACTGGTTCGCAATCGCGAGTCGAAAGAACCGGCCGATACCGAGACGAAAGAGCTCGGAGTGTTTTGCTACGAACACGGGCTGATGACGATCACCGCGGGAACAAAGAACAACATCATGCGCATTTTGGTGCCACTGGTGGTGACCGACGAACAGTTCGACGAAGGTCTGGATGTGATCGAGGCGGGTTTGGCTCACATTGCAGAGAAGAAGCAGGCGGTTGTGTCTCACGCATAGGCGAGGCGAGCGCCGACCACATTGCTAGAGAATCTCGACGATTTCTTCGTAACGTTTAAAGGGTGGAATCAAGTACGCGCCGGCGATTTCTGTGCGTGCCCAACGCAACATTTCGCGGGCAACTTCGAAACCACGGTCGCGCGCGGAAGCTCCTGCAACTTCCATGGACTTCAACAGCGGCTCGGGAATGACAATGCCGGGAACTTCGTTATTCAGCCGCAGCGCCTGCTTGTAGCTGTTCAACGGCCACACGCCAATTAAAACCGGAATAGGCGGCGGTCCGCCAAGTTTTTTCAAGAAAACGTGCCAGTGCCCGGGATCGAACAACGGCTGGGTCATGGCGAAATGGGCTCCGGCTTCGACTTTGGCGTGAAAGCGGGCGATTTCGTTATCGAGATCGTCGGCCATGGGATTCAGCGCGACCCCGATGGTGAAGTTGGTTTGTCCGCCAAGAGTTTTCCCGGCCCAATCCGTGCCTTGATTGAGGCGATGCAAAATTTTGGTGAGACCGACCGAATCCACTTCGTACACTCCACTGGCTTCCGGGTAATCTCCAACCGATGGTGGATCTCCCGTAATGCCGAGAACGTTACGGACACAACCCACCGTCCAAGCCCCCAAGAGCATGGCCTGCAAACCGATGATGTTTTGGTCGCGCGTCGTGAGGTGCGGAATCGTTTCAATTCCGCGCGCTTCCAAAGCGCCGGCGACAATTAAAGCATCCATGCCAACACGAGCCATGGCACCACTATTAATGTCGATAGCGTCGACCTTGCCTGAGGCCATTACCTTGTCGACTTGATCGTAGATACGGTCCAGCGAGATCCCTTTGGGTGGATCGATCTCGACAGAAACCACGAACTCTTTTTTCTGGAGTTTTTTCCAGAGCCGGCTTTCGGGTTCGCGCTCTGGAATCACGGCGCTCGGCTGGGTGCTGGTAACTACCGCCGCTTTCGCGTGTGTCGCGGCAGGCCTGAGGGATTTTACGGCTTCGGCCATGGCCCGGATATGGGCAGGGGTAGTGCCGCAACAACCGCCAAGAATACGAACACCGATTTCCGCAGCCTCCCGCGCGAATTCGGCGAAATATTCGGGCGACGATTTGGGATAAACGACGCGGTCGCCTTCCCTCTTGGGAAATCCAGCGTTCGGCATTCCCGAAACGTTGGCGCATCCAGCGTTGACAAGGTCTTGCAGGACGGGCAACAAGGACTGTGGTCCTAGAGTGCAGTTGGCACCGATGACCTGAACATTCTTCTCTTTCAAGCGAAGCGAGGCGTGCAATGGCGAAAAGTCTCCATAAATCGTGCCTTCTTCCGAAAAGGTGAGTTGCGCAATGATAGGCAGAGAAGAGAACGACCGGATGGCATCCACCGCTAGCAAAAGCTCTTCAATATAGGAGAACGTTTCGAGAATAAAGAGATCGACGCCGCGCTCTTCCAGAGCAAGTGCCTGCTCGCGGAAAACAGCTAGAATCTGATCCGGCTCGGGATGCCGCGCCTGAACGCCGATCCCCATCGGGCCAATGGAACCGGCGATGAGCACTTCGCGGGCCGCAGATTCACGGGCTTCCCGCGCGATTTTTACGCCGCGGCTGTTCAAACGCTGGACGTCTTCACCAAGTCCGAGTGGAGCAAGCTTGAAGCGATTGGCACCGAAGGTGTTGGTCTCAATGATTTGCGCGCCAGCCTCAATGTAGGCCTGGTGCACACGAAAAACCGCTTCCGGTTCCGTCACATTGAGTTCGTCGAAGCAGCGGACATTGCCGACGGAATCATAGAGCATGGAGCCCATGGCGCCGTCGCCAATGAGGATGGAATTTCTAAGACGCTCGTTGAAGTCTTCAATTTTCACTGTTCGGTTCCGTTTACTCTGAAGATAGCGCGGCGAAGATTAGCGCTTTTGTTCCATGAGGCCGGCTACGGTGCTCATAAGATCGTATTTTGTGAGGATTTCGAAATGGGTGTCGTCCATTTCCACGAAAACCGCCGGATTTTCATGGCTCAGAATATAGGTAATGCGTTCCACAGGAGCGTTCTTGGGAATTTTGGGCAACGGCTTGGACATCACTTCACGCACCACAAGCTTGCGCAGGTCCTTGCCCTGAAGCGCGAGCGTAAGAATCTGGTCCTCGTAAACGGTGCCGATAGGAAGATTTTCTTCGAACACCGGCACCTGCGAAATGTCCTGCTCCTGCATGGTCTTTAGCGCGTGAAACACGGTTTGATATGGCCGGGCGACGACTAATTCTCTAACCTTACCGGAACCTTTCTTGGCGTGCACAACCTCGGCCGCGGTAATCGGCACAGACGACTCAACGTACCCGCGCTCGCGCATCCATTCGTCGTTGTAGACCTTACTGAGGTAGCGCATGCCGGTGTCAGGCATCAAAGCGACGATAAACGCATCCGGGCCTAAATCCTTCGCCAACCGCAAGGTCGCGGAAAGGCAACCTCCGCCGGAGCCTCCGGTGAAAATCCCATCCAGCTTCGCCAAACGGCGCGCGGCAACAAAGCATTCCTCGTCGTTCACCTGGATGACGTCGTCGAGAATATTCATGTGCATGGTGGTCGGAAAGAAGTCTTCGCCGATTCCCTCCACTACATAGGTGCGCGCCTTGGCGACTTTTCCGCTTTTGTGAAAGTCGTAATAAAGAGAGCCTTCCGGATCCACACCAATAATCTGAACCTTAGGATTTTTCTCTTTCAGAAATTTGCCGACGCCGCTGATGGTGCCCCCGGTACCCATGCCACAGACAAAGTGCGTGATCTTGCCTTCGGAGTCTTCCCAAATTTCCGGGCCAGTAGTTTTGTAGTGCGCTTCGGGATTCGTGGGGTTGTCGTACTGATTGGGATAATAAGAATTGGGAATTTCCCGGGCCAGTTTCCGGGCAACGCTGTAGTAGCTGCGAGGATCTTCGGGCTCAACGGCCGTGGGGCAAACGATGACCTCGGCGCCAAGCGCTTTCAGCAAATCCACTTTCTCTTTGGATTGCTTGTCGGTGGTGGTGAACACACACTTGTAACCACGGACGGCGGCCACGAGCGCCAAACCCATTCCGGTATTGCCGCTGGTACCTTCAATGATCGTGCCGCCGGGCTTAAGCAAACCGCGCCTCTCGGCGTCGTCGATCATAGTCAGACCGATGCGATCTTTCACGGAGCCACCGGGGTTGAGCATCTCCGCTTTGACCCAGATCTGCGGTTTCAAATCGCCGGCGGTACGATGAAGCCGGATTAACGGCGTCCGCCCCATCGCTTCAAGGATATTGTCGCAACGCATCGTCTGTGGTCTCTTTCAGGGCATTGCGGATACACGAGCACAAACGGCCCTGTGCGATACTTCCTTTAAGTTTAGCATGCGGCTCGCAAGGCGCCGGGAAGCCGAGCCGAGCTAAGGAGCCAATATGGCAAGGCAGAACTTTGCCACAGGAACAACCTGGGAACCGGTGGTGGGCTACTCGCGAGCGGTACGAATCGGCAACCTTATATATGTATCTGGCACCACTGCCACGGGTCCGGACAACAAGATTGTCGGCGCCGGCGATCCCTACGCCCAAACCGTACAGGTGCTCCGAAACATCGAGGCTGTTTTGGCGCGAGCGGGCGCCAGCCTGCAGGACGTTGTGCGCACACGGATGTTCGTGACCAATATCGCCGATTGGGACCAGGTTGGTCGCGCACACGGGGAGTTTTTCAAAGACATCCGTCCGGCCACGTCGATGGTGGAAGTGAGCCGGCTAATCGCCCCAGAAATCCTGGTGGAGATTGAGGCGGAGGCTGTGGTGGAACGATGAACAAGCCGAAAGCGCTCTACGACAGCTTCATCGCAGACTATTACGATAGCGCGCCGATGGTCGCCGAACGCAAACTAGACGTGGTGTTCTACATAAACGCCGCGCGCCAATACGGCGACCCGATTCTGGAGCTTGGGTGCGGAACGGGACGCGTTAGCCTGGCTCTTGCCGGCGCCGGTTATCGCGTGGTGGGCTTGGACATTTCCGAACGAATGCTGGAGCGCGCCATCGAGAAGAGGAAGGCGCTTCCTCGCGAAACCCGGGAACGGGTGCACCTGGTCGAGGGGGACATGACCGATTTTGCGTTGGGGGAGAAATTTCGTACGGTGATTCTTCCCTTCCGGCCATTTCAACACATACTCGAAACCGAACAACAATTGAGTTGCTTCAAGTGCGCCCACAAGCACCTGATCGCTGGCGGCCGTCTTATCGTCGATTTCTTCCAGACCGATCCGGAACGAATGCACGATTCCATGTTCTTGAAGGAAAGCAAGTTGCTTGAATACGGCCTAAGAGATGGACGTCAGGTGGTGCTGTCCGAACGAGTCGCGGCTTTCCACCGCGCGCTGCAGCGAAACGATGTGGAGATGATTTTTGATGTGACCCATCTGGATGGAAAAACGGAGCGCCTGGTGATGACGTGGACGTTGCGCTACTTCTTCCGTTACGAGGTGGAGCATCTCCTCGAGCGATGTGGCTTCCGGCTGGAAGCGCTTTACGGAAACTTCGACCGCACGCCGCTGGGAGATAATTCGCCGGAAATGATCTTTGTGGCGCGTGCCGCCTAAAACAGCTCGAGGGCATCACATCAGATGCCCTCGGGTTAGCCCGATACCGTTTAATTTGTGCGGCCGAAACTTACCAGTGCACGCGAATGCGGTACTTCAGGACGGACTCGCCGTTGGGCTTCACCGGAACATTGAACTGTGCGGCAAACGCTTCGGTCTTCTTCGCCGGATACGTTGAATTCAACATTTCCCAATCCCCACCGATAGGCTCGTTCAGCTCGACGTTCACGGGAATGTCTTTATGGTTGCGTAGGGTGATTTCGAATTCCATCTCGTAAACGTTGCTGGCAATTTTCTTGAAGTCGGTCTGCTTCCGCTCGGCAACCACGTCGAAAGCATTGCCGATCTTCACGGTAACGAACTCGTCCTTGGGAGTGTGATCGATGCGATCTTCTCCAATGAACAGAACCCCGCCCTTCGAATCCTTCTGGTAGACACGCACGTTGCCCGCGGGAAGCGGAATGCCCAGACCAGCCTTCTCTTCGTTCTTGAACTTATAGAACACTTGCACGGGATCCTTCAGCGGTGAGCCGGGGTTTTGGTAATTGTGATAATAGAAATTCTGGCCGTTGACGACAAACAGCTTCTGAACAGGAACGCCGCTGCCCTCGAGCAGGCTGATCTGTTTGGTCTCCTTATCCTCTACAGAGGTGCGCCGCCCCAGCGAGTACAGGTGATATTCGCTGAAGTTCTCCTGCACGAATCCGCCGGCAGCTTTCATGGCGGGTGCGTTCGCCCGCATCGCATCCATTTCCCGCAATTGGTCCCTTTGCGGAAGCCGATTCAAGTCGCCTGCGACCAATTGGAGCTTTGCATTATGGAATGCCGTGCCGGAATTGTTCGTGAGTGTGACCCAGCCGTCGAGGTCGCCCGCCTTGTCGTCTCGCCCCACGGTGAGAACATAGTCCGCGTTCCAGGAAAGATTG
>Ga0335076_10008850_pt1 | contig 10158 bp, 9 predicted proteins | sample Lox_Sample_25_FD_206717 | JGI IMG/M metagenome (GOLD analysis project Ga0335076, IMG submission 206717) | Soil microbial communities from Loxahatchee National Wildlife Refuge, Florida, United States - Lox_Sample_2.5 | ecosystem: Environmental > Terrestrial > Soil > Wetlands | place: USA: Florida...
TATCGGATCGGCTCTTTTGTATCTCTTTTAATCCCTGAATTACAGTGGACGTTGCACTACAGCCACTGGACGATTCACTCGCACAGCGCTCTGCTCGTGCCGTTCAGCGTCCAACCCGCCTGCAAATCGGCGCTTGCAGCAGGCGTGGTGACGCTCTTGCCACAACGATTCCTTTTCCAGCGGCGCGTTCCGCGCTATGGTGCGAGGGTTGCCGTCGCGGGGAGGGGTGTGGTGCCACATCGCGTCACGAGCGGTACACCCGAGTTGAAGTCGGCTCAACGGCAGGCGCTTCGTGCGCTCGAGTCGGAGCCTGGGACATTCCTGACCAGAAGCGAGTACGAGCGCCTTACGGGCGTCGGCCGATCCCAAGCTGCATACGACCTTTCCGAGCTGGTTTCGGCGGGTCGCTTGATTCGGGTCGGTGGCGGACGCTCCACCCGTTATGCGCTCGCGCACGAGCCCGCCTCGCAACGCCGTTGGACCGGCGATCGCATTCGGCGGGAGCTTGCCGCGTTCTGCGCCAATCGGCGCACGTGGCCCACGGCCAGTGAGTTCAAGACCGCAGGGCGTGGCGACCTCTATGTCGCTGCAAGCCGTTACGGCGGCGTCAAGCACTGGGCCAACGAGCTCGGTCTCGAGCGCTTCGACCGTTCGCGCACGGCCGTCACGGCGACACGCGCGCCGCTACGCAGCCGCCTGGCATGGGGCTTGGGCGGCGCGTTGGCTGCGACCGCCCTGGCTGCTGCAGCCGTGACTGCCGTCGTCAGGACGCACGACTTCGGATCGGGCGGCACGGCCGCCGTCCAGGCATCCGTCAAGCTTCCGTCAGCCTTCCGAATCGTCTACAAGCCGCTGCAGCTGCCTCGCGTTAAGCCGGATCACGCTTCGAGGCCGAGACCCAACTTTCTCCCGCAATCGACGCCTGCCCAGCAGACGTCGCTCGTCTCGGTGCAGACGGTGTCGGCACACGCCACACCGACGACCCGCACGACACTCGCCGCTACAGCGTCGACTAGCGGCGGTCCTGCGCCTCTCCCGGCCCCGACGGGAGCTTCTTCGGCTCCGAGCGCACTGAAGGCGCCGTAGCGATGGGCCGTTTCATTGCAGTCGCCGCAGTCGGGCTCGCACTCTTCCTGGTGTTCGCCGCATCAGCTTCCGCGTCGCTCCCGACCGTCACCTACTCGATCGAGGGGATCGCAGGCACCAACGGCTGGTATCGCGGGAGCGTCTACGGCGACAACGTCGTTGTCCACTGGTCGGTGTCCGATGCCGCGTCGGTCTCCCCCACATGCCTGGCCGCTGCGCCTGTCCCGGGACCAACGACCGGCACGATCCTTAGCTGCACTGCCAAGAACGCGTCCGGCAGCGTGACCGTGATGACGCCTGCGATCAAGATCGACGACACGCCGCCAACCGTCAGCGCGAGTCTCTCGCGGAAGCCCGACTTCACCGGCTGGTACAACCACCCCGTAGCGATCCACTGGGGCGGCACGGACGCCACATCGGGCATCGCCAGCTGTGGCTCGGTGACGTACCGGGGGCCGGACAATCCAGCCGCAGCGGTCAATGGAGGCTGCACCGACAAAGCAGGCAACAGCGCCGGCCGCCAGGTCCAGCTGGCATACGACGCAACCCCTCCGGTCTTGAGCGATGTCACTGAGCAGAGCGCTGCCGGCTCCAACGTCCTGCGCTGGAGCTCGTCGAGCAGCTCGGACCGCATCGTCGTCCGGCGCACACTCCACGGCAACAAGACGCACAAGACCGTCTTCGACGGCCGCTCCGCCGGTTTCGCCGACAAGAAGATCCATCCCGGGGCGCAGTACGTCTACTCGGTGCAGTCGTTCGACCAGGCCGGAAACTCGTCGAACCTCGTCACCATCGCCGGCCTCCCCAAGGTCCTGACCTTGCGGAAGACGTCCTACGTTCCGCGCGCGGCGCCGAACCCGATCCTGCGCTGGGGACGCTTCCACGGCGCCGGGTACTACAACGTGCAGCTCTTCCGCGGCTCGAAGCGCATCTACGCAGCCTGGCCGACCTCGCACCATCTCGGCCTGCCGAAGTCCTGGAAGTGGTCCAGCCACCGCTTCCGGCTGACGCCCGGGCGGTACCGCTGGTACGTGTGGGCCGGCCTCGGCGCCCGCAAGCTGGCGCGCTACAGCAGTGTCGGCAGCGCAAGCTTCATCGTGCCCCGCCCCTAGATCCGTTGGGCATCAGGCGGCCTGGATCGGCGAGTCAGCCGCTGCGTGGTCTGCGTGGATCGCCGCATGGTTCTTCGCGACCTCGACCGAGCGGCTCTCTCGGATCACGGTCACCTTCACCTGGCCCGGATACTCGAGGCGGTCCTCGATCTCCCGCGCGATCTCGTGGGCGAGGAGTGCCGCCTCGTCGTCGTCCACGTCGCCGGGGCTGACGATGACCCGGATCTCGCGTCCCGCCTGGAGGGCATAGACCTTCTCGACGCCGGGCTTCGAGGCCGCGAGCTCCTCGAGCGCCTCGAGACGCTTGATGTACTGCTCGAGGCTCTCGCCGCGTGCGCCGGGTCGGCTCGCCGAGACGGCATCCGCCGCGATGAGGAGGACGGCCTCCACCGTCTGCGGCTGCACCTCGTAGTGATGGGCCTCCACGGCGTGGACGACCCCTTGCGGCTCGCCGGAGCGTCGCGCCAGCTGGGCCGAGATGAGTGCATGCGAGCCCTCGACCTCGTGCGTCATCGCCTTCCCGACGTCGTGAAGCATCGCCGCGCGCTTCGCCGTCTGGACGCTCGCCTCGAGCTCGGTCGCCATGATCCCCGCGAGGTGGACCACCTCCAGGGTGTGCTTGAGGACGTTCTGCCCATAGCTCGTGCGGAAGCGGAGCCGACCGAGGATCTGGACGATCTCGTCGGGAAACGGGCCGCAGTTCGCCTCGAAGACCGCCTGCTCCCCCGCCTGGCGGACGACCTCTTCCACCTCCGCTTTCGACTCGTAGTACGTCTCCTCGATCCGCGCCGGATGAATCCGGCCGTCCTCGAGGAGCTTCGTCACCGTCAGGCGTGCGACCTCGCGTCGCAGACCGTCGAAGGACGAGAGGACGACCGCGTGCGGCGTGTCGTCGACGATGAAATCGACGCCGGTGAGGTGCTCGAGAGCGCGAATATTCCGGCCCTCCCGCCCGATGATGCGACCCTTCATGTCGTCGGAGGGGAGCTCCACGACGGTCACCGTCGTCTCCGCGGTGTGCGTTGCAGCGACGCGCTGCAGCGCGTCGGCCACGAGGTTGCGCGCACGGCGTTTCGACTCCGCCCTGGCCTCGTCCTCGAGGGATCTCACCCGCCGCGCCAGCTCGTGTCGCGCCTGCTCTTCGCCTCGGTCGAGCAGCAGCGCCCTCGCCTCGGCCTGCGTGAGCCCCGCCACCCGCTCGAGCTCGGCGAGCTGGACGTTCTTCGTGTCCTTGAGCTCGTCTTGCAGCTGGCGGATGTGCTCCTCGCGGTCGGCGAGCCCCTGCTCGCGGCGTGAGAGCTCCCCGAGCTTCTTCTCCACCTCGAGCTCCTTTGCCAACACGCGCTCTTCGATCTTCAGCACCTGCGCCCGCCGGTCGGTGAGCTCCGCGTCGATCTCGCTTCGCAGCCGGACCGCCTGCTCGCGGGCCTCAACCTGCGCCTCCCGGCGCACCGCCTCGCTCTCACGGCGCGCGTCGTCGAGCAGTTGGTCGCGGATCCGGCGTGCCTTCGTCACGCCGGTCGTGCCGAAGACCGAGACCGCGAGCAAGGCGAGGGCGACGCCTCCTGCGATCCCGATTGCGATTCCGATCCCGATCAGCACGTGCCCGGCTCCTCGGTCGGTGATCCAGCCGCCTGGGGCGGCGCGTCCCATCCGACGCCGGGCCTAGCCGGCAGCTATCCGAGAAGCCTTCCTCCGGCAGCAGCAGGACCTGCCGGAAAGTCCCCGCGCTACCTCGCGCGCGACCTCCGAGTCGTGGGACGTGAACGGTCGGTCATCGGTCTGGTTTCGGAAAAGCTGCTTTTGCAGGCAAAACGTCGAATGTGTTGCATCGCAATCCTATCGCGTCTCAGGCCTCTTGCGCAAACGAGGACGCGACCTCGTCGAGCGTGTCGCGGGAGAACCCGCGTCCGGCAAGGCGTCTCAGGAGTGCCGGCGTGACGTCCTGGCCCGTGAGCAGACGGCGGACGCGGGTCGGCTCGGGGTCGAGGGCGGCCACTGCGTCGGCGACAGCCTCGGCCCCGACCAGGCGCCGACGGAGGTCGGCTCGGATCGCGGCATCGCCGTAGCCGCGGCGCGCGAGCACCCCCGCCCGGCTCTCTGCCAGCCGTGCGTCGTCGACGAGCCCAGCGCGATCGAGACTCGCGAGCGCCTCCTCCCGCGCCGCGCCGGAGTGCCCCGCTCGTGCCAACCGCCGCTCGAGCTCGCGGCGAGATCGCCCGCTCGTCGCGAGCGTCCGAGTCGCCTGAGCCAGCGCTCGCGCGCGACGTACCTCGCGTGCAAGCTCGCGCGCGGTGTGCCGATCCAGGCCTCGCCCGACCGCAACCCCTGCCCGGACAACGGCATCTGCCGGCAACACACGCCACGGCTTACCGTCGAGCTCGACGGCCACCCGGCCGCGCCTGCGCTCTCGCAGTCCGGTGACGGTCGGCGTCACGCCTCGGCTTCGGCCGAGGCGAGCGCCTCCGCAGCCACCTCCGCCTTGCCGTTCGATGCCGCCGACTCCTCGGCGGCGACCGGCAGCAGCCGCGCGGACGCGACCTGGTCCGAGCCGAGCTCCACCTGGATCTGCTGGAGGATCTGCTGCGTCACGTCCGGATGCTCGCGGAGGAAGGCCGTCGCGTTCTGACGGCCCTGGCCGAGCCGCTCGTCGCCGAAGCTGAAGTACGAGCCCGATTTCGTGACGACCTTCCGGTCGAGTGCGGAATCGAGCACCGTGCCCTCCCAGGAGATGCCGGAGCCGTAGATGATGTCGAATTCGGCCTGCTTGAACGGCGGCGCGACCTTATTTTTCACGACCTTCACGCGGACGCGGTTCCCGAAGGCCTCGACACCCTCCTTCAGCGTCTCGATCCGGCGGATGTCGAGCCGCACCGACGAGTAGAACTTCAGCGCGCGACCGCCCGGCGTCGTCTCGGGGTTCCCGAACATGACGCCGATCTTCTCGCGCAGCTGGTTCGTGAAGAGGCAGATCGTGTCGGTGCGGTTGAGGGTGCCGGCGAGCTTGCGCAGTGCCTGGCTCATGAGGCGCGCCTGGAGACCGACGTGGGAATCGCCCATCTCGCCCTCGATCTCGGCCTTCGGCGTCAGGGCGGCGACCGAGTCGACCGCGACGATGTCGAGAGCACCCGAGCGGATGAGGAGCTCGGCGATCTCGAGCGCCTGCTCGCCCGTGTCGGGCTGCGAGACGAGGAGGTTGTCGATGTCGACGCCGATCCGCTTCGCATAGGCCGGATCCATCGCGTGCTCGGCGTCGATGAAGGCGCAGATGCCGCCTCGCCGTTGCGCCTCGGCGATCACGTGATAGACGAGGGTCGTCTTGCCCGAGGACTCCGGGCCGAAGATCTCGACGATGCGGCCGCGCGGCAGGCCGCCGATGCCGAGCGCGAGATCGAGCGCGAGCGAGCCCGTGGAGACGGCGCCGATCGAGACCGCGGCGCGGTCGCTCATCTTCATGACCGAGCCCTTGCCGAACTGCCGCTCGATCTGGCCGAGCGCCACGTCGAGTGCTTCGTGCTTGTCCACCTCTCAGCCTCCTAGAGCGACAGATTCCAAGACTTCGTACCGCGCCCCACCGGGGTGCAGCCGGGATAGGTAAGCAGCCGCGTCGGACGGAACGAACGTTCGTACAGACGGCGGCTCGAGCTGGAGCCTCGGACGCTCACGCCAGCGCGCGACCGTGAGGTGCGGCAGCCAGGGACGACCTTCGCGGCGATACACGCCGAGACGCTCCAGCCGCTCCTGAATGTCCCCGGCAAGCAGGGCGGCCCTGCCTCCGTCGTCAGCGAGGACGAGCATGCCGACACTCCGCGTCTCGCGGTAGCGAACGGGCGTGAGACTGATCTCCCCCGCTCCCCCTGCTGCAGCGCGCAACGCGCCGACGATCGCCTCGACGTCGCCGGCCGGCCGGCGGCCGAGGAACGCAAGCGTGATGTGCAGGTGCTCTCGCGGAACGGTGCGAACCGCTGCCAGCTGTGCGCGCTGCCAGCCCTCGATCTCTTCGAGGACGTCGTCGGGAATGCGCAGCGCGAGGAAGAGGCGAAGCCGTTCATCGCCGCTCACGCTAACCGTCCAAGTCACGCGGCTTCGTCGCGGGTTCCCGTCAGAAGCGCACGCAGCAGATGGAGTGCGGTCACGGTCGCACGGACGCGCACCTGCTCACGCTCTCCGGGGAGGTCGAGCATCCGGGCCAGCGACCCGTCAGGACCTGCCGCGTGAATGTAGACGCGGCCGACCGGCTTCTCGGGCGTCGCCCCGCCCGGGCCTGCTACGCCGGTTACTGCGACGGCCACGTCGGCCGCGAGCCGCCTGCGTGCTCCGTCCGCCATGGCCGCCGCGACCTCGGCCGATACGGCACCGTGCTCCGCCAGCAGCGCCTCGGGCACATCGAGCTCCGAACGCTTGATCTCGTCCGAGTAGGAGACGACGCCGCCGACGAAGCTTGCGCTCGAGCCGGGAACCCCGGTGATCCGCGCCGCGACCATGCCTCCCGTGCAGGACTCGGCGGTCGCGAGTCGCAGCCTGCGTGCGCCTGCGAGCGAGAGCACGAGCTCCTCGATCTGCCGCTCGTCGCGCGCGAAGAGCCAGGGCTCGAGCCTCTCGGCGAGAGACGCCTCGAGCTCGTCCGCGTGCTCCTCGGCCTCCGGCTCGACGACGAGGTCGATGTGGATCTCGAACTCGCGTGCGCAGATCGTGACCTCCACGCCGTCACCGTCCCCGCCCGCCTCCTCCAGTGTCCTCGCGACTGCGGACTCGCTGACGCCGAACAGCCTCAGCACGCGTCGCCCGGGCGGCCGCGTTCGCTGCAACAGTCCGCGCATCTGCTCGCTCGCGAGCGCCTGCGGCCAGAGGCGCCGCAGTTCTCCGGGCGGCCCGGGCAGAATCACGACGACACAGCCCGTCGGCGCACGGAGGACGAGCCCTGGCGCCGTGCCCGCGAGCCCGATCGAGACCGCAGAGGCCGGTCTCGTCGCCTGCTTCGTCACGCCGGGCGCGAAGTCCGCGTACGGCCTGCGCAGGCGCTCCGCGACCGAGCGCGAGATCGACTCGATCTCGTCCTGGAGCGCCTCGTCCACGACGAGCTCGACCTCGGCTGCGCGGGCGACGAGCTCCACGGTACGGTCGTCGTGCGTCGGGCCGAGACCGCCCGAGACGAGGCACGCGGCGGCCGCCAGTCCCTCGCGCAGCACCGCCTCGAGCTCGGCGGGTGCGTCCCCGACGATCGTGATGCGGGCCGGCTCGAGGCCTTGGCGCAGCGCCTCGGAGGCGAGGAAGGGGCCGTTCCGGTCGGTGCGCTCCCCTCGGACGAGCTCGCTGCCGGTGACGACGACGACCGCGCGCGGTCGCTGGGTCACCCGCTAAGACGCGTCGTTTTCTGCGGTGTGACGAGGAACGCGGAGTTGTGCGCGGCAGGCAGCGCGACGACGCGGCCGTCGAGCGTGACGTGGAGACCGGCGGTCCGGCGCACGAAAAGGTAGAAGCGGTCGCCGGCGAGCGTGTCGGTCTCCCCCGGTCCGACCGTCCCCTGGAGGTCGACCTTCCCAGACGCCCGATTTCGGCGGACCTCGACGTACGTTCCGCGACCGACACCGCGCAGGACGAGCCTGGACGCGGAGGCTGGCCCCTGCTTCCCGCCGACTCCCGGCTTTGGCGTCGACGAACCGGGAATCCGCCAGGCGGCGAAGACGAGCGCCGTCACGACGACGATGCCGGCGAGTACGAGGAGGACGGCGCGCCGCTCGATGGGCCGCTCGCGCGTCCGGATCTTGCGCCGCTCCGATCGCGGGGGCAGCTCGTCCCGCCAGCTCGTGATGAAGCGCGACGCGTACTCGTCGACATAGACGTCGCCGTCCAGCCCGAGGTATTCCGCGTACGTCCGCAGGAAGCCCCGGATGTAGGCGTCGCCCGGGATGGCCGTGAAGTTCTCCTCCTCGAGCGCGCGGAGGTACTTCGCGCGGATCTTCGTCGCGAGCTCGATCTCGGGATAGCCGAGCCCCTGCCGCTCGCGGGCCTCACGGAGGCTATGGCCGATCTCGAACACGAGAGGAGTCTAAGGGTCAGTGCTCGAGGCGCAAGAGGAGCTCGTAGAGGCCGACGGCGATCGAGGCGGAGAGTGTGATGCAGATTCCGGCCACGGCGAGGATGCGGGCCAGCCTGATCCACGTCGAACCGCCGACGCGCTCGAGCGTGAAGGCGATCTCGCCCCGCGCGCCGCGGGCGAAGAGGAGCGACAGGATGGCCGCAACGCCGGCGACAGGGATCGCCCAGACCGCGTCGAGGAGCGCCGCTCCGGGGATCTTCCGCGTCAGCTCGATCGCAACCGGGATGACGCCCGCCGCGACCACACCGAAGAGGAAGGCGAGCCAGGCGCGGTAGTTGGGCCGTCTGGGCTGCATGAGTGTCTGGGCGCGGACGGCCACTAGTGAGCCATTGTAGGCGGCCGCAGGACGGCGAACTGGTCCGTGATCGCCAGACGCGGGCTCCTGAAGCGGTAGATCGTCGCCGGCCGGCCGCCGCCGCTGCCGTAGTGCCGCCGCTCCCCCGTGTCCTCGAGGAGTTGCCGCCGGAGCAGGACACGCTGGAGATTCGTCGCGCTCACCGGATGTCCAAGCGCTGCGGCGTAGAGGTCGCGCAGCTCGGCAAGCGTGAAGCTCGGCGGGGCGAGAGCGAAGCCGAGATTCGTGTAGGACAGCTTGCCGCGGAGCCGTTCGCACGCGCTGAGCAGGATCTCCTCGTGGTCGTACGCAAGCTCCGGAAGGTCGTCGACGGCGTGCCAGCGCGTGTCGTCGGGCACCTTCGGATCGAGCCCGCTCGGAACGAGTCCGAGGTAGGCCGTCGCGAGCTCGCGCCCGGTCGGGTTGCGCGCCGGATCGCTTCGCGTCTCGAGCTGCTCGAGGTGCGCCACCTCCTGGACGTCCACCTTTTCGGCCAGGTGCCGGCGCATCGACTCCTCGAGGGTCTCGTCTGCCGCCAGCCCCCCGCCCGGCAGTGCCCAGCAGGCGGCGAAGGGCTCGCGCGCCCTTTGCCAGAGCAGCGCTTGGAGCCGCCCGGCGCGCACCTGCAGGACAGCCGCGAGTACGGCATGCGCTGAAGTTTTCGCCTGGGAGTCGTCAACCATGTAAACTCGACACCGAGGTTATCGATTGTGAGGCAAAAACGCGAGAGATCCGACGTCGTCGTCGTCGGAGCCGGCGTCGCCGGCCTCTCGGCGGCTCTCGCAGCGGCCGATGCAGGCGCGTCGGTCCTGGTGCTCGCGAAGGCTTCGCACACGAGCTCGAACAGCTATGCGGCCCAGGGAGGCGTGGCCGCGGCGGTCGGCCCCGACGACGATCCTGCGTTGCATGCCGCCGACACGCTCACGGCGGGGCGCGGCATCTGCCGGTCCAGCGCGGTCCGGCTCTTGGCGGAGGAGGCTCCGGCGCGGATCTCGCAACTGCGCCGCCTAGGCGTCCGCTTCGACGACGAGCTGGGACGCGAAGGAGGCCACTCGCGGGCACGCGTCGTGCATGCCGGCGGCGCCGACACCGGCCGGCAGATCGCGGACGTCCTCACCGCGAGGGCGGGGGAGCATCCACGGATCCGGCTCGCGGAGGGCGAGCGTGTGACGACGCTCGGGTCTCTTCGCGGCTCAGCCGTCGTCCTCGCGACCGGCGGGTACGCCGGGCTCTGGGCCCGGACGACGAATCCCCGGGGCGCAAGCGGAGACGGTCTCCTGCTCGCGCACGCGGCGGGCGCGGCGCTCGCCGATCTCGAGCTCGTCCAGTTCCACCCGACTGCGCTGCGCGACGACAACGGCCACGACGGCTACCTCCTCTCGGAAGCACTCCGCGGCGCGGGTGCGACGCTTCTCGACGACGGAGGCCGGCGGTTCGTCGACGAGCTCGCGCCGCGGGACGTCGTCGCGCGCGCAGTCGCAGCGCGGGCAGGAGCGCGCCTCGACCTGCGGCCGGTCGAGCGCGAC
>Ga0335076_10008852_pt1 | contig 10158 bp, 5 predicted proteins | sample Lox_Sample_25_FD_206717 | JGI IMG/M metagenome (GOLD analysis project Ga0335076, IMG submission 206717) | Soil microbial communities from Loxahatchee National Wildlife Refuge, Florida, United States - Lox_Sample_2.5 | ecosystem: Environmental > Terrestrial > Soil > Wetlands | place: USA: Florida...
ACACCAGAAAGGAATTTCCCGCGACTTTGTCCTTGGTCGACACGCCCACAATCGCGCCATCTTCCACGCTCCACACGCCGGGCCGTCCATCCCATCCCTCCATCGTCTTTCCATCAAAAAGCGAAACGTATCCCGTGTGATCGGCAAAGTCCATCGCCTCCGGCTCGATGAACACACCATTTCTCTGCCCTGAGATATTCGGCTTCACATTCCACAAACCGGTTTGATCCTGCGTCTGCTTTGCCGCCCGCTGCGCCTCAACTCCAGCCGCCTGCCCGCCGCTCACCAGCCCTTGCGCCATCGCCAAAGCCGTGCTCGCAAACCACACCGCCAAGGCCGGTAGCGCACGCCACGCCACCGCGCCCCCACAACGTTCTCTTATTCGCATGGATCCCTTCAGTACACTTCCGACCGCACGCCCGCCGGAATCGGCGCATACTTCATCAGGCCCAGCTCACCCGCCAGCCGCTCCAGACGCGCACGCGTTACCGCCTGCGGAGTCACAAGCGGCAGACGCACTGTATCCCCGCACCGGCCCATCAGGCTCAGCACCGTCTTCACCGGCCCCGGATTCGACTCCCAGAAGTTCGCGTCGAACAGCCGCGCAAAACGCCTCTCCAGTTCGCGCGCCTCACTCCAGTTGTTCTCGAGTGCTTCTCGAACCATCCGCGTCACTTCTGCCGGAGCCTCGTTCGACGCCACGCTGATCAGCCCGTGCGCACCCACCGCAATCGCCGCCAGCGCCAGGTTATCGTCGCCCGAAAAGATTTTGAAACTCCGCGGCAAAAGATGCGCCAGCTCGGCAAACTGCGACACCTTGCCGCTCGCCTCCTTGATCGCCTGCACATTCCGCGCAGCCCCAGCCAGCCGCGCCACCGTCTCCGGCTCCAGATTCGCCGCCGTGCGTCCCGGCACGTTGTACAGGCAAACCGGCAGAGGATCCACCTCTTGTGCCAGCGCAAGAAAATGCTGGTACTGCCCCTCCTGCGTCGGTTTGTTGTAGTAAGGATTCGCCGAAAGCACGCATGCCACGCCCGCGACGTGCCGCAGCAACCCCGCCTGCCGTACCAGCGTGCGCGTCGAGTTGTGCGTACAACCCGCCCACACCGGAACCCGGCCAGCCGCAGCGTCCACCACTGTCCGCACAGTTTGCAGCCACTCTTCCTCGTCCAGCGTCGCCGCTTCGCCCGTCGAGCCGCACGCCACAAGAAAGTCGATTCCCGACTCAATCTGCCAGTTCACCAGCGCCCAAAGCGCCTGCTCATTCAACGATCCATCCGCCTTGAAAGGCGTCACAATTGCGGTACCGCAGCCTGTTGTTTCCATATCAACTTCAGTTTATACCGCTTTCATGTGGGGAAAATATAGGAGAAAAGGTTGCCCCAATCCACACGCTCCCTCGCGAATTTCCCGACAATGTTCCTGTGGAAATTTTGAAATCTCGGCGCAAATCGTTCCTGAGACGCTACTCTACAACTGATCGAAAATCTCCCGGAACTCCCAAGCGCCGCTCTTGCCCGCCAGCCACTCCGCGCCGCGCACCGCGCCCAGCGCAAAGCCGCGCCGTGAATGCGCATCGTGCCGCAACTCCAGCATGTCATGGTCGCTCATTGCGCGCACCAGGTGCTCGCCCTTGGCATCTCCCACACGGTGCGACTCAATAGGGACCTCAATCCCTGGCCGCACTCCCAGCACAATCTCCTTCAGCGTCAGCGCCGTCCCCGAGGGCGAATCCACCTTCGTCACGTGGTGCGTCTCCTCAACCGAAAACCTGTAGCCGTCCAGCTTCGCCAGCTCCGCCGTCAGCTTGAACAGCTTCTGTACGCCGATCGAAAAATTGGTCCCGTAAAGCAACCCACCGCCCCGCTGCAGAGCCAGCGCCTTCATCTCATCCAGCTTTGCGTACCACCCCGTCGTGCCCACCACAATGTGCCCACCCAAAGCCAGCACAGCGCGCATATTCTCCACGGCCGCCTCGGGAGCAGTAAAATCCACAACCACATCCACGCCGGCCAAACTCGGCGCCGTGAGCGCAGACGCATGTTCATTCTCATGGATATCGAGCGCCCGCACGCCGTGGCCGCGCTCCCGCGCCACCTCCGCCACCAGGCTCCCGGTCTTCCCCTTGCCCAACACAAGAATCAGCATCGAGGTTCTCACTTCTCAGCTCGCAGCAGTTCATTGACACGCTCGCCTCAAACCCGCAGCCTGCGAACTGTGAACTGCTTTTCACGCTTCCACATCAAACACAACCGGATCGGGATCCTTGAAGAACGCCGCATGGAGCGACCGCACTGCCTCATCGGCGTCGTCCTCATCGATCATGAAGCTCATGTTGATCTCGCTCGCCCCCTGCGAAATCATTCTCACGTTGATGTGCCGGATAGCGTTGAACACCTGCGCCGCAATTCCGTTTTGCCCGCGAATATCCTCACCCACCATACACACCAGCGCCTTCTTGCCCTCGTACGTCACGTCCGCCAGCGTGCTCAGGTCGGCGGCAATCTCCGGCAGACTCGAGTTCGAATCCACCGTCAGCGAGACCGACACTTCGCTCGTCGAAACCATGTCCACCGGGCACCTGTGCTTGTCGAAAATCGCAAACACCTTGCTCAGATATCCGTGCGTCATCAGCATCCGGCTCGCCACAATATCGATAATGCTCAGCTTCTTCTTCACCGCAATCGACTTGAACGGGCTCTTGCAGTGCGGCGCCACCGAAATAATCCGCGTACCTTCACACGCGGCGTTGCGGCTGTTCAGCACCAGCACCGGAATATTCTTCTTCACCGCCGGCAAAATCGTTGCTGGGTGCAGCACCTTCGCGCCAAAGTACGCCAGCTCCGCCGCCTCTTCAAAGCTGATCACCTTCACGCGCAGCGCATCGGGACATACACGCGGATCTGCCGTCATAATCCCGTCCACATCGGTCCAGATCTCGATCGTCTCCGCATTCAACGCGCCGCCCACCAGCGCGCCGGTAAAATCCGATCCGCCGCGGCCCAGTGTCGTCGTCAATCCTGCTTCATTCGATGCAATAAATCCACCGAGCACCGGCACTTTTCCTTCGCGCACCAGCGGAAGCAGTCTCTCCGGCGCGCGCTTCTCGATGATGTCGTCCTTGGGCGCGGCCTTCTGAAACTCTGAATCGGTAATGATCACCTCGCGCGCATCCACGCGCACCGCATTCATCCCCAGCTCGCGGAACGCCGCCGCTACAATGTGGCTCGAAATCCGCTCGCCATAGCTCACAATCAGATCTGAGATGCGCGGCGTCAGTTCAAGAATCGCCGACAACCCTCGCAGCACCTCGTCCAGCGCGTCAAATCGCTTGTCAATCAGATCGATCAGCGCAGAAGATTCGACGGGATTCTTTGCAAGCTCGCAAGCGGTGTCCCGATGCCGCGCCCTCAGCCGAGAGCTGATCGCCAGCGCGCCCGTGCGGTCGCCATTCGCAGCCGCCGCAGCCGCTCGCAACAACTGGTCAGTCACTTTGGCCAGCGCGCTCACCACCACCACGGGGCTCTTGCCCATCGCCACGCGCCCAGCCACAATGGCCGCGGTACGCTGAATGGCCGCCGGATCCTCCACCGACGTGCCGCCAAACTTCATCACTACCAAACTCATCTCTCGTTCCAATGTTGTCGCACAAATCAGATCTTAGTTACCGGGTGCCCCGTCCAAGCTTTGCTTGGGCGGGAGAATGGGGTGCCTCACGCTCGGCGCGTTTTTGTTTTTGCGCTTAGTGCCTAGGGCCTGTTGCCTAGTCCCTGTCTCACCGCGCCGCTCCCACCGCCGCCGTCTCCAGCTTGCCCAAACTCACCAGCATCTCGGCGTTCAAAATCGTCGCGCCCGCCGCGCCACGCACCGTGTTGTGCGACAGCAGCACAAACTTCCAGTCCATCACGTTGCACGGGCGCAGCCGTCCCACCGTCACCGTCATGCCCTTGCCGCATCCGCGATCAAGCCTCGGCTGCGGCCGATCGTTTTGTTCCGCCCACGCGACCGGCTGATCCGGAGCAAACGGCAGTTCCAGTCCGGCGAGCGGCTTGAACTCTGCCCACGCCGCCAGAATGTCCTCGCGCTTCACTTCGCGTCCCAGTTTCTTGCCAAGCTTGATCGACACGCACTCCGTGTGCCCGTCCACCACCGCCACGCGATTGCAGTGCGCCGTCACCATTGCGCGGAGCGGAGCCACGGAATCTCTTTCAACATGGCCAAGAAGCTTCAGCGTCTCCGCCTCCATCTTCTCTTCTTCGCTGCCGATGTACGGGATCACGTTGTCGAGAATGTCCATCGACGCCACGCCGGGATACCCTGCGCCGCTCACTGCCTGCATCGTGGTCACGACAATTGTCTCGATCCCGAATCGCTCCTCGATCGGCTTTAGTGCCATCACCAGCCCAATGGTCGAGCAGTTCGGATTGGTCACAATGTAGCCGCCCGAATCCTTCCGCGACGGCTGCTCCTCAATCATCGCCAGATGATCGGCATTCACCTCGGGAATCACCAGCGGCACGTTCGGCGCCATGCGGAACGCGCTCGAATTCGAAATCACTGCGCAGCCTGCCGCCGCAAACTTCGGCTCCATCTCGCGTGCAATCGCAGCATCCACGCTGGCAAAAATGATGCGCGGCGCGCCTTCCGGCTCCGCCGGCGACACCGTCATCTTCGCAATTCGTTCCGGCAGTGGCGTGTCCAGCCGCCACTTCGCAGCCTCACCGTAACTCTTCCCACTTGACCGGTCGCTGGCCGCAAGCCAGGTCACCTCGAACCACGGATGGTCTTCGAGCAATTGAATATAGCGCTGACCCACCATTCCGGTCGCGCCCAGGATGCCGACTGAGTATTTTGTTTTCATGGCCTGTACATCTCCAGTGTACAAGAGAGTCGCTTATCGCATGGCTTCCAGCGGGTCCACTTTCGTAGCCCGCCGCGCAGGCACATAGCTCGCCGCAAGCGCCACGGCGAGAAAAACAAACGGCGCCAGTGTAAACGTCAGCAGGTCGCGCGCTCCTACGTGATAAAGCAGGCCGGCGGCAAGCCGCGTCAGCAGGAATGCCCCGATCAATCCGATTCCAATCCCGGCAACGGTCAGCATCAATCCCTGCCGCAGCACCAGCAGCAAAATCTCTGCGCGTTCTGCGCCCAGCGCAATCCTGATCCCGAACTCCTGTCGCCGTTGCGTAGCGCCGTAGCTAAGCACGCCGTAGATGCCGATCACCGCCAGCGCCAGCGCAGTCGCCGCAAACAAGCTCACCAGCAGCATCGTAAAGCGCGGTTGCGCGCGCGAACTGTCCACCAGGTCATCCACTGTCTCAACCTTCGTCACCGCCTGGTCGCTATCCACAGCGGCAATCTGCGCACGAACTGCCGATGCCAGCGACATCGGAGCAACGTTGGTGCGCACCAGCAAGTGCATATTCCCCCACGGAATCTGTGGAAACGCAAGATAAAGCTGTGGCTGTGTCTCTTGCTCCAGGCCGTTGTTCTTCACATCGGCGGCAACGCCCGCCACCTCCGCCGCGGGCCAACGTCCCACCACAACATGTTTGCCCACTGCATTCTGCCCGGGCCAGTACTGGCGCGCAAACGTCTCATTCACGATCACCACCTTCGGCGCATGTGCGTCGTCGCTCGCCGAAAAAACACGCCCGCTTCGTAAAGGCGCCCGCATCGTCGTGAACCAGTCAGGGCTGATAGCCTCAACATCCACAAACGGCCTCTGCGCCAGCGGCACCTCCGGCTGTCCCTCCGGCAGCACCGGCGTGATGCGGATAAAGCCCAGCGGAGGCGCGGCCGACATCGCCACGTTGCGCACGCCCGGCAGTCCAGCCACGCGCCTCAGCACCTCATCGAAAAACGCAACCTGCTGATCGGGTTTCGCATAACGCTGCGCCGAAAGCGTAATGTCCATCGTGAGCAGCCCATGCGCCTCAAATCCTGGATCGGTTCGAAGCAGCGCGGCAAAACTGCGCAGCAGCAACCCTGCTCCCACCAGCAGCAACAGCGAAAGCGCAACCTGCCCCACCACAAGCAAACTGCGCGCTCGCGCCGAACCATGCCCAGCCGACGCGCCGCGCCCCTCTTCGCGCAATGTCGAATTCAGATTCACGCGCGCCAGTTGTAGTGCAGGCACAAGGCCAAACAGCAGCCCTGCAGCAATCGAAATCGCCAGGGTGAACAGCAGCACGCGCAGATCCAGCGTAATCGCAAACTCCGGCGGAAGCTGCTCCGAGCCCCACTTCACAAGTACTCGCGTTGCCGCCCAGGCCAGAGCCGTGCCTATCAATCCGGCCATGAGCGCCATTAACGTACTCTCGGTTAGTAATTGCCGCACGATGGCGCCGCGTCCCGCTCCCAATGCCGCTCGCACCGCGATCTCGCGCCGTCTCCCGATCGCCCGTGAAAGCAGCATGCTCGCCACATTCGCGCATGCAATCAAAAGCACCAGGCCTACCGCGCAGGAAAGCATCAGCACCTTTCCGCGCACGTCTCCCACAACTTGGTCGCGCAGATCCTCGGCCGTGAGCGTTATTGCCGGATCGGCGTCCGGCATGCCGGGGTTTTGCTCGCGATACTGCTGGTTGAGGACCGCAAGTTCGCTCCCCGCCTGCGCCCGCGTCACTCCCGGCCGCAGACGCGCCACCATGTTCAAATATCCAACGCCCAGCCTGATGCGCTGCGCAGGCATCAGCGACAGCTCGAAGTACCGCGGCGTCCACACATCCGCCTGCCCTACAAATGGAAACTGAACATTCCCCGCCAGCACGCCGACCACCGTCGCACTGGTCGAATCCAGCGTGATGCTCTTACCCACAATCTTCGCGTCCGCATGATAACGGCTGCGCCAGATCGCGTCGCTCAATATCACCGCCGGCGGCCCGGCAGGCGTGCCTTCCTCGTCTGTAAAATTGCGCCCAAGCTTCGGCGTCACGCCAAGCACCGAAAAGAAATTAGGCGAAACGCGCGCCACTGGCACCTGCACGGCTTCGCCGTTTCCCGAAAGATTCAGGTTGTCCTGCGCCCACACAGCCAGCCCCGCAAACGACCGGCTGTGGTCGCGCATAAACTCGTAGCGCAACAGCGTGTCCGGCCGTGCCCCTGTCTTGTCCTTCTCCGCAATCGTCAACAGCTTCGTCGGATCGCGAAACGGAAACGGCCGCAGCAGCAACGCGTTCGTCACTGTAAAGACCGCAGTATTGGCGCCGACTCCAAGCGCCAGCGTGAGCACTGTTATGAGCGTGAATCCCGGCGCGGCAATGAGCATACGCGCGCCAAAGCGCAAATCGCGAAGGAGACCCTGCATAGTGCGTGATTATACGTGCTGCATAGCTCACCTTCAGCAAATGATTATCGGATCCCCTGGAGCACTTTGAGGAGTTAGCTGCGCTGACGCGACAACTCGATCTCTCGGGCGCAGCCTGCCGAGAGAGTTAAATTGACCGCACCATCGAATTCGATCCAGGAGACTGGTCGGTCAAACCAATCGCGTGGCAGAATTGCCTATGCCCAAACATGCGCGGGACAGTTGATAAACTCTCAATTCACAGTAAGCGACACCGAGGTGGTTTCCATCATGGAACCGGATGCGCCCGTGATTGTCACCGTGTATCTGCCGGACCTCCGCTGTCTCCGCGCTCGTGACCCCACCGAAATAGTGAGCTGCGAAGTCGCCGCCGAGCCAGAAGGCGTGACTGTGTCTGGAGCGAATGAGCACGATGCCGCAGATGGCAGTCCGCTGCAAGCAAGATTCACGGCAGAGTTGAATCCGTTCTGCGGCGAAACCGTCACTGTGATTGTTTGTTGATTCCCTGAGCTAATGCCGACAGAACTCGGTGATGCGCCCAGTGAAAAGCTGGACGGCGAGTTGATTGTGTAGGTGGCCGACGCAGTGGCGCTGTTTGTGTAACCGCTGGCTGCGGCCATCGCTTCGATGGTCTCTGTCGATGAAACTGCGATCGCTCCGTTATAAACCGATGAATTCGCCGTCGGCGTGGTTCCATTCGTTGTGTAATAAATCGTCGCCCCCGGCGTTGTGTCAGTCATCGTGATCGTCTGTGCGCTGGTGTATGTTCCTCCGGCCAGGTTAAAAACCGGCATCGCGGCTATGGCCGAGGTAGGTCCCTTGAAGAACATCATCATGTTCTCCCAACTGCTCGCACTTGCATTCGCCCAGTTGAAGGTGTAAGTCTGCGCGGCATTGCCTGTGTACGGCAAATGACCAAACCCGCTCGAATTGTAGGCATAACTGTCGTCACCGTCATTCTCTCCCCGATACCACCAGGCATCGAAGATTCCGCCAGCGGTCGAAGTGGCACACTCGGGCCCAGTGCCGTTGTTTTCCACGATAATCGCGTAGCCCGATCCGCTCGTTGTTGGAGTTCCGGTCACAGTAGAGTTCACTGAAGGGGAGTTCGTACACGTGCTGCCCCCAGGCGTTGATTGTTCTCCTGCATTTGCTGCATATCCGTCGTACGCAGAAGTGTTCGCCCTAGCAAATGAGTACACGGCTAAAGTTGCGCCGCCACTGCCCGCATTCCTCGCTTCAATCCAGTTTGCATCACTGTTCGGAATCGACACGTTGTTTGCATAGAATCCTTGGGGATAATAATTCGAGGGTACATCGCTTTGATTATTCGGAAACCCACCTAGGTTGTTTACCTTCGTGTAGGTGTCGCCGGCAGAATCTGTTATCTGTGTGAAGTTATCGTCACTCGAATCGAAGTTGGTTGTCACGGCTACAGCATTTACTCCTTGGTAGGGACATGGGGTTTGCAGAACATAGTCGGCACTCCCCGGTCTTACGGTTTCAAAGCAGGGCAGCCACATCCCTGAAGGCGCGGCTCCGGCACTAGCGCTTTTAAGAGCAACCACTACCATGTCGAATGAGCTGGTTCCGCTTGAGCTATAGATAGACGGAGTCATCGCGCTCGTGCTGCCGTAAACCATCTGCTCCGCTGCTGTGTTGAGCGAGTTTGACACCGACAAAAGATTGAACCCAGGGCCGGGCGCGAAGGAGTCATAAGAGGTACAGCAATAGCCTCCGGTCGGGAAAACAAAAGCGAGAACCAGATCGCCGCTCTGCGAAGGAGTAAACGTACCGGCATTTATCCCTCCCTGCCCGGCAAGTCCGGTAGCGATAAGCGGTGTACCATCAATTGCATTCGAGGTAGCCACATTGTTCCATTGACCGCATACCGAAAAGAATTCCGGCGCTCCGGCGCTGATCTTAGGATTCAGAACAACAGTTCCCGCCGCAGCATTCAAGGCATAAGAAAAACCAAAACTGTAAACCCCATCGTTTGCGGTCACCGCATTTACCCAGTTGTTTGCATGATCATCAGCCCAACTAATGGTTTTGTTCGTCCCCTCGAAACTCCAAAAGCATCCTATGGCGTTTCCACCGAGAGCGGCATTTAGCAGATCGAACTTAGGCGAAGTCATAGCCTCGGCTGCCGAGTCTTCCGAATCATTCGAGCCGTACGACCGCACGTCAACCAATGCAGCGCAGGCTCCACTACAGGCAGTAAGTGCCGGCGCCGCATTGATCTCGTAAGTGACCGTTGCGTAAGGAGCAGAGACACCGCCGGCCACATTCGTGGTCGACCAGGAACTGACCGCCCCATCCGTGTCGTGAATCGCGGCACCTGCTCCTGCACCGGAGGTTCCCGCGATCTGCCGTTGAGTCATACCCGCGGGCGCACTGACCCCGCCCGACGAAGGGCCATCCAGAACAATCGCGCCGGCCACCCAACTCGTTCCCGTTCCACCGGCGCTGGTCAGCGTAACAGCGCCGTATGTGTGGGTAGTCGATTCAGTCGATGAATTTCGGGTCGGCGAGCCGACAGCCCCACATGTCCCCGTTCCGGCGATGTTCGCTCCCCGGTAGATTGTAGTAACAACATAGGTCGCGCCAGAAAAGGTGGCTGTGGTCCAGGTGCCAGGAGGTACGACTTCGCAGGCCAGTCGGTAGCCTATATTCCCGGCTTCTGTGGCCGTAGTAATGCTTGCCCAGCCATTTGGTAGAGATGGAATCGTGGCCGCTCCGGTGTCAGCCGCAAGAACGATTGCCAGATCGCCAGTGCGGTATGCGCTCGGCGTGCAGCTTGTGCCCGACGACTGGCACCCTCCAGGCTCCGAGATCGAAGCCCTGGC
>Ga0335076_10008853_pt1 | contig 10157 bp, 9 predicted proteins | sample Lox_Sample_25_FD_206717 | JGI IMG/M metagenome (GOLD analysis project Ga0335076, IMG submission 206717) | Soil microbial communities from Loxahatchee National Wildlife Refuge, Florida, United States - Lox_Sample_2.5 | ecosystem: Environmental > Terrestrial > Soil > Wetlands | place: USA: Florida...
CCACCGTCGCCGTAATCCATTTCCGGTCGATCGCTTCCAGCGTCTGCGGGTCCTTGTCGAACGCCACCACTTTCACCTTCCCGGTCATATCCAGCTGGTGCAGCGCATCCGCCGCGCCCGCTCCTCCGGTGGCATCCAGGCAAATGATCCCGTCGACTTTTTCTTTTTTCTGCAGCAACGCGGAAATCGCGTCAAACGTGACCCGCGAGTCGCCCTTCCCATCGATCGTCTGGGCGACCTGGATTCCCGGATACTTCTTCAGCGACTCATTCACTCCGCGCACCCGCTCCTCGCTGTTCGACTGCCCCGCCAGGCTCACAATCACCACGCGGCCCTGCCCGCCCAGCAGCGTGGCCATGCGCTTACCGCTGTCCTGCCCCGCGCGGAAATTGTCTGTGCCGATGAACATCACGCGATTTGAATCCGGCGCATCCGCATCGATACAAATCACCGGAATGCCCTGCAACAATGCGTGATCGATGGGTTCCTTGAACAGTTTCGGATCCGTCACCGAAACCAGAATCCCCGACGGATTCTGCGCCACCGCCTGCTGGAAAGCCGTTAACTCTTCCTGCGGAGAGAACGTCGCTGGCCCTTCCACGTCTACCTTCACTCCTTCGTTCTTTCCTACGTCCGTCAGCCCGGCAATCGCTTCCTGCCAGTACGGCAAATTCACGTTGGCCGTCACCAGCACGTACTTCTCATTTTGCTCGTGATATGGCTTCTGGCAGCCCGCGCCAACCACGGACACCAATCCCAGTCCGATTCCCAGAACCGCTCGTTCCACTTTCATGTTCAATCTCCTTGCCTAGGCTTCCCCTGCGGAATGTGCAACGAGATCAAGAGGAGGTCGTCTATCCCCCGCAGCCTAACACATTCAACACCGTTCCCGCGATGACTTGCACCGCTGCCCTTGCATCCGTCCGCCGCTCGCGGTATATAACTCTCACCCCCCAAAGAACACTCGAGGCCACCTTGTCGCCGCTACCTCTCTTGGAAATTACCGTCGAATCCCTGGACACTGCTTTCGCCGCGCAACGTGGCGGCGCCGATCGCATCGAACTTTGCGTGGAATTGATCCACGGCGGCCTCACCCCTCCGCTGGAAATGCTGCGCGCCGTGCATCAGGAACTCGACCTGCCGCTCTTCCCCATCATTCGCCCGCGCGCCGGAAATTTCGTCTACACCGACGCGGAATTCACCGTCATGAAACGCGGCATCTCGGCCGCCCGCGATTTCGGCGTCGAAGGCGTCGTCTTCGGCATCCTGCGCAGCGATCGCACCATCGACGTAGAGCGCACCACCGAACTCGTCGACTGGGCGCGCCCCCTCGAAGTCACCTTCCACCGCGCCTTCGATGAATCCGTGGACCTGCTCAGCTCCCTCGAAGACGTCATATCCACCGGCGCTTCCCGCCTGCTCACCTCCGGTGGCGCCGCCAACGCCCCGCAAGGCGCTGCCGTCCTCCGCAAGCTCGTCGAAGCCGCCGCGGATCGCATCATCATCATGCCCGGCAGCGGACTCGACGCCACCAACATCGCCCGCATCGCCGCTGAAACCGCCGCCAGCGAATTTCACTCCGGCCTCAGCTCCGTTCTTCCCTACGGCAGTACGAACCTGCAGCGCTTCGAAACCGAAATTCACAACATGAAGCGCCAATTGCAGCACGGCGCTTCGTCCACCGCTCAGCCACTCGCCTCCGACTGACCCGCACGCAGACGCGCACGCACAAACAGGCGCACAAAAAAAGGGCGCGATTCCTCGCGCCCCGCGTGAAATTCTTTGCCGTGAATTGATCCTTACGCCTTCTGCGCCTGCCGCCTCAAAAATGTCGGCACGTCCAGATCGTCTTTCGCCACTTCTGGCGCCACTTCCCGCACATTCTGCCGCACCTGGTTCACCACGTTCGGTGGCGGCGCCTGTACTGGAGGTGCCACCGGCAACTCCGCTTGCTCCGGCACTTCGCGTCCCGCCTTCCAAGTCCGCGGCAGGAACGAATGGTTCTGCGGAATCTGCTTCTTCGCCGTTTCTTTGAAGCCCGCCGCAATCACGGTGATTTTCACCATGTCCTTCATATTGTCGTCCATCACTGCGCCAAAAATAATGTTCGCGTTTTCGTGCGCCGCTTTCTGGATCACGCTCGACGCCTCATGCACTTCCTGCAGCGACAGTGACGGGCTCCCGCAAATATTGATGAGGATGCCCTGCGCTCCTTGAATCGAGTTGTCTTCCAGAAGTGGACTGGAGATGGCCCGATTCGCCGCATCCACTGCACGGTTCGGCCCGCTGGCCACCGCGGTGCCCATCACCGCGTAACCTTGCCCGTGCATGATCGTTTTCACGTCCGCAAAGTCGCGGTTGATGATTCCCGGCACGGTGATGATGTCCGAGATGCCTTGTACCGCCTGCCGCAAAATGTCGTCGGCAATCCGGAACGCGTCGAAGAAGCTCGTGCCCGGCTCCACGGTCTCCATCAAGCGCTCGTTCGGAATCACGATCACCGTGTCTACCACGCCGACCAGTTCCTGCAGCGCCTGCTCTGCCTGCAGCATCCGGCGCTTCCCTTCAAACGCGAACGGCTTCGTCACCACCGCCACGCTTAGCGCGCCCAATTCGCTTGCCAACGACGCCACCACCGGTGCCGCGCCGCTTCCCGTGCCGCCGCCCAAGCCCGACGTAATGAAAATCATGTCCGCGCCTTCCAGCGCTTCGATGATTTTGTCCGTATCTTCCAACGCCGCCTTGCGCCCAACCTCAGGGTTCGCGCCCGCACCCAAGCCTTTCGTCAGTTTTGCGCCCAGTTGCAACTTCACCGGCGCTTGCGACATCTTCAACGCTTGCAAATCCGTGTTCGCGGTGATGAACTCCACACCTTCCACTTTTGCGCGGATCATGCGGTTCACGGCGTTGCAACCACCGCCGCCCACACCAATCACCTTGAGCTTCGCCGGCTGCAACTCCTCGCTGAAGCTCATCCGGATTCCTGCGTCTTTTGCTGTCATGCGTCCTCCCGTTCCGGCTGGTGAAACTCTTTTATAAATCTCGTGTAACGGCGTTTCCACCAGCAATTTTCTCGCCTGTGGAAAAACCCTCATTTTTCGCCGCTTTTTGCCTTCTACGCCCCGGCAAACATCGCCCGTAGCTTCGAAACCAAACTCGTCGACTTCACCGGGCCCGCGCGCCGCGCCTTCGCCGCGCACAACACCAGGCCCACCGCCGTCGCATATTCCGGTTGCGCTACCTGTTCAGGAAGGTCCGCGATCCCGCGTGGTTGCGCCATCCGCACCGGCAAATGGAACCAGTGCTCCGCCATGTCCAGCAACCCATTCAACCGCGCGCCGCCGCCCGCCAGCACCAACCCCGCCGGAACCTGCCGCTCCAGGCCCGCGCGCCGCAAATCATCACTCACCAACCCCAGCAACTCTTGCGCCCGTGGCTCGATAATCTCCGTCAGCGCATGCGCAAAAATCGTCCGTGGTGGCCGGTCTCCCACGCTCGCAATCTCAATCGACCCGTCATTCCTCATCAACGCTGCCGCCGCGCATCCGTGATGCCGCTTGATCCGCTCCGCCTCCGGGATCGGCGTCCGTAGCCCCACCGCCAAATCGTTCGTGAAGTGGTCCCCGCCAATCGCCACCACTCCCGTGTGCCGCACCACCCCGCCGCCGTACACGATTAACTCCGTCGTGCCTCCGCCGATATCCAGCAGGCAGCAGCCCAGTTCTTTTTCGTCCTGCGTCAGGCACGCTTCCGCGGACGCCAGCGGCTCCAGCACCGTGTCGCTGATCAGGATTCCCGCGCGGTTCGCCGCGGTCACCAGGTTCTGCGTCGCCGAACTTGACGCGGTCACAATGTGTACATTGGCCTGCAGCTTCTGCCCGACCATCCCGATGGGATCGCGAATGCCATCTTGGGTATCCACACGAAAATCGTGTGGCAGTACATGTAGTACTTCGCGATCTTCCGGCAGCGAAATATTTCGCGCCGTTTCGATGGCCCGGCGTACGTCTTCGCGCTCTACATCGCGGGGACGCGGGCCCAGATTCGCACCGCCCTCGCTGTCCACTCCGCGCACGTGACTTCCCGCCACGCCAATCACCGCCGATTCCACCGGAACGTTCGCTACGCCTTCCGCTTCTTCTACAGCACGGCGTATCGAACTCACCGTCGAGTCCAGATTGACGATCAGCCCCTTGCGCAGCCCTTTCGATTCCGCCGCCCCCAGCGCCAGGAACCGCACGGACTCCTCATCCATCTCCGCCAGTAACACGCACGTCTTTGTGCTGCCGATGTCCAGCCCCACCAGGTACTTGTCTTTCTTCGCCAAAACGCTCTCCCGCCAGCCTCTATCTACTTCGCGCGCTCGTGCTGGTGTCGGGGTTCACCACCACTTGCCGCGAGTACCGAAGATCGATGGAATGCACTGCGCCGGAATTCGCCTGCCACTGCGCAAAATTTTCCACCAGCATGCGATATTTGCTGGTGAACTCGTTCTGCCCAAAATGCACGGTCACCGCATGGTCGTCCGTGCTTCCCGCTAATCCCGTCAGCACCACTCGCAAATCCTTAGGATTGCTCAAGTCCAACTCGCTGATGCGATCCGCAGATCCCGGCTTCACCAGGTCCACCGTTCTCATGAACTCTTGGTACGTCTGCATCCGCTTCTCGCGTTCTTCCCGCGGTAAGCTGTCCGACAATCCCGTCACGATCGGAAACGCAAAATCTTCGCCCTCCGGCCGGTCCAGCAACACCCCGTGCGCATCAACCAACGTCAGTTCCGTGCCATTCCGGAAAAACGCCACTGGCGTCCGTTCCGTTATGAATACTCGAACCCGGTTCGGCAATATCCGTTGCACGCTCGCTTCTTCCACCCACGGCAACTCTTCTATCTGAGTTCGACGCACAGTCAACGGAATCTGTAGCACGCTGCGGTCGCGATCCTTCACAAATAGCTTCTGCACATCTTCCTTCGCCACAATGTGGTTTCCGCTCACTTCAATCTGGTCTGGCTTCAGCAGTAGCATCTGCGGGGAGTAAAGCAAGTAGCGTGCCGAAATTCCCCCCACGACTATCGTCCCTAGCCCCGCCAGCGTCCACCCAAACACCCGCCGGTAATATCCCCCGGTCTTTCCGCCAAACTTCTTCCGCCGAATCTCCACCGGCTTCTGACGACGCAAATAGCGCGGCTCTTCGTCCGCCACCAGCTCCGGCCGGTACGGCTCCTGCTCCGCTGCCGCCGCAGTCGAAGCGTTCCGCTGTATTGGCTTCAGGCGTTCCAAACCACCACCTCGTTTTCCAGTGTCACCCCATAACCCTGCTGCACGCGTTCCCGAACATCTGCAATCAATCCCAGCATGTCCGCGGCAGAGGCGCGGCCGGCGTTCACAAAAAAATTCGCGTGGCGGTCACTGACCCGCGCATCCCCGTACATCAGCCCTTTTAGCCCAAGCTCGTCGATCATCCGTCCCGCCGATACCCCCCCGGGATTCTTGAAGATACACCCCGCGCTTTTTTGCCCCAATGGCTGGCTGGCGCGCCGCTTTTCGTTGCAGATGCGAATGCCTTGGAGAATTTCCGCGTACGGCTTGGAGGGAAGTTCGAGCTTCACTGCCAGCATCATATCATCCGGTGCAAATGAAGTGTGCCGGTATTCAAAGGAAATCTGTTCGCCCCTGAGGATTTCGATCTCGCGCGCCGCCGCCCGGTACACTTTCACTTCCCGCACATAGGAACCGATTTGCGTACCATACGCTCCAGCGTTCATGCGCAGCGCTCCACCTACCGTACCCGGCACTCCAATCAACCCCTCCATGCCCCCCAAGTTGCGCTTGGCGCAAAACGTCACCATCTTCCCCAGATCCGCCGCGGCATCCACCCTCGCCACATTTCCTTCGATCACCACGTCCGGGTTCGGTTGCCCCAATTGCAGTACCGCGAACGGCAACTCGCCATCCATCACCAGCAGGTTGGACCCGCCGCCCAGAAACCGGTGTGGCACGTCTCCATCGTCCAGCAGCTTCAGCAACTCCGGAATCGCTTCGTGCCGCGTAATCCGCAGCAGGTCGCTCGTGCCGCCGATGCCCAGCGACGTCAGCTCCGCCAGCGACACACCGCGCCACAGCTCCACCCCCAAGCCCGGCAGCACTCTCAGAACTCTGTCGTTCTCAATGCGCATCCTTCACCCGGTCTGGCACGCGCAGCTCCGTGCCCAGCAATACCATCAGTTCACTGCTCGCCCGGCTTACGTTTCCCGCACCGATCGTCAGGATGGCATCGCCCGGCCGCGCCTCTCGCAACAAAAACTCAATCGCCTCCTGCATCGACGAATAATAATTCACGTTCTTATGCCCGGCTTCCCGAATGCTGTTCGCCAACGCTTCGCTGTTCACACCCGGAATCGGCGCCTCGCTAGCCGCGTAAATATCCATCAGCGCCAGCACGTCCGCTTGATTGAACGCCATCGAAAATTCATCCCACAAGTGCTCCGTTCGTGTGTAACGGTGCGGTTGGAACAGCACCAATAGACGGCTAAACTTGCACCCCCGCGCCGCTTCCAGCGTCGCCCGAATTTCTGCCGGGTGGTGCCCGTAATCGTCGATCACCGTTATATCGTTCACCACGCCCTTCACGTCGAACCGCCGCCCCACTCCGGCGAATTTCGCCAGTCCCTCCCGGATCAGGTCGGTCGCAACATTCAGGTACAACGCCACCGCTGCTGCCGCCGCGGCATTCCGCACGTTGTGTATCCCAGGCGGGTGCGGCAACTCGAACATCCCCAGATCTTCTCCTTTATAAGTGAGTCGGAATGCGCTCCCCATCCCTTTCAGATCCACATCGCTGATCAGCAGGTCGGCTTGGCTCGACGTTCCATACGTGATGATCGGCCGCTTCACATCGGGAATGATCGCCTGCACGTTCGGCTCGTCCAGGCACAGCACCGCGGCACCGTAAAACGGCACGCGATTCACGAACTGCAAGAACGCCGACTGAATGTCCTCGAGCGACGCATACTGGTCCAGGTGCTCGCGATCAATCGTCGTCACCACCGCCACTACCGGAGCGAACATCAAAAAACTGCGGTCGCTCTCATCCGCCTCGACGATGAAATATTCGCCTTTGCCCACCCGCGCCGTCGTTCCTGCCTGGTTTACCCGTCCACCCACCACGAATGTTGGATCCAGATGCGCGGCCGCCAGCACCGACGCCACCATCGACGTCGTCGTGGTCTTCCCATGCGCCCCCGCTACCGCGATCCCGTACTTCAGCCGCATCAACTCCGCCAGCATTTCCGCTCGCGGAATTACCGGAATCTTGCGCTTGTGCGCCTCCACAACTTCCGGATTGTCGGGCTTTACTGCCGATGAAATCACCACCACGTGCGCGCTATCGACGTTCTCCGCCGCGTGTCCCTCATAAATGGTCGCGCCCAAATCCTGCAGCCGTTCGGTGATTGTCGAGGGCTTCGTGTCCGAGCCCGCCACCGAGTATCCCAACGTCAGCAAAACTTCGGCAATTCCGCTCATGCCGATGCCGCCAATGCCCACCATATGTATCCGCTGAAAATTGCGAAACGATACCATCTTCTTCCTCAGCTCTCTTTCCGGTTCGCGCGCCACTCGACCGCGCTGCCCTTCGAAACAGTCTGCTCGATCAGATCCACAATCTCGCGCACGGCGTTAGGGTGGGCCACGCTGCGCGCATTTCTTCCTAGTTTTTCTATCTCTCCGGGCTGGTCCAGGAGGGAAACAATCTCTTGGCTCAAGCGCTCCGCCGTCAGCTCCGGCTCCGCAATCAACCGTCCCGCGCCCGCGCTTGTCATTTCCTGCGCGTTTCTCAATTGGTGGCTGTCCGTCGCCGCTCCGAACGGAATGAATATCGCTGCTCGGCCCGCTGCCGCCACTTCTGCCGCGGTAATCGCCCCGGCGCGGCATACAATTACATCCGCCCACGAAAACCGTTCCGCCATGTTCGTCAGGAACGGCGTCACTTCCACATTCATTCCGCTTTTCGTGTACGCAGCCGAAACCTCATTATAATCGCGCTCACCGGTCTGGTGCACAATCTGCAACTCATCTTTCCTCGTTGCCAGCAGCGGCGCCGCGCTCGAAAACACTCGATTCACCGGCCGCGCTCCCTGGCTGCCTCCGGTCACCAACAATCGGTAGGGCCTTTCCGGCTTGCGCGGTTCGATCGCGAAAAACTCTGCGCGCACCGGGCACCCCGTCACCACCGCCCGCTCGCCCCAGCTTTTCCCAGACACCGAGTATCCCGTCGCGATTCTCTGCGCCAGATGCGCCAGAATCTTGTTCGTCAAACCGGGTTCGGCGTTTGGCTCGAATATCACGTTCGGGATTCCCTTAAACCACGTTGCTAGCAACATCGGCCCCGCCGCGTATCCTCCAACCCCGAACGCTGCTTGCGGCTTGTGCCGCTTCAACACGGCAAACGCATCGGACACGCCCGATCCCAGCATCCACGAATTCTTCAGCAGCGTGGCTCCGCCCTTGCCTTTCAATCCCGCCACGCGAATCGTCTCCAGCGGCAGTCTCGCTGCCGGCACCAACTTCATCTCAATTCCGCGTTGTGTTCCTACCAGCACCACTTCCCGCTCCTTGCCTCGCGATAACCATTCCTGCGCAATCGCGATGGCCGGAAACACGTGTCCGCCCGTGCCTCCCCCCGCGATCAAAAGCTTCACGCTCGCCCTCTCAAGCCTGTATGCCCGCGTCTGCGCTGCCCTGCTGCGCCACGTTCAACAGCACGCCCGTAGCTAGCAGCATCACCAGCAAACTCGATCCGCCATAGCTCACGAACGGCAGCGGAATTCCTTTCGTCGGCATCATCCCCAGGACCACCGCGAAATTGATCAGCGCCTGGAACATCACCATGGCCGTCGCTCCCAGCGCCAGCGTCCGTCCGAATCCGTCAGGCGCGTTAAACGAGGCGCGCAGCCCACGCCACGCGTAGACCGCGAACAGGCACACAATAATCGTTGCCCCGATGAATCCCAACTCTTCGCAAATTACCGCATAGATAAAGTCCGTATGTGCTTCCGGCAGATAAAACAATTTCTGCTTGCTCTCCATCAGCCCCACACCCGTAAAGCCCCCGGAACCTACCGCAATCAGCGATTGCAGCAATTGGAAACCCGCTCCTTGCGGATCGCTCTCCGGATGCAGAAACGAAATCATTCGCGCATTGCGGTAGGACACATGCGTGATCAGCACAAAAAGTATCGGCGTCGCCGCGGCCATACCCACCGCGATCCATTTCCACGACAAACCCGCCACGAACAGGATCGCTACCATAATCAGCACAATGTCCACTGACGTCCCTAGGTCCGGCTGCAACACAATCAGCCCTACACAAATCAAAATTGGTGCCACTGCCGGTAACACCGTGTTCAGCAAATCTTCCTTGCAAAACTCCAGCCTCGTCGCCGCCCGCCGCTTCAAGTCCAAAAACCATGCCAGATACAAAATCACCGCAAGCTTGGTCAGCTCCGAGGGTTGAATCTGTGCCGGGCCCACCTTGATCCAACGATGCGTCGCGTGCGACTTATCCAGAAAAAACGTCCCGATCAGCATCACCACCACCGCGCACAACACCGTGTACACCACCGCCGGCTCGCGCAACCGGTGGTAATCCAGCTTCATCAACCCGAACATTCCCAATAGGCCCGCGCCCAGCCACATCACCTGCCGCAGCACGAAATGATACGAGTGCCCGAATTGCTGCTCCGCCGTCACCGCCGACGCACTGAAAATCATCACCGCGCCAATCAGGCACAGCACCACCGTCACTCCAAACAACCACCGGTCCGTTTCCCACCGTCTCGTCACGTCTCTTCTCCCCTTACGAACAAAAACGCGTTGTCATCCTCAGGAGCGCCTCTTGCGACGAAGGATCTCATCCACTGCGTCTTGCCAACATCCCCGTCTGCCTTGTTCGCACTCTCTCTTGTAGGGCCAGCCTTCTGAGGTCGGCCGTTCGTTTTTCACTGCTCTCGTCCGCAACCTTTCTTCGTTCATCCCTTCTCCTGCAACTTCCCCACCAACTCCTTAAACACTCTCCCGCGATGCTCGTAACTCTCAAACTGATCGAAACTCGCGCACGCCGGAGCCAACAGCACCACATCCCCAGACTTTGCCGCATGC
>Ga0335076_10008854_pt1 | contig 10156 bp, 10 predicted proteins | sample Lox_Sample_25_FD_206717 | JGI IMG/M metagenome (GOLD analysis project Ga0335076, IMG submission 206717) | Soil microbial communities from Loxahatchee National Wildlife Refuge, Florida, United States - Lox_Sample_2.5 | ecosystem: Environmental > Terrestrial > Soil > Wetlands | place: USA...
GGTGTGCCGTCGATCCGAATGCCCGCCCGTTCGGCCGCCCCGCGCTCTCGCGACGGCTGCAGCCGCGGGCGTTCGCGGAGCGCGAACCGGCGCGAGCGAATCACTCCGGTCCTGGATGCGACGATAGGTCGCCGAAAATGGCCAGTCACCTAACGAAAGTTAGCGGCTTTGTCCGTGGCTTACACTTACTTTTGATGGGCGCGGGCGCCGCCGGGCGTTCCCGGTCGGGAGCGCGCCTCCTGCACATCGACATCCGAACTCGAGGACCGACGTGACTTCTCATTCTGCCACGTTCCTGTCGCGAATCCTGAAGTCCTCGCCCCTGCGGCACGTCCCGTTCCGCCTGTTCTACCTGGGCGCCATCGGGACGGCGCTGGGCTACACGATGCAGGCAACGGTCGCCTCCTGGCTGATGGCCACGCTCACCCCGTCGGCCTTCATGGTGGCGCTCGTTCAGACCGCGAGCACCGCCCCGGCGCTGCTCTTCGGTCTCGCGGCGGGAACGCTGGCCGACATCTTCGACCGCAAGAAGCTCATCATGATCACGCAGTTGCTGCTCCTGACCGCGACCGCCGCGCTGGGCGCCGCCGCGCTCGCCGGCATCGTCGGTCCCGCCGGGCTGCTGCTGCTCACTTTCGTGATCGGCGGCGGGTTCACCTTCTACATGCCCGCCCAGCAGGCGAGCGTCAACGGCTTCGTCTCGAGGTCCGAGATGCCGCGCGCGGTCGCCCTGGGCGCGGTCGCCATGAATCTCGCCCGCGCGATCGGCCCGGCGCTCGCAGGCGCCCTGGCGGCCTGGATCGGCTCGGGCAGCGCGCTGCTCGCGAGCGCCGCGTTCTTCGCCCTGATGCTGCTCGCGCTGCGCCGCTGGAGGAACCGGGAGCGCCCGCTTCCCGGCGTCCCGGAGAAGCTCTTCTCCGGCGCCATGAGCGGGCTGCGCTTCGCCCGCCACTCGCCCGCGATGCGCTCTCTGATCGTCCGCAATCTCACCTTCAGCGTCTGCGCGAGCGCGCTCTGGGCGCTGCTTCCCGTGATCGCGCGGGATCAGCTGTCCCTCGGCGCGGGCGGCTATGGCCTGCTTTCCGCCGGATTCGGCATCGGCGCGGTGGCCGGCGCCCTGTCGATTCCGCGCGAGCTGCAGCGCCGCTCGCTCAACAGCATCGTCGTATCTGCGGTCTTCCTGTGGATCGCCGCCGCGCTCCTCGTGGCTGCGGCCAGCGTCGCCGCCTTCGCGGTGCTCGGGACCTGCTGCGCGGGCATGGCCTGGGTCGGTGTCCTGGCGAGCCTCTCCGCCGGCACGCAGAGCACCGCGCCGGCATGGGTGCGCGCCCGAGCGGTGGCGATGAACCTCGTGTCGACCCAGGCGAGCCTTGCGCTCGGGAGCGCCGTCTGGGGCGCGCTCGCGGGCGCGACCAATACCCGCGTGGCGCTCGCGGCGTCGGCGGGAGCGCTGCTGCTGCTCTACCTCGCCAACCGCCGCAACCGCGTCGAGATGGGGAGCGAGGCCGACGTCGCGCCCGGGGCCCAGCTCCCGGACCTGGCGATCGCCTTCGAGCCGCTCCCGGACGACGGGCCGGTGCTGATCCAGATCGAATACCAGATTGCGCCGGAGCATCGGGATGCCTTTGTTCGCGCCGCTCACGCGGCGCAGCGAACGCGGCGGCGCAACGGCGCCACGAGCTGGCGGATCTTCCGCGACCTCGCCGAGGAAGGGCGTTTCGTCGAGCGCTTCATCATCGCCTCATGGGCCGAGTACGTCCGGCTGCGCCAGCGGATGACCATCGCCGACCGCGAGCTGCAGGAGCGCATGAGCGAGTACCAGCGGCCGGGCGTGGCGATCCGCGTCTCGCGGCTCATCGGGATCGAGGGCGAATAGCAGCGCAGCGGGCGTCTCTTCGGCCGCTGCGAGGTCTCCCGGTCGCGCGCTCAGTTGGGCTTCTTGCCGCGCAGGCGCGCGAGCTCGGCGTTGAACTCGGCGACGAAGGGCTCGCCGACGATCTTCGCGTACTTGGCGACGACCGGCTTCACGGCCTCGCGCATCCTGGCTTCCTCGGCGGCGTCGAGCTCCGTGACCCGCATGGTCTTCTTGAGCTTGTCGAGCGCCTGGGCGGTGCGCTCGCGCGCGATCCGGCGCTCGTAGTCGCGCGCCTCGACCGCCGCCGCCTGGAGTGCGGCGCGATCGGCGGGCGCGAGCTGGTCGAAGCTCGTCTTGCCGATCAGCAGGATCTGCGGGTTGTACACGTGCCGCGTCAGCGTGAGGTAAGGTTGCACCTCGTCGAACTTGAGGACCTCGATGGTGATCAGGGGATCGGTCGCGCCGTCGACGAACTTGTGCTCGAACGCGTGATAGAGGTCGGGGAACGGCAGCGGCACGGCGTTGGCGCCCAGCGCATTGAGCGTATCGATGTCGATCGGCGCCTGCACCGCGCGCAGCCGCAGCCCGCGCAGGTCCGCGATGCCCGCGACCGCGTGCTTGCTGTTGTGGACATGCCGGAACCCGAGCTCCGTAAAGGCCAGCCCGACGAGGCCCTTCGGCGGGAGCAGTCCGAGGAGCTTCTGCCCCATCGGCCCGTCGAGCACGGCGGCGGCCTCCTCCTCGCTCGCGAACAGGAACGGGAAGTCGACCACGGCGAACTCCCTGGCGATGCCGTTGAGGAGCCCGGCGTTCATCAGGGCCATCTCGACCGAGCCCTGCTGCAGCGACGAGATGATCTGCAGATCGCCGCCCAGGGCGCCGTCGCCATAGACCTTGACCGCGACGCGACCGTTCGTCTTCGCGCTCACGAGCTCGGCGAAGCGGGCCGCGCCGTCGTACTGCGCGGTCCCGGCGACGGTCTGCGTGGCGAGCCTGAGCGTGACCTGGGCAAGCGAGGCCGTGCTCCACGCAAGCGCGGCCGCGAGCAGGCCGGCGCCCAGAGCGCCGCGCCACCCGGCGCCGGTGATCATCGTCGCTCGGACGCGGGCTTGCCGGCGATGCCCCAGGAGGCTTTGGGCACTTCGAGCAGCAGCACGCGGATGGTCTCGGGCTTCGCGTCGAGGGTCTCGGCCAGCGCCTTCGTGACCGCCTCGATCGCCCGCGCCTTCTTCTGGTCGTCGCGTCCTTCCATCAGATGAATGATCGCGATGGGCATGGGCTCTACTCCACGACCGAAAATCCGCAGCGGCCGAGGTTCTGGACCTCGCACTCGACCCACAGCCCCGGCTTGAGCGCCTCGGCGTGGCTCGCGCCGCCGGCCATGACGATCCAGCCCGGCCGCAGCGGCTCGCCCGCCTCGGCGGCGAAGCGCGCCGCCGCCACCAGCGAGCGCAGCGGATGACCGAGGATCGCGGCAGTCGAACCCACCAGTACCGGCATCCCGTCGAACGACACGACGATGCCGAGATTGGAGAAGTCCACGTCCGGCTTGTGCCACGGGCCGACCACGAAGCCCGACGACGACGAGTTGTCGGCGACCACGTCGGTCAGCGAGAACTTGAAGGCCTTGTACCGCGAATCGATGATCTCGATCGCGGGCGCGACTGCCTCCACGGCCGAGAGCGCCTGGAGCGGCGTGACCGTGCCCACCAGCTCGCTCCTGAGCAGGAAGGCGATCTCGGGCTCGATGCGCGGGTGCACGTAGCGCCTGAACGACGTCGAGCCGCCGTCCTCGACGATCATGGCATCGGTGAGCCGCCCCCAGATCATGTCGTGCACGCCCATCTGGACCATCTTGTCGCGGCTCGTGAAGCCCATCTTGATGCCGACCTGCTTCTCGCCGCGCGTGTAGCGCCGCTGCAGGCTCTCCCTCTGGATCGCGTAGGCCTCGTCGAGCGTGATCTTCTCGGTGAGCTGGGCGATCTCCTTCGCGTTCTTCGCCGCGTCGTCGACGCGCTCGGCCAATCCCTTGATGTCTGCCATGGCTGTTCTCCGCGCGGCTAGGATGCGAATGCGACCCGCACCGAGCCGACGCCGTTGATGCGCGTGTCGAGCACGTCGCCGGGCGCGATCTCGACCATCGGTCCGAGCGCCCCGGTCATGACGACGTCGCCGGCCTTGAGCGGGCTGCCGACCGCGACCATCGTTCGGGCGAGCCACAGCGCGGCATTCAAGGGGTGACCGAGGCAGGCTGCCCCCGCGCCCATCGATACCGGCGTCCCGCGGCGCTCCATCACCATGCCGCAAAGGCGCAGGTCGAGGCCGTCGAGCTTGTGCGGCTCGGCACCCAGCGCGAACAGGCCCGACGAGGCGTTGTCCGCGATGGTGTCGAGTAGCTTGATGTTCCACTTCTCGATGCGGCTGCCGACGATCTCCACGGCGGGCAGCACGTAGGCAACCGCGGAAATGAGCTCGCTCAGCGTGATGGCCGGATGCTTGAGATCGCGTTCGAGCACCAGCGCGACCTCGGCTTCGGCCTTGGGCTGGAGGACCCGGCCCGCGGCGACCTCTTCGCCGTCCGCGACAGCCATGTCGGCGAACAGCATGCCGAAGTCGGGAGAGTCGACCCCCAGCTGCTTCTGCACCGACTTGGAGGTGAGCCCGACCTTGCGTCCGACGAGCCTTCGGCCGCTCTTGAGATAGTGCGCGGTGTTCGCCTTCTGCACCGCGTACGCCGCCGCGACGCCGCCGGCCGCGAGCTCGTCGCGGATCGGAGGTATCGCCACGCCGGTCTCAGCCGCCTTGCGCAATCGCGCCGCAACCGCCTGGACCTTCTTCGGGTCTGCTTTCATCGCTTCTCCTCGCGAGGGCTCTTGTCAGCCGCGGTGGGCTCGATCCGGCGGATCCCGCCGGCGGGGCGCTGCCACCTCCGCCGCGACGACGGCGAGTCTACAGCCAGCGCAGGGCAAGACTCTAGGTCCGGCGCGGCGCGGACGTCACCTAACGAAAGTTGGGTCTGCCGGCGGCCGGGATGCGCGCCGGGCCGACGCTTCCCGCCGGCCGAGCGATGCCCTGCTAGATGAGGTGGCGGCGGCGCGCCTCGGCGGCGGCCGCGGTGCGGCTGCGGACTTTCAGCTTGCTGAAGATCTGGTGCAGGTGCCACTTGGTGGTCCCGACGGTGATCGAGAGCTTGTCCGCAATTTCCTGATTCGAGAGGCCGATATTGATCAGGCGAAGCGCCTTGATCTGCTTGGCTGTGAAGGGCTTCTTCGGGCTCACATCCCGCTCCCTCGGCTTGGACGGGCCGAAGCCATCTCTACGGCGGTTCCGCCTCGGTCCGATGGCCGTACGAGGTGTTCGTGACTGGCGCGACGGAATTTACGCCCAAGCCTCGCCGCACGTCACCTATCAATGGTTGGCCAGCCGCAGCACGAGCCCGTCCCCTGTCGGCGCTTCGCTGATAGCGGACCCCGCGGCGCCGGTATAGCATTTTCCCGGCGCATTCGCTCGCTTGAGCGAGCGCAGCGACGGCGCCAATCCTGCTTCCAAGTTCAACGAGCGAGGACGATCATGGCTGCCACCCAGTTCGCGAGCGGGATCTCCCGGCCGGCGCCCGCCGTCCTGGATGCCGCTTCTCTCAAGGGCTTTCGAGTCGTGAATTCGCTGGGCGACGACCTCGGGAACATCGAGGCGATCGTGCTCGATGTCTCCACCGGCCGCGTCGCCTACGCGGTGCTCTCCTTCGGGGGTGTTCTGGGCATGGGCGACAAGCTGTTCGCGATGCCGTGGCGCGCGCTCCAGCTGGACGCGGCGCGGGAGCGCTTCGTTCTCGACGTCAGCCGTGAGCGCCTCGAGGCTGCGCCCGGCTTCGACAAGAGCCGCTGGCCGAAGATGGCCGACCGGGAATGGGCGCTCGAGCTCCACGCCTACTACGACGCCGAGCCCTATTGGGACGATCCGTTGTCCGCGTCGAGCGGTTGAGCGCGGCGAAGCGCGAGCGCGCGCCGCGCTAGATGACCGAGCTCGCCCCGCCGTCCATCGGTACGATGGCGCCGGTGACGTAGCTCGCCTGATCCGAGGCGAGGAAAAGCGCCACGCGCGCGATCTCCTCGGGCGCGCCGTAGCGGCGCAAGGGAATCCTCGCCTCGTTGGCGGCAAGGAGCTGCGCTTCGGGGACGCCGGTCAGTTTCGACTCCGCCCTCAGACCCTCGTGGACCCGATCGGTCAGCGTGCCGCCCGGGCTGATCGCGTTGATGCGCACGCCGGCGGCGCCGTAGGCCGCGGCGAGCCCCACCGTCGCGAGCATGAGCGCCGAATTGGCCGCGCCACCCGGGAGATGGACCGGGGCGGCTACCTTGCCTCCCATGCCGATGATGTTGACGATGACCCCGCGCTTGCGCGCAACCATGCGCTTGAGCACGGCGTCGATCGGATGGATGTAGCTGAAGAACTTGGCATCCATCGCGTCGTGCCAGGCCCGCGCGCTGAGGTCCGAGGGCGCGTAGCGGCGGGCGGCCCCGGCCGAGTTGACCAGCACGTCGACCGGGCCCGACGCCTGTTCCGCCTCCTCGACCATGCGCTCGGCTTCGCCGTGATCGGTGAGGTCGGCGGCCATCGCTCTCGCCGGATGCGCGCCCCTCGGCAGCCGCTCCAGCGCCGCGTCGAGATTCGCCTTGCTGCGCGAGACGATCGTCACCCGGGCGCCTTCGCCGACGAACGCCGCCGCGCAGGCGTAGCCGATGCCCTTGCTGCCGCCCGTGACGACGACGGTCCTGTCGCTAAGATGGAGGTCCATGGCTGGCAACGCCCTGCTGCTTCGAGTCTACTGGATAGGAAGGCCGACGTAGTTCTCCGCCAGCGCCGTGGAGGCGGCCCTGGACCCGGTGACGTAGTCGAGCTCGGCGATCTGCAGGCGATGCTGGAACTCGTCCGCACCGGGAAACGTATGCAGCATCGAGGTCATCCACCAGGAGAAACGGGTCGCCTTCCAGATGCGGCGCAGCGCCGTGGCCGAGTACTGGTCGAGCAGGTCCGTGCGGTTGCCCTTGTAGAAGCCGATGAGCGCCTGCGCCAGGATCTGCGCATCGCTCGCCGCGAGGTTCAGTCCCTTGGCTCCCGTCGGGGGGACCACGTGCGCGGAGTCGCCGGCGAGAAACAGCCGGCCGTAGCGCATCGGCTCGACGACGAGGCTGCGCATGCCGATGACGGTCTTGCTGAAGATGGGCCCCTCCTTAGGCGCCCAGCCGCCCTTGGTCTCGAGACGGGCGCGGAACTCCGCCCAGATGCGGTCGTCCGACCAGCCGTCGAGCTTCTCCGTCGGCGAGCATTGAAAGTACATGCGCTGGACCTCCGGCGAGCGCGTGCTCACCAGCACGAAGCCGCGCTCGTGCATGGCGTAGATCAGCTCCTCCGACGACGGCGGCGCCTTGCACAGGATGCCGAACCACCCGAAGGGATAGAGCCGCTCGTAGACCTTGAGAAAACCGGCGGGAATCGACGGCCGGCAGATGCCCTGCGTGCCGTCGCAGCCGGCGATGAAATCGCAAGTGATCTCCTCGAGCACGCCCTCCTTGCTGCGAAAGCGCACCTTCGGGGCGCTGCTGTCGAGGTCGTAGACGCTCACGTCCTTCGCTTCGAAGCGGATGTCTCCGCCGGTCGCGAGCCGGGTCCTGATGAGATCCTTGTTGACGTCGTGCTGCGCGTAGATCGTCACCATCTTGCCGCCGGTGAGCGAGGGAAAATCGATCCGCTCGTCGCGGCCGTCGAAGCGCAGGATGATCCCCTCGTGATGAAAGCCCTCCTTCATCATGCGCTCGCCGGCGCCGATCTCGTTCATGAGGTCGACCGTGCCCTGCTCGAGCACACCGGCCTTGATGATCGCCTCGATGTTCTCGCGACTGTTCTTCTCGATGACGACCGACTCGACGCCCTGCCGATGCAGGATGTGCGAGAGCAGCAGGCCCGCGGGGCCCGCACCGATGATTCCGACCTGTGTGCGCATAGGGACTCCCGGCGCGTCTCTAGTGCCCGAGAATCTCTTCGCGATGGTCGTGCGCCTCCTGTTGCGCCGCGGAATGCTCCGGCCCGGACTCGGGGTGCGCGAGCTGCTTGACCACGAGCGCGATCGCGGCGATCAGTCCGGACACCGCGACGACCGCGAAGATGGTAGGCAGTCCGAGCTGGCGACGCGTGAGCTCCGCGACGAGGAAGGAGCCGGCGATGCCGCCGAAGCGGCCGATGCCCAGCATCCACGACACTCCCGAGGCCCGCCCCTGGGTCGGGTAGAAGCCGGCCGCGAGCGCGGGCATCGATGACTGTGCCGTATTCATGAGAACGCCGGCGACGAACACGGCGAGCATCAGCATGCCCACGCTGCCGACGGCCTGGCCGATCGCGAACACCGCGACGGCGGTCAGGACGTAGCCCAGCGCGATGATGCGATTGCCGTTGAAGCGGTCCATCAGCCAGCCGAAGAAGATCGCCCCGACGCCGCCGAGCGGGAACAGCGCGGTGATCAGCGTGGCGGTCTTCGGATCGATGCCCGACTCCTTGAACAGGATCGGCATCCAGTTGATGAGCGCGTAGAAGATCACGAGGCCCATGAAGTAGGCGAGCCACAGCATGATCGAGCCGACCGCGTAGGAGCCCGAGAACACCACGCCCAGGCCGCTCTTCCCGCCCGCCGACTTGGTTTCGGTCATCACGAATTCCGTCGCGACGACGGGGCCCCCGCCGATGCGGCTCAGCACGGCGCGAATGCGCTCCACCGCGTGCGACCTGGCGACCATGTAGCGCACCGATTCCGGCAGCAGGAAGAGCATCAGCGCCGCGAGCACCAGCGGCGTCACGCCGCCCAGCTCGAGCACGCTCCGCCAGCCCCACTGCGGGATCATCCACGCCGCGAGGAAGCCGCCAAACGCCGCGCCCAGCGGGAAGCCGCAGAACATCGTGTTGGTGAGCACCGCCCGGCGCTGATCCGGACAGTATTCGCTCATCAGCGTCACGGCGTTGGGCATCGCGGCGCCCAGGCCGATGCCGGTGACGAAGCGCAGCACGGTGAGCTCGGTCAGATCGGCGGAGAACGCGGCCGCGAGGCAGGCGAGCGCGAAGATCGCCACCGCGACCACGAGCACGCGCTTGCGGCCCAAGCGGTCGGCGAGCGGCCCCGCGGAAAGCGCGCCGATCGCCAGCCCGAACAGCGCCGCGCTCAGCACCGGCCCCAGTGCCGACTTCTCCACGCCCCATTCCTTGAGGAGCGAAGGCGCGATGTAGCCTATGGCTGCGGTATCGAACCCGTCCAGCAGCACGATCACGAAGCAAAGCGCGAAGATCAGCCACTGGAAACTCGAGAAGCGATGCTGGTTGAGAAACGTCTGGACGTTCACCGTCTGGCTCTGGGCCATGTTGGTCTCCTCTGAGGGGCTCGGTCGCGACTGAAGCGTTCGCGGGATGGATCGCCAGGAGGCTCGGTTCGCAGGATACCGTATCCATGCTGCGGAGGCTCGGCGAACGCTAGATCGGACGGGGCTCGCCTGTCACCTAGCGAAAGTTAGTGAGTTCGACGCCTCGCGCCCGCAGCCGGCGCGGCTCGATCCCGGGCCAGCTCCCGCTTCGACGCCTGCCGGCGTCGCCCGCAGGCGACGTCTGGACGCCGGGACCGAGAAGGCTTAACTTAGCGGCGTCGGTGCGCTGGCACGCATCGAGTGTCCTACGCGATGTCACGTCTTGTCTGCTCTTTCTGCGCGCACAGCAATCCCGAAGGATCGAAGTTCTGCAACGCCTGCGGGTCGCAGCTGAACCTCCGCCCGTGCTCGCGGTGCGCGGCGATCAACCCCGATTCGGCGGCGTGGTGCTCCCAATGCGGCGCCTCCCTGCCCGAGGCTTCGACCCTGGAGATGGAGGCGCCCGCGTTCGCGCTGGTCGATACCTCTTACGGCGCGGCAAGCTTGCAGGCGATGGGCGATTCCGTGCCGATCGCGCTCGCCCACCGGCTGGAGAAGCAGCCGCGGGCTCCCGCCGCACCGGCGCGGCCCCCCGAGGCGCGCATCGACGAGCCCGCGGCGGCGCCCGCGCTCGCGGTCGATCCGCTACCGCGCGAAGACGCGGCGCTGATCGTGCCGCGCGATGCTCGCACCGACTATGGCACGCCCAACCCGGGCCGCGCCCGCGTATGGCTGCTGTGCGCCGTGCTGATCTCGATCGCGGGCGGCATCTACTGGATGTGGCCCTATCCGGCGCGTCCGCCGGCCCATCCCGACTCGAGGCCCGAAGCGAGCGTGCCCGTGCCGACGCCAGGGCCCG
>Ga0335076_10008855_pt1 | contig 10156 bp, 9 predicted proteins | sample Lox_Sample_25_FD_206717 | JGI IMG/M metagenome (GOLD analysis project Ga0335076, IMG submission 206717) | Soil microbial communities from Loxahatchee National Wildlife Refuge, Florida, United States - Lox_Sample_2.5 | ecosystem: Environmental > Terrestrial > Soil > Wetlands | place: USA: Florida...
GATGTGCTCCGGATTTTCCAAAGTCGCCTGGAGGCTGACGTTGCGGGTGACCGAATCGACCATCGAATTGATGGCCGTAAGCTTCCCCTTGAATTCCCGGCCCGGGAGCGCATCGGTATGCACGCGTGTTTCAAATCCGGTCGCAAGCTTCAACAAGTCTTGTTGCGGCAAAGCAAAATCGACATAAACGGGATTGAGGGCGGTCAAAGCCACTATCGGTGTTCGCGCCTCGATTGATTGACCAACGTTGACCTGGCGAATGCCGAGTTGCCCGTCGAAAGGCGCACAAACTTCCTTTTTCACGATCATCGAGCGCATGTTGTCCACAGCACCCTGTTTTTGACCGAACGCTGCTTGAGCGGCGTCGAGTTCTTGCTTGGAAACAACTTTTCGCGCAGCCAGATCTTGCGTTCGCAAAAGATTAGCCCGGGCCAACTCCAAATCAGCTTCTGCCGTATGCAACTGTCCTTCTTCGGCAGAAGTATCGAGCTGCATCAACACATCGCCCTTCTTCGCTTCACCGCCATTTTGGAAATTGATTTTGGCAACTACACCACCGAGCTCGGTCGAAACCACCGCGCCCTGAACCGCCGAGACCGAACCGATTGCCGAAAACATGGGAGCCCAATCTTCTTCTTTCGCCACTGTGCTCGAAACGGTCGCCGGCGGAGGAGCCATCTTTGCACCCATTGCGGCCATCGCTCGGATCTGCAGCATTTTTACGTCGAGCAATAGGAGTAAAAGCGCAAGAACCGCGAAGATCGCGCCCGAAGTTGTATGTCTGGAACGAAACCTTCTAAACGACATGAATCCGGACCAAATGAGCAGAGCGCTCACGATCGTGATTTTGATTATGAGCGGTAGGTTGATCAGACCCGTGATCGCTAGAATCGCGATTAGGGTATAAACCACTGGTCGAATCCACCGCCATCCTTTTTTCTTTTGCTCGACAGTGGTTGGCTTCAAAACGTCATGCATGCGCTGGTTCGCCCTCCGGTTTAAATAACAACCGCCAAAGTCTCCGTGTTACTCCGAGTTGCCTCGCCCGGCGTTCGGCCGCCGTCATTTCCCGAGGTTGCAAAATATCCAGCATCAACATTCCGCGTGCGACAGCAAAAATCAGTTCCGCGAGCTCTCGTGGAGTTTGCCCATTGGGTGCGTTCTGTCCTTCTGGAGAACGGGCAATCAATTTCGTCACGCCATCCATCGCCGTGTTCAAAACGTCGCGCACAAGGTTGGCCACCACTGGATTCCGGGCCGCCTCGGCGTAGAGATCGACCACGAACGCCGAGAGCAGGCGGGGCTCTTCTTCACAACAATGCGCAGTGAAGAGAATTTCGAGCGATTCCAGCAACGTCGGCGCCTGGCGGGAGCGTTCCAACACCTCCTGAATTTCCTGTTTGTGCCGGTCGGCCATGGCGGAAATGACCGCTTCTTTGTTAGCGAAGTAGCGATAAATCAGGCCAACACTGATGCCGGCTTCGGCGCTAATGTCGTGCATGCTCGCCTGGTGAAACCCGCGTTTGGCAAAGCAGGCCATCGCCGCCTGCATAATTTGCTCATGGCGATCTTGAATTGGTTCAACTTGGGGCAGGGACATGGGATTGAACAATGAATGAACGTTCATTCATTGTCAAATCCACCCCACCTGATCTTAACTTTGCCCTGTTCCGTGGTCGGCAACCGCAATCGCTGGAGGCTGCTGCCGTTCATCGATTTGTAATCGACCGGTTTGCTGGGCAAATTGCCAGATCGAGACCACCACGCTCAAGGCCGCGAGCAGATAAATCGTAATTTCAAAGATTCCCCGGCTCCTCTCCTCTGAGCGAACCAACATCGAATAGGTCGTCATACCTTTAAGACGTCGCTCAATCCCTTTTTTGTTTAGTCGCTTCGTTTTCAAGTTCATCATTTGCATCAAAGATTGGATGCGCGCCACAATGATTTGGATTCAAAATAAGACTCTCACTGAATTTCCGGTGACGGCGCGATATCTGGTGGGAGTTTCCGGCGGACGCGATTCGGCTGTTCTCCTTCACCAGCTGGTCGAACTCGACTACAAAAAGCTCGTCGTTTGCCACTTCAATCACGGACTGCGCGGCCGGGCAAGCGATACCGATGCTCGTTTTGTCGAACGGCTTGCGGCACGGTACCATCTTGATCTCGCGACTGGATCGGCCAACGTGCGCGAGTTAGCCGCGGGAAATAAAATTTCAGTCGAAACGGCAGCGCGGCAGGCACGTTACGAATTCTTTGCCCAAGCCGCAAAGCGAAAGCAATGTCGCACAATCTTTCTTGGCCATCATGCTGATGATCTGGTCGAGACGTTTCTGATCAATCTTTTCCGCGGCGCGGGGCTGAGCGGTCTGGGCTCGATCCGCGAAGTGTCTGTGCGTCAAATCGACGGCGTTCGTCTTGCCGTTGTCCGGCCACTCTTGAATGTTTGGCGAAACGAGATCGACAAATATCTTCGCGCGCATCGATTGAAGTTTCGCGAGGATGAATCGAACTGTGACCTGAGACCGTTGCGAAATCGGATCCGCCGCCGCGTGATTCCGTACTTGGAAAAAACCCTTGGCCGAAACATTCGGCAAAATATCTGGCGAACGGCGACCATTGCTGCAGAGGAGGAAAATTTTTTCGAAACGCTTCTGCCACAAAATCTCGGCGCTACCGCGCTGGCAGTTGAGCCGTTGTGCAAAACAGCGCCAGCGGTACAACGGCGGATGCTTCGGAAATGGCTTCAGGCCGCGAACGTTGAGGAGGTAAGCTTTGATCTGATCGAGCGCGTTCGCTCGCTTCTTGATCTTGCGAATCGCGTGGCCAAGACAAATCTTCCCAAAGACCGACATGTTCGCCGCCGCTCGGGCAAACTCTTCGTGCAGTAATCATTCTTTAGCGGCGCTTTGCCAGCGTTGTATTATTTTCCGGCGGTCATAGACCGCCGCTGCAACCCGTGGCTTAATTGATTCGGAATGAATCCCGAAATACGTGTCCGTTTTGCGCCGTCCCCGACCGGCTATCTGCACATCGGCGGCGCGCGCACCGCGCTCTTCAACTGGCTTTTCGCGCGCCATCACGGCGGAAGATTGATTTTGCGAATCGAGGACACCGACCTCAAACGCAACACCGACGAAGCCGCTGCGGCGATTTACGAAGGTTTGAAGTGGCTCGATCTTAATTGGGATGAAGGGCCACATGTTGGCGGCAATTTCGGTCCGTATTTCCAAAGCCAGCGCACCGACATTTACGAGCGCTACTTAAAAAAACTTCAGGATGGCGGCCACATTTTCGAAGATCAGGGCGCGTTACGTTTTCGTTCGCCGCGGGAACATGTGGTGGTGAGCGATCTTGTTTGTGGCAAAATCGACTTCGACCTGACGAATCCGGGAACCCATCCAGACATGACGGTCAGGCGACCTGACGGCTCCTGGATTTTCCATTTCGTCAACGTTATCGACGACATCGAGATGAAAGTATCGCATGTGATTCGCGGTGAAGATCATCTTTCAAATACGCCGAAACATATCGAACTGTATCGGGCTCTGGGCGCAACGCCCCCGCAATTTGCACACATTCCGCTGATCCTGAACTGCGACGGTTCTAAAATGAGCAAGCGAGACGAGGGCGCGCGCCTTGTCACTTACATCGAGCAGGGTTACGTGCCTGAAGCCGTTCGCAATTATCTTTGCCTCCTTGGCTGGTCGCCGAAGGACAATAGGGAAAAAATCGACATCGAAGAAGTCGTCAGACTGTTCGAACTGGGAAAAGTGAATCGTCGCAACGCGGCGTTCGATCTCGACAAATGTTTTTGGCTTAACGGCCAATACATCGCGCAAATGTCGCTCGACCGGTTCGTCGAACTCGGCCGTCCGTTCATTGAGAAAGCCGACATTGCGGTCTCTGACGAAAAATATCTGCGCAGTGTCCTGGCAATCGTGAAAGAGAAGATCAAGCTGTTAAAAGATCTGCCGGAGTGGACCTCGTATTTCTTCACCGAAAATTACGAATTCGAATCGGCTTCTGTGGAGAAGGTCTTTGGCAAACCGGACGCAGCCGGGCATCTTGCGGCACTGCGCGAAAAATTTAGTAAAGTGGACGATTGGAACGTCGGGAATCTTGAGTCCGTGTTGAAAAATCTAGCGCAAACAGTTGGCTGTAAAACCGGCGATCTCGTTCATCCCGCGCGAATCGCCGTTAGCGGTCGCGCCGTTGGCCCCAGCCTTTATCACATGCTTGAAGTAATGGGCAAACAGCGCGTTCTGGCTCGTTTCGATCGGATGCGAGCACAACTGGGCATCGAATGAAGAGGAATTTCGTTGTAGCCACGGTCCTCAGTCTCCGTGGGTTTTTGAGCCCCGACTGAGCGAGGCGGCTACATCCTTTACATGAAAAGGAAACGCGTCGGCACGAAGAAAGTTTACACGCTCGCCGATCTGAAGAGTTGGGACAATAAAACCGTTCGACTCGGCGTTTTTGGCGATCCGGTCGAACACTCGCTTTCGCCGTCGATGCAGAACGCGGCCCTGAAGCACTGCAAGATAAACGCGCAATACGCGCGATTTCGCATTTTACCTAACGAATTGCCGGAAGCGCTCGAACTTATTTCTATGTTGGATTTCATTGGAATCAATTTGACGTTGCCGCACAAAATGGCTGCGTCCGCATTGGTGGATCGGCTGGACGACGACGGGAAACGGATTGGTGCTGTGAATGTCGTTAAGATCGAAAACGGGAAACGAAACGGTTTCAACACCGACGGTCGCGGTTTTGCGCGCGCGATCAGGGAAGAATTTTCAGTCGATCTCCGCGATCTACGAGTCATGATTCTAGGTGCCGGTGGTGCGGCACGCGCAATCGCCCTGCAATGTGCGAAGGAAAACTGCGAAAGGCTGGTCATTGCAAACCGCACATTCGAAAAAGGAAAGCTTCTGGCTGACGAGCTGCATGAGTTTTTTCAGGGGCCGAGAGTCTTGGGTCCGGTGCCGCGTTTACAGGCAATCACCTGGGATGAACAGGTTTTTAGATTTCAAATCGCGAATGTCGATTTGATCGTGAACGCGACTCCCATCGGCTTGCGCGGGAGCGACCGGTCGCCGATTTCTGCGCGATTGATCGCGCCACACCTGATGGTTTACGACACGGTCTATTCAAGCGAGCGCACTCCTTTGGTTCTCGCCGCCTTGGAAGCAGGCGCTCGGGCTGCCAACGGACTTGCGATGTTGCTGCAACAGGGCGCGCTGGCATTTGAAATTTGGTTTGAACGCCTAGCGCCGCTTGAAGCAATGCGTGCTGCGGTTCGCTCGCCACGGCGGAGCCCGTCCGGGGCGGAAACAGGCTAGGCATTTTCGCGCGCCATTTCCGCGCCGCGTTTGGTGGCTGCCTCAATAGCCGCAATCAAACTCGCGCTCGTTCCGAGCCTGTCCATCACTGCAAGTCCGGCGGCAGTGGTTCCTCCGGGAGTCACCACCATTTTGATCAACTCTTCCGGAGTCATTTTAGTTTCGGTGGCCAATTGGGCCGCGCCAAGAACAGTCTGAGTCGCGAGGCGCAACGCCATTTCCGGCGCAAGTCCCATTTTCTCGCCGCCTTGCGCGAGCGATTCGATGATTTTGTAGACAAAAGCCGGTGCGCTGCCAGCGAGTGCGGTGACGGTGTCGATCTGTTTCTCATCGACCTCCACGACAACCCCCAGGGCGTTGAAGATTTTCCGCGCAAGGTCGACATCTTCGCGGGTAGCGCGGTTTCCAGACGCAATGGCCGTCGCGGCCAGACAAATGGCAGACGGGGTATTGGTCAGGGCACGCATAAAACGCGCTTTTGCGATTGATTCCATCGCGCCGGTGCGAACTCCGGCTGCGAGCGAGATGACAAGCTTGTGGTCGATCTTCTGGGCGATTTCTTTAATGACATTCAGAACAAGGCCCGGTTTCACCCCGATGAAAATGGTTTCGGCCCTGTCCGCCAGATTGGCGTTGTCGTTTGCCAACGCGATTCCGGCTTCGTCCAGCAGCGCGTTGCAGGTTTGCTCGTTTGGCTCGCGAATGACGATTTCGTGCGGAGAGCAAAATCCGGCCCGGATCAGGCCGCGAATGACAGAGCCGGCCAATTTGCCGGCACCGATAAAGCCGAGTGGATACGTTTGAGAAGGCATGTGTTTTCGTTACCGTAATTCATGGTAGCTGCTGCTGTCGATCTGGTTCAAGAATTGCGCGAACTGAAACAGAAGCGCAACGCCGTAATTCTCGCGCATAATTATCAGGTGCCGGAACTGCAAGACGTGGCCGATTTCGTCGGCGACTCGTTAGGCCTGAGCTTTGAAGCAAAGAAAACCGATGCCGATGTGATTTTGTTTTGTGGCGTCCATTTCATGGCCGAGACGGCGAAGATCATCAATCCCCGCAAGCGAGTGGTATTGCCGGATTTGGAAGCAGGTTGCTCGTTGTCGGAATCCTGTCCGCCGGAAAAGTTGGAGGCGTTCATGAAAACACATGCCGACAAAAATTATTATGTCATTGCTTACATCAATTGTAGCGCGGGCGTGAAAGCGCAGGCGGACGTTATTTGCACCAGTGGCAACGCGGACAAGATTGTGCGCGCCGCACCGAAAGACCGGAACATTCTTTTTGTGCCGGATCAAAATCTTGGCGGATGGGTAATGGAGCGGACCGGACGCAAAATGGATTTATGGCCAGGAAATTGTTACGTGCACGTCGAATTTACGGCGCGCAGCATCAATGGGATTCGCCAGGAATACCCGAATGCTCCGGTGGTAGCGCATCCGGAGTGCACCTTTGCCGTGCGCATGCTGGCCGACGAAGTCTGTTCGACCGAAAAAATGGTCGCATTCTGCAAGAGTTCGCCGGCGCGCGAGATTATCGTGGTTACCGAAGCCGGGATGTTGCACCGATTGGGAAAAGAGATTCCGAACAAAACGTTCGTTCCCGGACCGACTGAAAATTGTTTCTGTGGTGAATGTCGGTTCATGAAAATGAACACGCTCGAAAAGGCGTACGATGCGCTTCTCGAGATGCAGCCGGAGATCGAGTTGCCGGAATCGATTCGGAAACGCGCTGAAGCGCCGATTGCGCGAATGCTCGAGTTAAGTAAATAGGTCGATCATTTTTTGCTGTGCAGACGTGAATTGTTTTCGCTTGTCACTATTCACGCGTCACTTTTGACTGCTGAGTAATGCAACGACCGTCTCTCTGGCCTTTGCTTGTCGTTTTGCTGCTTGGCCTCTTGTTTTTGAGAGAGCCTCGGTTCCAACGATTTGAAGAAACCTATCTGCAATGGCTGGCCAGAAATTCGCTCCCATCCGGCTCGCCGGTTCCGCTAACGATTGTTGAGATCGAAGGTCAATCTTCCCAGAAGCCGGGTTCAAATCAGCCGCGGCCGCTCGAGCTCGCGCTTTTTTTCCAGGGGCTTCTGGACTTTCAACCGACCGTGGTTGCGGTTGCGCCGATTCTGGACTGGAACGACCGCCAGAAAGAACAGGAGCAAATTTTTATCGATCAGGCGATGCGTATTCCGAAGCTGGTTCTGGGCGCGGAATTGACTGCCTCGACAGATCCGGACGCGCCAGTCGCGGAAATTCCGGGATTCGCCCAGGTAAATGGCAAGCGCGGCGACATACCGGAATACTCCGGAATTGCGCGGCAACCGGGCGAAGACGTCCGCGTCATCTCGACTCTTGGTTTTGTAAATCTTCCACGCGAAGTAGCGAACGATGTTCGGGTGCCGTTGCTCTTTCAATATCGGGGCGAAGTCATTCCGTCATTCGCTTTGCAGACTGTTTTGCTTTGGCTGCGCACCCCGCTCAATGAAGTTAAAATTGAGATTGGTCGTACGATTTCGCTTCCAAACGGGATGAAAATACCAATTCGATCCGACGGCACTATTCTCATCAATCCAAAAATGGATCGTCGCGCGCGCCGGGTCAGATTAAACGAACTCCTGCTGGCAGCGCAGCAGCACGAAAGCGGCGCGACCTCGACCGGCCTGGAGAATATTCATGACGAGCTCATTCTGGCAGAAGAGACGAAGAGCGACCATTCATCGGATTATTTCGCGGCCACCATCGCAACCATCCAAAGCGGGTTATTCGTCAGGCGGGTGAGCTGGATCTTCGATTGCATCGTCATCGTGATGGTGGCTGCGCTCAGCGGCGCGGTCCGCCAATTTTCGCGGATCGACCTGGTTTTGGGCGCGATCGCTTTCACCGCTGGCTACGGGCTGCTTGATCTCGCAATCTTGTCACGCTGGTCAATCTGGTTGCCCGGATTTCTGCCGGTCGGTGCGGCCTGGGTGCTCGTAATTTATTCACTCGTTCAACCGAAAACAAAGGATGCGCCGCGCACGGTTGCGATTGCGCCACCGCCGCCAGTGCCATGACCGCGAAACCCGAATCAATTGAAACGCGTGTCGGGAGGCTGCAAGCACCGGGCATTGTCGATCTTCATTTCGATCTCTTGATCGATCTATATGAGAAGCGCAACCGAACGGGCGTTTTGATTTCGCATTTTCTGCCCGAGTTCGAGACGGGTGGGGTCGGCATTCTCGGAGTCGCAATTTATGTCGAGGATCGCTACCTGCCGGAAATGGGGTTGCGCGTTGCGCTCGACCAGGTGGCGCGACTTTATGCCGAAGTCGAGCAAAGCGATCGGTTCGCGATTTGCAAAACGTTCGCAGAGATAAAACGTGCGCGCGCGGCCAACAAAATCGCGCTGCTCATCACGATGGAAGGAGTCGAGCCGTTGGGCGAAGACTTGAACTTGTTGCGCGCGTTTTACGAACTGGGTTTGCGGGTGGTCGGACTGACGCACGCGCGCAGAAACGCGGCTGGCAGCGGCGGAATTTTCAAGTCGAGCGGTTCGTCGAATGACGGACTGACCGCTTTTGGGCGCGATCTTGTCCGCGAATGCGAGGGCATCGGCATTCTGATTGATCTCGCGCACATCAATCCCAAAGGCTTCGAAGAGATTGTCGAGCTGACAACGAGGCCACTGATTGTTTCGCACACAAACGCACGAAAATTCTACGATATTGAGCGCAATATCAGTGACGAACAAATCAAACTAATTGGCCAACGCCGCGGCGTCATTGGCGTGAACGCAATTCTCGTCAGCACCGACCAGCAGAAAAGCACCATCGACCACTATATCGATCATATCGAACACGTGATTGGGCTGATCGGCATCAATTGCGTGGGGATCGGTTTTGATTTTTGCGAATACCTTTTCCAGCAATTGCCGGAATCGGTCCGGAAAGATTTAGCCGCGAAATTGACCACGCCGCACTTCATTCCGGATCTGACAAACCATTCCCATGCGCGAAATTTCACCCGCAAATTGATTGCCCGCGGTTTCGATGACGAGCAGATCGAAAAGATTTTGTATCGAAATTGGATGCGCGTTCTGGGAGAGCTGCTTTAGACAAGGCCGAGGGCGGGAAATTTTCTTCCAAGCACCGCCTGGCTAGGTGCTTTGAGCCACTGATCCAGCACCGTCCCGTAGACGCTGCGGAAGTCAGTATTGAACTTCAAATCGCCGTGATCGAGATCGACCAGGCTGGGATATTTGCCGAACAAACCCGGCTTGACCGCGCCGCCGATAACGAACATTGGCGCGGCCGCGCCATGATCGGTGCCGCCATTGGCGTTTTCCTGAACCCGCCGGCCGAACTCGCTAAAGGTCATGAGCAAGACTCGATTGAAATTCCCTTGCTGTTTCAAATCGCTGATGAAGGCAGCGATCGCGTCGTTGAATTCCGTCATCAAACGTTCGTGGCTGTTAATCTGGCCGGCATGAGTATCGAATCCACCCTGGCTTGCATAATAGACTCGAGTCGACAGACCGCCCGCGATCATTTGGGCAATGATGTTCAAGCTGGCCGCCAGCTGCCCCGGTGGATACACGACGCTGGATTTGTATTTACGAGCGATTGCCAGGATTTTGTCGGAACTCAATTGCGCGTCGAGGGCGGTGCGCTGCAAAAAATCGAGCGTGCTCAGATCGCTTTTTGTCTTGCCGGCGATTGCACCGATCGACGCGCCACCATTGGCCGAGACGGCAATTTCTTCGGCACCGCCGTTCTCATTTAATTGCCGAAAGAAAAATTCCTCCGCGCTCATTCGACCGTTGTTCGGCTCGGATGA
>Ga0335076_10008857_pt1 | contig 10155 bp, 9 predicted proteins | sample Lox_Sample_25_FD_206717 | JGI IMG/M metagenome (GOLD analysis project Ga0335076, IMG submission 206717) | Soil microbial communities from Loxahatchee National Wildlife Refuge, Florida, United States - Lox_Sample_2.5 | ecosystem: Environmental > Terrestrial > Soil > Wetlands | place: USA: Florida...
CTACGGCCTACGTTGTAGGCTCATATTTCGGGATTCAGTCGCCTTCTGACTTCTACCTGACAACCTACAAAGTCACTCCTGCGATGCTTCTTGAGGCTGTCGAGACGATCGCGGCTACGGTGAAGACGATTCTGAGCGGGTGCCAACAACCCGCTCAGGTCTGCGCGGCATAAGCCATTTGTGACGTGAGTTGTGACCTAACCCTCGCATCCATGCCCCTACAACCCCTTGCAATTCGCTGCTACGAAGGCCAACTCGCTTGAAATTGAAATCGCGCCACCGCATTGAGCACGTGCAACTTACCCCTATTCCTTCTCATTCTTTCCATTGCCGCTTGTAGAACTGCCACTTCAGAGGCCGAGGGGGTCCTGTTGATCTTCATGCTGTCGCGAGGCAACGGCATGCCCTTTTGGACACCCTGAATCGCCTCAAGTGCGTTCCTCGAATCAACGATTTCCGGCTTGTTGTATCGCATCGGCTGATCCTCCTTTCTCTTGAAGTTCCCGCTGATTCGGGTTTGGATCTCCTTGCCAGCGAACGCTGCGGTTTCCTGGCCATGTAGTCACGACAAGCGGGGCGCTCTAGAAACGCCCCGGAAGGGCAAGGGATTACTCATCCGCTTCATAGGCCGATGGAGTGCGATCGATCTTGCTCGCATCGGGAGGAAGCGGCTGACCTTTTTGGACACCCTGAACTGCTTCGAGTGCCCGCTTCGAGTCAACGATTTCCGGCTTGCTGTACCGCATGGGCTGATACTCCTTTCTTTGGTATTTCCAGCTCATTCGAGCTGAATCTCTTTGATTGCGAGTGGAGGTTAATGCCGGACTTCGCATGCACTCGCGAGTTGACGGTGACGATCTCGAACCACACTTCAAAAAGGATTGTCCTGATCAAGGGCAAATAGTCCTGGAAGTCGCCGGCCTGCACTGTCTTCATGCACATCACGAGTGCGTCAGAATCGATCCAATCGATCTGCGAGCTTGTTGCCGACTTCACGATCGCCATCAATTCCAAAGACCTCTCGGCCAGCAGGTTTGCCGGCTGGCGGCTTACGTAAGCCTTCCGCCGTCGAAACAAGATTTCGTCCGGAACAATCCCTGGCAGTGCTCGCCGCATTAAAGAACGCCTTTGGCCCGGGCGGACAAGCTGCTCACGCGGGATGGAATACAAGACCTCAAGCAAGTTGCGGTCGAGGTAGGGATAGCGGGTATCGCAAAGAGCGCGTGAAGATTTGGTGGCAATTGCAATTTGTCGCCGCAGAGCCTCCAGCGCATGAAGGTTTTCTTGGAGACTGGGGAGTGAGCGCTCCAGCAATTGAAGCCTCTGGGGGTATCCGCAAAGAGCCTGTCTGTGCCGCCTGGCGAATTCCAAGGAGATCCACGGAGATGGACGAATGTCTGTCAAGAACTTCGTCATCGGAAGAAATTCGCGAACGGCATCCCACAGAAGGAAGTGCCATGGCCTCCTCTGCGATAGAGCCCAGGCTTTCAGCCGGCCCGCCAGTCGGCGGAACTGCGTGGTTACTAGCAGGTCCGCGAGTTCCGGCGTCGGCGTGGGCACGCCGCCAGTTGCCTCATCGCCGCCAATCCCCGACAAGAGAACCCGGATTCCATGACTCGTTAGAAACTCCGCAGATTGAGCGGCGGCATCATCTCGACCGAGCGCGCAAGCTGGAGTGGCAATAAATTGGGTGTGGTCGGCTTTGAATGCGATGCTGTCCTTGGATCCTATATTGACGTGCAAGCCGGTGCAGCCGCGCTTTCGTTCGACCGCCTCCAGATACGGGCGCTCATTCCAGTTCGGATCACTATCGTCGTAGTACGAGATCGTGTGGATTCTTTGGGTTTCGGCCTGACTGCTTTGAAAGAGTTGGTCCGCCATACAGACAATCGATGACGAGTCCATGCCGCCGCTCAGTTCTGCGGCAACCGGTGCGTCTGAACGAAGTCTTCGACGTACCGCTTGCGAAAAGACCGTACGAAAATGTTCCTCATATTCGCGATCAGTTCGGTAATGCAACCGTTGGGCAGGATCGAAGTTCCAGTACTTCGTCACGCGTTTTTCGCCCAGTTTCAAGCAGACGTAACTGGAGGGAGGAACGGAATGAACGCCGACGTAAGGCGTGAGATGCAGAGCAGGAAATAAGCCCAACCAGCCGGCAATGTACTCCTCATTCAGTTCGAAGGAGCGGCCGGCATGGAGGACCAAGGGATCGAGCAGCGTGCACCACGTCACTTGATCTTTCTCGACCGAATAATAAAGATGCCGCGTGCCAACGAAATCTTTAGCCAAAATCAACGATCGGTTCTGGGGATCCCAGATGGATACCGCCCAATCCCCGATGAACATCGCAAATGACCGCGTCTTCCATCGCTCGTAAGCTGCGGCGAAGATCTCAAGGTCAGTGCATTCCGCCGACAGTCCATTTCCGACCGCCTGGATAAGATCTTCACGATTGTCCAGGCGGCCATCCCAAGTGACGACCGCACCCGCACCCGCGGCCAAAACCAACGGCTGTCGCTCACGGCGAGATTCTCTTGTCGTGTGGAAAGCGCGATAAATGGCTCCGAAGCTGCCTCTGCAAAGCAATCCTTCGTCATCTGGCCCGTATGGCGCCAGAACCGACCGAACCGCATCGAGATCCTGAGGATCTACAGGTTTGCCCTCGAAATTGCATTTGCCAAACTGCACACTCATAACTCGCGCCGCCTCCGGCCGGCCCGCTAACAGCGATCGAGCACCGCATATATCTCGCGCATGTAAGGCTTGTCATTCACTACGCGACCATCTACTTCCACCCACGCATGAGCCCTGAACGGCATCTGTTGAGCGCCGATGAACATCTGGGCTGGAACTCCGTTCTGCTTCAACAAACAGGATGTTGCGGCTGAGCGCTGAAGGCAAAGCACTTCCTTCCAATACCAAATGCACGCCAGATCGACAGCGGCACAGACTTTTTGAGTCGCATCCCCCAGGCCTTGCGCCGGGCGTACTCGATGGCTTCGGACTTTGTGGTACAGCGCTGCAAAATTGCCGCTCGCGAGATAGAGGTCGAAATAAATCAGCGTTAAATAGGCACGAATGAACAAGGGAAACACGAGAAACTCCTACACCGGCAATCGCAGTTGATCGCAGAGAAACGCCATCCTGTCGGTCAGGGCGTCAATGCGCTCACTCAAAGGCAATACCGGGGAGTGCCCTCGGTGGGGGTTGTAGTCGAGCAGTATTGGATATCTGGACCGATTCGCCGCTTGCAGACGCGCCGTCATTTTTCGCGCGTGAAATGGGTTGCAGTTCTGGTCGGCATCTCCCGACACGATCATCGTCGCGGGATACTCTCCGCCGTCATGAACGTTGTGATATGGAGAGTAGCCCAATAGTGCAGCGAAGTCGTCCGGATCGTCAGCCGTTCCAAACTCGTCCTGAGAAACATAAGCGTCATCGAAAAGGTGGTAGCGCAGCATGTCCAGCATGGGGACCATGCACAGGACTGCTCTAAACAAATCCGGTCGCTGAGTCATCGCGGCCGCGACCAACAGGCCGGAGTTGGATCCCCCGAAAATTGCGAGTCTCCTCGGATCCGTATGTCCGCGGTCGATGAGCCATTCTGCGGCGGAGATGAAGTCGTCGAATGCGACCTGGCGCTTTCGGCGCTTGGCAGCCTCGTGCCAGTCGATGCCGAACTCTGCTCCGCCGCGAATGTTTGGCAGTGCGAATACGCAGCCCCTCTCGAGCAGAAAGGCCACAAAGACACTGAACTGAGGAGTCATTGAGACCCCGTATCCACCATATGAGGTCATAATTGTCGGTCTTTGCTCGCTACCAAGAACATCGCGTCGGGCTACGAGAAACATTGGAACTTCGGTGCCATCTTTTGATCGAAACCGGACCTGTGCATGATCGAACTGGCTCGAATCAAACGGGATTTTTCGTCGGGCCCAGAGCGCGACCTCGGGCTTAAGGGGTGAGAAGCTGCAGATCTCGATTGGTCTTGTAAACGACTCTCGCTCGAAATATAGCTCGTCGCTAACCTCAGGACTCGGGAGGAATCTGATTGTGTCCGTCGTCTCAACCGGGATCCGTCCAAGCCGCTTTCCTGATAAATCGAAGATGCTGGTTTCAGTCTTTAGCCTGCAGAAATATGAAACAAAAAGTCGATCCGCGACGACCGCCCAGTTCTGGATTGGAACATCCGTCTCCGGAACGATGTCCGTGAAGATCCACTCCTTCTCGGCGTTTAGCTGGACCTTTACGATTCGGAAGTTTGGCGCTCGGTGGTTCGTGATGGCGACGCAGCCACTCTTTACAGGCACCGGACCGAACTTGTAATCCGCGTTGCTGACTACGCATTGAGGAGAGTCGCCGCTTCCAGGCGTCCACAGATGGAAGTCGGTCAAGGTGCATCCTGAGAAACGGACAACGAGGAAACCGAGTTGACCCGCACCGGGAATCATGTACAGCCGAATCTGGGCGTCATCGCCAGCGCAGAACACTTGAACGTCCGAGTTGAAGTCGGTGCCGATCACGTGCTTGTATGCGCTACGGCATCGTGGACCTCTTGAATCCAAAGCTTCATGAACGTAGTAGAACGCTTTCGAATCGGAAGAGAATGCAAATCCGCGCAGATAGCCGCGCGGCAAGCGGTCAGACAGTATCTTTCGACTCTCTACATCGAAGATCTCGAAAGTTCCCGAGCGCTCCCCGCCATGCTTGATTTCATAGAGCAGAAAGCGCCCATCAGTTGAAACCCGCAGTAGCTTGACCGCCGTATATGGCCCCGCGCCGAGACTGGCGGGATTGATGAGCACTTCATCGGGACCGTGCAGGCCGTCACGAACACAAATGCAGGCTTGTTCCTGTCCGGCCGGGCGCTTGCGGAAGAAGTACCTCGCACCGATCCTCTGAATCGAATCGTTGGTTTCTACGTCGACAAGTGCCCTAATGCGCTCCCGAATCTGCCCACGCTCCGGAATCGAGTCAAGATAGGATCTGGTGTATCGCGTTTGTGCAGCGATCCACTGGCGTGTGCGGGGCGACTCCTGCTCCTCGAGCCAGCGGTATGGATCGGTGAGTGGCACGCCATGGAGTACTTCTGTGACATCTTCAATTTCGGAATACGGTGGAAGATCCATCAGCATAGGCATAATGGCCTCCGGTTGCTTAGCTCGTTTGCTTCGCGGTGCATTCGTCGAGTGAGACTGCGCATGTAGCCGGCGGTCGCACGATCTGCCAGCCTCTCCTCGTTCCCCCATGCGGGATTTCCAGCTGCGAATGCAAATGCTGCCAGCAGTGGCGAGAGCTTAAGTGCTTCGCCAACCACAGCAGGTGACAATCTGCTTTTCCAGCGCTCAGCGTAAGCACGAATCAATCTGTCTTTGGCGTCAGAATCTGCGGCGAATACGCGGCGCGAGTGCTCAAGCAAATACTGAAAGGTGAAAAGAGGATTTCCTACGTACGCTTCCGCCCAGTCCAGAAACACGCAGGATCTCGATGACACAATGATGTTGCCTGGATTCGGGTCCAGATGCCCAAGCGCGTTTGGAATTTCTAAGTCGCGCAGGCGCGCGAGTCCGTTCAGAACTCGCTCCTCCAGATCAGAAAGCTCCTGGTCCGTGAGAATTGATGGTGGCACTTTCGTTTGACGCTTCATGAGTGGCCGCATGACATCGAAGAAAGGGCACGCCACAGGCGCAAGTTCGTCAGTTTTCAAGGTGCGAGCGACCGCGCAGCTTATGTCACGCGACTTCTCAACTGACTCAACTTGGAGTTGGCCGAGCAATGCTGCCGCTGTTTCCCACAGATTGACGTCGCTTGTTTCACAGAGCTCCCTGCCTTTCGCCTCGAAAGAGAGCCAGGCGTTCCACTCCGGCCGCTCGCGAATGATTTCGGGTAGAAAGTTGGGAAACAATTCAGCAAGCTTGAGGGTCATCCTGAATTCGTGCCGGTTTGGTTCTCCCACGGCCTTGAACCACACTGCTGGGCCGTTAGTCTCGAACCGAATGAGGCTAAAGGTCGGGCTCGCATTCAACTGTCGAAACTTTCCGGTGAGATGGATTCCCCTCGGCGCGATAGATTGTCCTACCCACTCGCACAGCTGTTCGAGCCAACCCAGCCGAGCAAACGGGTCTTCATCTGATTCCCTGACCGAGATTCGACATCGCGCGAGCGACTCTTGTACTACGGCATAATCGCCCGGGTCATCGAAGGAGTGCGCAGAAAGGTCCTTTACGGGTATCCAGTGGAGGGGTGAGGCGCAGGCGCCAGAGGTGCGCCAGTGCCTGGCGACAACATAGCTGGAGCTATTTCCCGACTCCGAGTTCAAATCGAACAAACAGACAACTTCTTCGCCCCATTGCCGCTCCACGGCAGATGTGACATTCTCAGTCATTCGCTCCCACCGCGGGATCGTTACCTCAGGAAACTGCACGCTCGCATGTGAACGCGTCAAAAGGATCTCGCTGCCATCTCGGCCAAAAACCAAAACACGGTAGATTACGTGATCGCCCCGCTCGCTCATTGAGTCTCCAGGTCAGAGATTTCCGTTAGCCGGCACGGCAGCCACGAGCTTGTTGGCCTTCAACTCTTCAAGAAATTCCGCGACGTCTTTCCTGACTGTCTCGATATCGACCGTGAATTCTCGGCTGATCGCATCCGTGATCTGTTCCTCGGTCGAACCGCATTCGAGAAGTTCCAGAATTCTCGATCCCACCAGGTTGAGGTTAAATATCTGTCCTTGCCGGATGTCCAGCACGATGGCACCATCCTGGCCATGGGTACTGCGAATGGAATCGGAAACCTTGTGCATCGGCCGGACCTCACTCCTGAAAGGCTCTGGGAACCCCTGAGGTACGTCGCGCACTGTGCCACCTTTCGCGTGCGAGGTGCCAGCAAAAACGTCAATTGTTCCGAAACGAATCGAGAGACGTGAGCTGCGCTGATAATTCAAGCAGTTGCGGTTAGGACGGAGAATTGTCACCAGGCACCTGTCGTGCAGTTTTCGCCCATCTCAGCGAGCAGTTTTTGCCCTACGTGGGAATTCGGCCTTGGCTCCGAACAGGGAGTAACTTCACGCTGGAGAGGCTGGGGTTTAGTCTGCTGTGGCTGGCATTGAGGGTCAGAATCCAGCCCGTGATCTCACGGCGTTCGCCACATCTGTTCCCTGGTCGCTCACGATTTCACCGTCAGACATGAAAATCTCGCGGGCCACGAGGGGAAACGTAGAGTGGCGGTGGGATACCACCAGCACAGTCGATTCGAGGAGAGATCGAAATACGTTTTTCAGAATCGTTTCTTCGGAGTGGGGGTCGAGACACGAGGTGGCTTCATCGAGGACCAGGATCTTGGGTTTCTGCAGAAGTGCTCTGGCTATCGCGAAGCGCTGGCGCTCACCGCCCGACAGTTGGCATCCTCCCGGGCCGATCCTCTGATCGAAGCCCTTCGGCAACGTACGGACCAGTTCCAGTAACCCGGCGTTTTGTAAGGCATCCCGCAGCTCTTCATCGGAAACACTCGGTTTCACGAACCGGAGGTTAAAACCCACGCTGCCGTCAAAGAGCGTTGGTTCACGCGGGATATAGCAGACGTAGCGGCGCAAGCTATCGAGCCGGATGTTGCGCACATCTTCGCCGCCAATCCGCACCGAGCCGCAATCAACGTCATAGAGGCGCACAATAAGTTTCGCCAGAGTGCTTTTGCCCGCGCCGTTTTCGCCGGCAATCACGAGCCTTTCCCCAGGTAGTATTGAAAGCGAAGGCACGCGGAGCATCCGTTTCTGTCGCTCGTATCCGAACTCGACTCCAACAAATTCGATGTCCTCGGCTCTATCGGGCGCGTTCAGAGGCGCGCCTGGGGCATCGACCACAAGAGGCTGGAGGACCAGCACATGCTGAACTTGTCGAATACTGGCGAAGGTCTTTTGAGCTCTGGAATAAAGTTCGGCTGCGCCACTCAACGGTTCGAATAGTTGAGCCACGAAACTGTAAAACGCGACCAGGCTGCCGAGCGTCAGGGTTCCCGCAACAACCCTCCACCCGCCGTAACCGATCACGGCGGACATCGCGGTGACGACCGCCAATGATGTGTACACGGTGAACCACACGCCGGTTCGAAACAGCTTTTCCTGCGATCGTACAGACCGGCCAAGTAACCGGAATCCTCGGCGCTCCTGCCGTTTCTGTTGCCCTAAGAGCTGGATCGGAATGGCGGCAGTGAGATGTTCCTCGAGGAAGTTACTCCATGACACGCGATCATGCTGCGCAAAATCCGCGTCTGCGGTTAGTTTTGTCCGGAAGCGTTGACGCGTCAGCATGAACACGGGAATGAATGGCAAAACCAGAAGAGTTAGCCGGGGGCTCAGGGCGAGCATGGTGACCAGAGTGAACCCTGTCGTCATCGAGGTGTGCAAAATTGCGGGAGCCAAGTCCGATCCGAAATACGCGATCTCTTCGATCGGTTCTCTGAGAGGATAGGCGGCTGTTCCGATCGGCGTCTTATCGTAATAATCCGCCGACAGCGAGTCCAAGTGCCGCAATATTTCCATCCGCAGATTCAGTGACATGCGCAGTGCGGCGGTGAGCATCAGGTAGCTGCCAAGGCTGCTGACCACGGTTTTGCCCTGAGAACCCAGGAAGACCAGTACCATGGCAACGAAAAGCAAAGTGAATTGTCGCGCCGGAATCACCCGATCGATGAGCCACTTGAGCACGAGTGGAGTGACGAGCCCGAGCAGGCTTCCGGCAGTGATGCATAGAAAACTGCCAACGTGTAGGTGGATATGCGGCCGAATTCTCTCGGAAAGCCAACGAAGATCTTCCGGGATCCATGACGGACTGCAGGCTTGGCTCATCGAGGAGGGGACGGCGGGTTGTCCTTGACTGGAGGCTAGGCAAACAGCGTGGGGTTCGTCCACAACAAGCGTCAACTGTCCGCAATTCCATCAATTCGCGCTCTTACTGGCGGGAATTGCGTTTTCCCGACGCTCCGCACCACCGCATTTTGTGCAGAAACGGCTCATTGGTCGCCGGCAAAAGCTTTTCTACTCGACTCAAATATGAAAGTCACAGTCTCCGAACAATCGCGCACACCTGCCCCACTAATTCGGCATCGCGGCGATTGCGGAATTCCTCCTGGAGCTTCAGGTGCTCTCGATCGGGATGCATAACCAGTGCGCCGTTTTCTTGCCCGCAAGGGCCAACCAGGTAAGTGCCGTCGCGTTTGAGCAGGACATAAATCAACTGCTCCCATGGCGGGCGCGAGCGGGAGTCAACCGGCCGCTTCTTGTGCCGGTCGACGCTCACCAGCAGTGCGTTTGCGAGATAAGGGTGCAACGGTTCCTTGATTCCGCCAACCCAGTAGATGCTGCGCATCGATGGAGAGGCAAGACCGGTAAGAGTAGCGATCGACCCTTTAAGGAAAAGCGGAATCTCGTCCAATCGACGGAGCAACTCGCCGACCACGCCGGCTTGCTCTCGAAACTGAACTGAATCAATCGAGGTTTGCATTTGTCCGGATCTAGGCAGGAGTGAATCAGGAATTGGGTCTTTTCCCGCGCTACGCTCGCGAATGCCTGCGGCTTCCAGGAGGCTCCAGAAGCCTACGCCATATAACACACACAATGAGACCGCCTTTTGTAAAGGCCCTGGGATGCTATCGCCTGCTTCGTAATCCGACAGCGCGCTCGCTGACATGAAGCAGCGCTCGTCCTCGAGCACGGCTGCGACCCGTTCGCTGAGGCGGGACGCCTCGCGCAACGACAATGCCATCTTCATACGTGCCGCACGGAGGAACTGGCTGAACCGCATGACGCCGCGTGGCAGCGATGCGGGCCTCCAACGCTTCTGGAAGTCTGCCGGAATTTCAGGCGCCTCGAACCTGACTAGCGGCCGGACCTCCAGGTCAACGGGACCTAGCACTTTCGCTTCGCGATGGAGTTCAAGCTCCATTTGCGCATAAGGAAGGTGCGTGCTTACCGGCAGGATTCGGTTTCTCCTGTTGTGGAGCAGACGGCAACAGCGAATTCCGGCGGCATGTTCTACCAGAAAAATCTGGTTTGTCGAAGCCTGAATCTGTTGTGAAGAAAGAGCCCCTCCGTCTGCTGCAATGCGCACGATGCTGCCGGGGAGCAAATCCGGGAATGCCATGGCATCTTCGCTCCCG
>Ga0335076_10008858_pt1 | contig 10155 bp, 3 predicted proteins | sample Lox_Sample_25_FD_206717 | JGI IMG/M metagenome (GOLD analysis project Ga0335076, IMG submission 206717) | Soil microbial communities from Loxahatchee National Wildlife Refuge, Florida, United States - Lox_Sample_2.5 | ecosystem: Environmental > Terrestrial > Soil > Wetlands | place: USA: Florida...
CCTGCTGGGGGGACTGTCCGCGGCGACACTGGTGCAGCTTTCCCTGCCCAGCATGATCAACCAGTCGACCGCCATCGAGCGCGCGAAGGTGATCAGTTCCTGGTCCTCGGCCTCGGGCATGGTGATCTACACCCACTACAAGCTGCAGATCAGCGAACAGTTCAAGGGTCCGGCGATCACCGAAATCGAGGTTTTCGGGGGATCGGTGAACGGCCAGGTCCAGACGTACGCCGGGGCGCCGCAGTTTACTTCCGGCGACGACTACGTTTTCTTCCTGTACACCAATCGAGCCGGTATGAATTTCGTGATCGGACTCACCCAGGGGCTTTTTCAGGTGGCGCCGAACAGCGGCTCCGATCCTACCGTCGTTCGCGCGGCCAGCCGTGAGCGAGTCCTGGACCCGGTGACGGGGAACCAGGTCAAAGACACCACTCTGACCATGACCCTCAGTTCGCTGCGTTCGCAGATTCAGAGCGTTTTGGGGTCGCAGGCGGTCCAATGATCTTCGAAACCATCAGACGTTCGCGGCTGCTGGTTACGGCGCTCGCCGTGGCGGCGTTGGCCATCCCCGCCGAAGCTTATTATCACTACGTCTACTTTTCCAGCCGCGGCGGGCCGTTTTCTCCGATCTACGGCCGTTTCGACGTAACCAAACTGATCGACAGCACGGTGGTCTTTTGCGTGAACGGCTCCGGTCCGGCGGCGTACTTTCCGAACGATAGTTTTCCTTCGGTGATCGCGGAAATCGAACAGGCGGCCGCCGCGTGGAACGCAGTGCCGAATTCAGCGATGCACGTCGCTTTCGGCGGTCTGGAATACAACGGTCAAAACCAAAACACCCCAGGCGGCGACGTGGTGTTTCAGGATCTCGGGCCCGGCCTTCTGGGATTGGGCAGTCCGAATCTGCCGGCCACGCCGCAATTCGCGACCGTCAATGGCGTGACCTTCGTGCCCATCAGCCGGTCGACGGTGATCCTCACGGATAACACCTCCATTCAACCGGGGCCGAGCTATCTGGAGATGTTCTTCACCACGGCGGTGCACGAGTTCGGGCACGCGTTAGGGCTGCAGCACACCTGGACGGCCAGCGCCATGTCGCAGGACGTGATTCGCAATACCTCCCGCTCCCGTCCGCTAGATGCCGACGACATCGCCAGCTTCTCCGAACTGTACGGCGTACAGGGTTGGGCGAACAACTACGGAACCATTTCGGGACGCGTCGCCTATAGCAACGGAAGCCCGGTGTCGATGGCATCGGTGGTGGCCATTCCCCTGGTTGGCCCCGCGGTCAGCACACTGACGAATCCCGATGGGTCGTACACCATACACGGTCTGCCGCCGAACAATTATCTGATCTACGTGCATCCGCTGCCTCCGGACGCGATTGCCTCGAACGGATCGGGTCTGCTGCTTGCCGCCGATTCCAATGGCCTGCCATTTCAACCCAGTGGTTCGTTCCGGACCGTGTTTTATCCGAATACACTCGATCCCAGCCAGGCGACGTCGGTCGGTCTAAATCCCGGTTCGAACATGAGCGGGTACAACTTCACCGTGCAGGCGAACTCCGGGCCTCCCGCGTACGATTTCCTGGTATATAGCTTCCCCGACACCGGCACCCACAACTACACGTACAATGCGGCGGCCATCAATCCGCAAATGGTGACGCCGGCGTTTCTGAACGTGACCAACGGAGCGTCGCTGTTTGCGGTGCAAGCCAATCCCCCGGCCTCGACACCGGTGCCGCAATCGATTTCAATCCTGGGAGTGGGGACGGCGGATTCCTGCGCGCTGGCCAATGTCTTCCCGTGCTTTCTCTCGTACGGTTCTCCGACGGAATTGGCGGGATATTTCAACCTGTCGCCCTCCATGGGGATTGGACCCCGGCATTTGGTGTTCAATTTCGGCAACGACCTCTATGTCGTGCCGGATGGCCTGAACTTCGTACAGCAAGGCCCGCCATATACCACCTCGGTTGTGGCCAACGGCGATGGCACGGCGACGGTAGTGGGTGGGAATTTCGGCCCGGACAGCCGGGTGTTTTTCGATGGGCTGCAGGCGTTCACCATCAGCCAGAATTCGGGATCGATCGCAGTGAATCCGCCGCCGGGAACCAATGGGCAGACCTCCACCATCACGGTATTCAACGCCGACGCGCAGAATTCCATGCAGTTCTACCTGGCTCCGCAGGACGCTCCGATCTATCAATATGGGCAGGTGGCTGTTCCGCAGATCGCCTCGGTGAATCCGCTGGGGCTTCCTGCCGGCCTTTCCGGAGCGCCGGCGACGGGCTTCGTCGATATAACGGCCACCAACGGCAATTTCGTCCCGGGACAAGTGACCGTGGGCGTGGGAACCACCGATGTCACCGTCACCGGCGTCTGGGTCCTGGCGCCGAATCATCTGGTGGTCAACATCAGTGTGGCGCCGGGGGCGGTTCTTGGCACGACTGAACTCAGCGTGATCTCCGGTTTCCAGGTGATGACCGCGCCCTTCCAGATTCTGCCGCCCAACGGTGTGCTGCCGCTGGTTTCCGGCGTACTGAGCGCCGACAGTTACCTGCCGACGGTGGTGCGCGGCGGATACGGAGCGGTCTACGGCCAAAATCTGCAGATGGGATCGGCCGGAACCGTGGCTCTGAATGGCCAGCCGTTAACCGTCACCTTCACATCCGGTAGCCAGATTAACTTCGTTGTTCCCGCGGGTGTCCCGACCGGTCCCACCCCCCTCACCGTCTCGAATGGATCGGGCTCGATCACACTGATCCTGCCGATCGGCGATCCGCCGCCCGCCATTCAAAGCGTCTCCAGCACCCAGGGAACGACGGTGGATGCACAGCACGCGGCCAACGTCGGCGACGTCCTGAGCGTCTACGTCACCGGGTTCAATCCGAACGCTCTTCCGGCGCTCAGCCGGCTTGGCGTGACCATCTCGGGGCTGCCGATGACAATCGTGTCGATCGCGCCGGCAGTCAACGGGCAGTCCCAGATCCAATTCGTGCTCGGTCAATCGTTCGCGGGCTCGCAGGTTCCGCTGGCAGTCTGGCTGGATGGTTCTTCGAGCAATCCCTACACGATTACCGCCCACTAGCGGGTCCGATCCTCCTGTAACGTCTCGCGCCGCCGCCAGCCGTTAGCGGAGCTTCTCCAACATTTCAGCGTCCACCTTCGCCTTCACCGTCCGCCGGTCCAACCCCAACCGTCTCGCTGTCTCTTCGTAACTTCGCACCCGGCTGTAGACGAGCGTGACATATCGACGCAACAGTTCATCAGCCGAGAATCGGCCGGCGCGAGCGCCTTCCGCAAATTCCTCCACCGGGTCCGCCACCGTCCTCGTGGACGGCCGGTAATTCCGCCGGATCAGCACATTCTTCACGCACTGCTCCAACTCACGATAGTTCCCCGGCCAGGTGTATCCGCCTCCCAAATGGCCGTCGATCCACTCAAGCACCTCGCCGGCCAGTTCCCCCCCTTCAGGACCCGCGACGCGGCGTGACATGTAGACCACGAGTTCCCGCAGAACGCCCGGCGAATCGGCCAACTGCTCCGCCAGCGAGGGCGTTTCGATCTGGTCGGAGCACAGGCGGTAGTAGAGGTCTTCGCGGAAGCCACCTTCGCGCATCAGCGCTTCCAGGTTGCGGTTGGTCGCCGTGATCAGCTTGCCTCGAAACTGCCGGCCGGCGGTATCGCCCACCGGATGAAACGTCCGCGTCTCGATCACGCGCAGCAGCTTCACCTGGATCGCCGGGTCGAGATCGCCCAGCTCGTCCAGAAAAACCGAGCCTTCTTCCGGACACGTTTCCAGCCAACCCTTGCGATCGGCAATCGCGCCCGTAAACGACCCGCGCCGGTGGCCGAACAGCTCCGATTCCACCAGCGTCGGCGAGAGCGCTGAAATATTGATCGGGAAAAACGAGCTTTCGCCATCGAATGCCAGCCGCCGCTCGTCGAAGGGCACATAGCGCGAGTGCGCGATGGCTCGCGCGACCAATTCCTTGCCGGTGCCCGATGGTCCGGTGATGAGCGTGGCGAATTCGCCCATCCGCGCGTATAACGTCCGCCGGTACCTCCGCATATCGTGCGTAAATACCGATTGCCAGATGGATGCCCGCAGACGCGCCGCGGGCATCGAGCCGCCGATGATGTCGCGGAACACCTGGTCGAATGCGCGCCGGATCTGCCGGAAACAGGCAAAGGTGTGCTTCGGTTCGTGGCCGGTCGGAAGCGGGGTATCCTCCGGGAAAAAGTGTTTCCAGTCGGCGAGGAAGCGCGTGTAGAATCGCCAAGCGCCGGTTTCGCCTCGCGATGAAGCCGCGTCCGCGTCGACAAGGGTCTGTTCGTAGCGGTGGAAGAGCAAAAACAAAACGGCGTCTTCGTACAGCACGCCTTCCCGGTCCGTCATACCGCCTTCGGACAAACTGGCGCGGATGGATTCCACGCACGGTTCCAGTCGCGCGACCAGCCGCAACACATTCCGTCGCGGCTCTTCGGGATTTTCGACCAACTGGCTCCAGACCGGTTCGCTCTCTGAAAACCGCTCTCCCAAAGCCTGGCGTTCCCACTCCACCCGCTCGGGAAGGAAAGGGTTGCAATACCCGAGCTTCGACACTGCTTCGAGAAAGGCACGGTCGCCGTCAGCGATATACATTTTCTGTCCTACAGTGTACATAAAATGTTCAACGAATTACCATTGCGTTTCCACGAGTTTCCGTAAACCATTGAAGCTGCGGCGGCTTCGCACTCTACCGGCACGGCCGGATGCGTGCCTAATTCTGGTCATGGCGCACAGCGGCTTTCAATCGGTCTTGAAAAATAAGGGATTTCAGGCGTTTCTCTGGACGCAATTCCTGGGCGCATTCAATGACAATGCCTACCGAATTGTGGTTTCTCTACGCGCCGTTGACCTGGCCAAAAGCCCGGCTCTGCGCGACCGCTACCTGGCCGCGGCCACCGCGCTCTTCGTACTGCCCTCGATCTTCCTCACCGGCTATGCCGGCCATTTCGCCGATGCCTTCAGTAAGCGCAAAGTGCTGATCGCCGTCAAAGCCTTCGAGATTCTGGCCATGGCAGCGGGCATCGTCACGCTGCTTTCCCCCAGCGTGCCCTGGATGTTCGTAGTGCTCTTCATGATGGCCGTGCATTCCACGGTCTTCAGCCCGGCGAAATACAGCATCGTGCCGGAACTGGTCGAGGAAAAGGATCTGTCGCGCGGCAATGCCCTGCTCGAAATGAGCACGCTGGTGGCGATCGTCCTTGGCATCGCCGTTGGGTCACAGCTCTATACCAAATGGAAACTCGAGGCGTGGAAAGTCGGCGCGGTTCTGCTTGGCGTTGCTCTCATTGGCTGGGCTACCAGTTTACGCATCACCCGCGTTCCCGCGGCAGGCGCGCGCGAGCCCTTCCGCTGGAATCCGTTTTCCGAAGTCGTCATCGGCACGCGGCGATTGCTCAAAGACCGCCCGATGTGGCTTTCGGTGATGGGTATTTCGTACTTCTGGTTTCTCGGCGCGCTCTTCCAATCCGATCTTGTGGATCTCGGAAAGGAAACCCTGCACGCCGGCGATGGCCAGGTTGGATTGCTGCTGGCCTGCATTTCACTGGGCATAGGCGCCGGTGCGATGCTGGCGGGCCGGCTTTCGGGCGACAAGGTGGAAATCGGCCTCGTGCCGCTGGGGTCGATCCTGCTGGGCGCCTTTTCGCTGGCGGTGTGGATGGCAGGCCGGCAATATTGGGTGGCGCTGGCAGCCCTCTTCCTGCTCGGCCTGGCGGCGGGCATCTTCTTCGTCCCGCTCAACGCCTTCCTGCAGCATCGAGCCGGCGACAGCGAGAAGGGCCGCATCATCGCCACCAATAACATCTTCAACACCATCGGCATGCTGCTCGCCTCGGGTATTTTTGTTCTCTGCCGTACCGAGCTGCACATGACCCCGCAGGCCATCATCCTGATCTTCGGTTTTGCAACGTTCGCCGTCACCACCTACATCGTAACGGTGGTCGATGACTACCTGATCCGCTTCTGCCTCTGGCTGCTTACCCATACGCTGTTTCGCATTCGCATCGTGGGACAGCAAAATGTGCCCTTCCGCGGACCGGCATTGCTGGTTTCCAATCACATGTCGCATGTCGATGGCTTCCTGGTCGGCGCCTGCGTGCAGCGTTTCGTCCGATTCATGGTCTGGAAACCGTACTTCGAAATGAAGCTGTTCCATTGGTTCCTGGAAAAGACCAAAGCCATTCCGGTGGGCGGCGCCGGTCCGCGCGATATGGTGCGAGCCATCCGCGATGCCCGCCGCGAGCTCGAAGCCGGCCACGTAGTCTGCATCTTCGCCGAGGGCGCTATCAGCCGCACCGGCAACATGCTGCCGTTCAAGCGTGGCATGGAAAAGATCATCGAAGGGCTGGATGTGCCCGTTATCCCCGTCCACCTCGACCGCATGTGGGGCAGCATCTTCAGTTTTGAAGGAGGCCGCTTCTTCTGGAAATGGCCGAAACGCATTCCCTATCCGGTGACCGTATCGTTCGGCACCCCTTTAGTGAATCCCGCCGCGCACGAAGTCCGCCAGGCGATTCAGGAAATGTCGGCGGAAGCGGTGGCGCATCGCAAGACCGCGGCCGACACTCTCGCCCGCCGCTTCGTCCGCAGCGCACGCCGCAACTGGAGCCATTTCGCCATGGCCGATTCCACCGGCCGCGAGCTTACCTTCGGACGCGCCCTCGCCGGCGGCGTGATGCTGTCCCGCTGGGTCCGCGCCAAATCCGATCCGGACGAAATGATCGGTGTACTCCTGCCGCCGACCATCGCCGGCTCGCTGATGAATCTCGGAATCACGCTGGCCGGCCGCGTTCCAGTCAACTTGAACTTCACCGCCGGCCGCGAAGGCATGGCTGCGGCCGTCGAACAGTGCCGTATACGGACCATCGTCACATCGAAGATAGTTCTTGCGAAGGCGAAACTCGAAGCCATGCCGGGAATGATCTTCGTCGAAGAAATCCTGGGCGGCATCGGCAAGATGGCGAAGTTGCGCGCGCTCGTCGCCGCCCGCGTTCTGCCGTCTGCCCTGCTGTGCGCCCGGCGCAGCCCCGATTCGCTGGCGACCGTAATCTTCTCCAGCGGCAGCACCGGTCAGCCCAAGGGTGTCATGCTCTCGCACTACAACGTGCTGGCGAATATCGAAGCCATGGGACAGGTCTTCTGGATCGGCGCCAGCGACCGCATCGTCGGAGTCCTGCCGTTCTTCCATTCGTTTGGCTACACCGTCACCATCTGGTTCCCCATGGTGGCCGGATGCGGCGTGGTCTACCATCCCAATCCGGTCGATGCCAAGGCCATCGGCGATCTGGTCCGAAAATTCCGCGCCACACTGCTGCTTTCCACCCCGACATTCTGCGCCACCTACACTCGCAAGTGCGAGCCGGAGGATTTCGCCAGCCTGCGTTACGTGCTGGTTGGAGCCGAGAAACTGCGCGCGCCGGTGGCCGCGGCCTTCCGCGAAAAGTTCTCGCGCGACTTGCTGGAAGGCTATGGATGCACCGAAATGGCCCCGGTAGTCGCCGTCAACGGTCCCGATTTCACAGCCGGCCACGATACGCAGATCGGCAACAAGCCAGGAACGGTTGGCCATCCGCTTCCCGGCGTGGCCGCGCGTATTGTCGACCCGGCCACTCTCGCGCCCCTGCCCGCCAACACCGAGGGACTGCTGTTGGTAAAAGGCTCCAACACCATGCGGGGATACCTCGGAAGCGACCGGCGCACGGCCGAAGTCCTCCATGACGGCTGGTACATCACCGGCGATATCGCCCTCCTCGACGACGAGGGCTTCATCCGCATCACCGACCGCCTCTCGCGCTTCAGCAAAATCGGCGGCGAGATGGTGCCGCATGTGCGGATCGAAGAAGCCATTTCCACCATCATCGGCGATGCTCCGGTCGCGGTCAGCGCGGTCGCCGATGAGACCCGCGGCGAACGCCTGGTGGCCATGTACGTCTCCACTGAAATCCAGCCCGGCGAAGTCTGGCAGCGGTTGGCCGCCACCGATCTGCCGCGGTTATGGCTGCCCAAGCGGGAAAACATCTATTGCGTTGAGGCTCTGCCGGTCCTCGGTACCGGCAAGCTGGACCTGCGCGCCGTCAAATCGCAGGCGCAACAACTGGCGGGAGCCGCCGAACTGGTGTAGGTGCGCCATGGAAATCTTCTTACTGTTTGTAATTCTGGTGGCATTCATTTTCGCCTGGAAGCATATGCGCAGCCGCATGAACGAAATGGACGCGCAGATCGCCCGGCTCACTGCCAGGTTATACACGCAGGAGCAAAATGCGGCGCGGGCCGCCGCGGCCCAGCCGGCTGCGCCAGCGCCGGAAACGAAGCCGCAACCGGTGCCCGAGCCGAAGCCGCAGCCATTCTATTGGGCTCCGCCACCGCCGCCTCCGCCGGTGGTGAAACCGGAGCCTGCGCCGGAGCCGGTCCAGCCGGTCTTCATTCCGCCGCCCCCGCCGGCGGCTCCGGTAGTCGCTCCGCCGCCAATGCGCATCATTCCGCCGGCACCGGCTGCTCAGCCGGTCGCGGCCGCGAGCGTCGACACGAGTGCCCGCGCCACGGCTTCACCGAAACGATCGAGCGAAGAGTGGGAGGCCATGTTGGGCGGCAACTGGCTCAACAAAATCGGGGCGCTGGTGCTGGTAATCGGCATTGCGCTTCTGCTTGGCTATTCCTTCACGCACCTCGGCGCCATCGGCATCGTGAGCATCAGCCTGTTGGGAAGCCTGGCCATGCTCGTCGCGGGTATCCTCTTCGAATCGCGCGAGCGGTATCGCGTGTTCGCCCGTGGACTGATTTCGGGCGGCTGGGCGGCCCTCTACGTGACGGTCTATTCGATGCATTCGGTCACCGCCGCCAAAGTGATCGAAAATCCCGTTCTCGGCGCCGTCTTGTTGATTGCCGTCGCGGCGGGCATGATCGCGCATTCCCTGCGGTATCGCTCGCAGATCGTTACCGGTTTCGCGTACTTCATGGCGTTCTTCACCCTGGTCATCACCCAATCGACGCCGCTCTCGCTGGCGTTCATGGTGCCGCTGACGGCTTCGCTTCTATACCTGGCGCACCGGCTCCGATGGCCCAACGTAGCCCTCGGTGGGCTGCTGGCCACGTATGCCACGTGCGCTCTGCGGCCCGATACCGGCGCGCCATTGTGGGAGGCTCAGGCCATCTTCGCCACCTTCTGGCTGCTGTTCGAAATCTACGACATCGTCCAGGCCGATACCTGGCTGCTGCCGCTGAATGCCGTTGGCGTGCTGGGGCTATCCCTCATCAAGTGGCACCGCATGGCGCCGCACGATGTCTGGATGCCGCTGGCAGCCGCTTCCGGCATCTATCTCGTCGATGCGCTCATTCGCTCGCGCCGCGGCCGTTGGCAGGGCGCCATCACTCTCTCCGCCGGATTGGCGGCCGCCGCCATCTTCCAAAGGCTCGACCAGCAGTGGGTTGCGTCGGGCCTCGTGATCGAAGCCGAGTTGCTCTATCTCGCCGGACTCCGTTTGCGCAAACCCTATTTGCGATGGCTCGGCACCGCGCTATTCGGCATCGAGGCGGGCCGGCTGATCTCGGATATCGTCTTCCTGCCCGTCGCGGCCTGGGCCCCGGTGGCGGCCGCCGACGCCGTGGTCTTCTATGCCAATCGCTTCCTCTGCGAAGCCGACATCTTCTTCGGGTATGGCGCGGCCGCCGCGATTGCGGTGTTGGTGGGCTACGAAGCGCCGGATGGCCACCTGGGTATCTGCTGGCTGGCCGCCGCGGCTGTGCCGGTGGCATTCGGCTGGTGGCGAAAACTCGCCGACATCCGCGTCCATGGTTACCTGCTCTGGATCCTCGGCCTGATCGGCGCCGGATTCGATCTCAATCGCCTGTCGCTGGCATCGGCGGCTCTGTTCAGCTATGCTCTGGCGCTGTGTGTGTTCCTTCTACCCGGTGAAGAGCGCACCAACGAGAGCTTTGTCCTGCGCGCGGCCGCGCCATTCGCGGCCACTGCGGCGATCGCCACGCTCATCTGGCGCGAAGCCGGTCCCGTTTGGCTCGGCATCGCGTGGATCGGAGCCTCTCTGATCTTGATGGAGTTTGCTCGCCTTCGCTGGCCGCGAGACATCGGACCGTTTTCCATGGCTCTGA
>Ga0335076_10008860_pt1 | contig 10154 bp, 9 predicted proteins | sample Lox_Sample_25_FD_206717 | JGI IMG/M metagenome (GOLD analysis project Ga0335076, IMG submission 206717) | Soil microbial communities from Loxahatchee National Wildlife Refuge, Florida, United States - Lox_Sample_2.5 | ecosystem: Environmental > Terrestrial > Soil > Wetlands | place: USA: Florida...
GCCTGTTCCGCCGACCCCGATCTGCCCCTCGACGACGCTCTTTACGATCTCTGCGGCGTACGCTGGGCCGCTACCGGAAGCCTCAGCCTCACCACCGGATGGCTCGGCGCCATGATGGTGGCGCTTGCGGCCCGTCCGCCGGAGAAGGCCTTCGCCTGCGCCGAGCGCCTGGTTCTCAACCCCGACACCGACACATTTGTCGAAGTCCATCAGTTGTACCATCACTTGCTCGCCGAGATTGCCGGCGAGACCGATCCCCCCCGCCATCGCACTGGCGTCGATGGGTACGACCTGACGTGTGAGCCATCCCTCTATCCACACCAGGTAGTGCTCGACCGCTTCCTGCGCGACTTGCTCCCCGCGACCTGCTCCGCCTCGGGGGCTTTTCATCGGAAGCTCCACGCCGGCCGGATGCTTCGCCTGCTGGTCAGGCGCCAGGCGGAGAAAGATCAGGCCGGTTTTGTGCGCGCCGTCGCCGGCCGGATTCGCTGGGTCAACGGCGTTCGCAAGCCGGCCCCCGAAACATCCGTCCAGACGCCGCTCGGCGAAGCCATCATACGCGCCGTGGATTCATCCGGCTTGTGGCGCGCCGGACTAGGCGCGCTGCAACAGACCCTCGTCAGCGCCGCTCGCGATCTCAGCCTCGACGATCTCCTCGCCGCCATCGAAGCCGATATTTCCAATGGCCCCGGCGCCGCCGGCGGAGCGCTCCTTACGCGCGTTTCCGCTTATGCGCGCCAAAACGGCTATTCGCTGCCGCTCCTCGACGCCATCCGCCGCTGGCATGCAGCCGAACACGGCACGCTGGCGGCGCAGACCATGCGCCATCGCATTGCCTGGCTGTTGTGGCGCGAAGACGTCGCCCCCATCGACTGCTGGAGTCAACCCGTCCGCCGGGATCTGCGCCGCATGCCGCCGGATTCCCGCAAAGCCTGGCTCGCCATCTTCGACACCAACATCACCGACCGCAACACCAGACCCTCCGCCGCCTGGATGAAGTCCGCGCGGACCGCCATCAAGGGCGTCAGCGTCCTCGACTTCCGCCGCTGCGTGCGCGCCTGGATGGAACCGCTCCGCGCCGGCGAGCCGCTGCGTCTCACCGTTTGCGGTGGCGACGTCCTGCGCATCTTCATGTGGTACGCCCTGCTCTTCAAAGACCCGCAACTCGACGAGGCCATCTCCTGGTTCGCCTCCGCCAGGTGGCGCGGCAGGCGCGACCAGAGCTGCGCCGCAGCCATTCTGCCGGCCTTCTTCTACGCGATGCGCGAGCGCTCCCCCGAAATGGCCCTGGCCGCTTTCGAGACGCTGCATGCTCGCGAGGTGGCTTTCCGCGGCAGGCTGCTGCAAATGTACCAGGATCTCTCGGCGCAACTCGGCCGCGCGCCCATCATCCCGCCGGTGCCCGCCGCTCCGCCGCACGACCCCGCCCGGCTGATTCTCATGACGCTGCGCCGCGCCGCGCCCCAAGCCAGGATCACATTGGAAAACGATCGCCTCGTCGTCACCGGCACCCGCGACACCTACGAGATCGGCCTCCACGATTCCAGCATCGTGCGCCGTTCCGACGGCCGCTCCATCCGTCTGGAACTGGACTTTTCCCAACCCGCCTTCGCCATGCTGCGCCCCATCCTCGACAGTCAGGATTTGAACGACCCGTTCAAACCCAATTTCATGCGCATCACCCTCTGCGCCCGCATCCTCGTTCGCGACGACGCCAACGCCGACACCATCGTCGCCGACTGAAATCTCTGTCTGGAAGTTAGTTGGACCCCATCGTAGTGCAGGTTTGCCAACGGTTGCCAACCTGCGGCGGGTCGATCACCCGCCTCCCGGCGTCCACGGTTCTTCGCCGCGCCGGCCGCACGCGGTGTGGTCCGGCCGGCAGCCCGGCTTAGCCTGGCGCCCCTTGCGAATACCTCGCCAGCTCTTGCACTTTCCCCATCGCCGCCCCCGTATCGATCGACACCGTCCCGATCGCCATCCCTTCGAGAAACGTGTCCACCTTCCCCGCCGCCACCAGCGCCGCCGCCGCGTTCACCAGCACGATATCCCGCCGCGGACCCCGCTCGCCCGCCAGCACCGCGACGGCAATCTCGCGCTGCCGGGCCTGCTCGCCTCCCAGCAGGTCTTCGGCGTTCGCCGCCGGAACCGCGAAATCCCCCGGCTCCAGCATCCGCCGCTCCGCCTTCCCCTCGCGGACCTCGAACGCCAGCGTCGCTCCCGTCGTCGTAATCTCGTCCATTCCGTCCGATCCGTGGACCACGAACCCGTGCCGCAATCCCAGCTTCGCCAGCGCCTCCGCCATCAGCTCCGCCGCCCGCTCCGATGGAGCTCCCACCACTTGCGCATCCGCCCCCGCCGGATTCGTCAGCGGACCCAGCAGGTTGAACACTGTTCGTATTCCGAGCTCGATCCGCACCGGCTGCGCGTGCTTCATCGCCGTGTGCACCGACGGCGCAAACAGAAATCCGATGCCCACTTCGCGGATCGCACGCGCGGCCTCTGCCGGCGCCATCGGCAGCCGCACCCCCAGCGACTCCAGCAGATCCGCGCTGCCGCGGCCCGTCCGGCTCTTGGTGATCGACCGGTTGCCGTGCTTCGCCACGTGCACGCCCGCCCCCGCCACCACAAACGCCGCGATGGTCGAAATGTTAAATGTTCCCGATCCGTCGCCGCCCGTGCCGCACGTGTCCACCAGCGGAACTCCCTGCAAACCGGCGTCGACCTTCACCGCCATCTGCCGCATCGCCCGCGCGAACCCCACCAGTTCATCGGAGCTCTCGCCTTTCATGCGCAGCGCCACCAGCAGTCCCGCGATCTGTGCCTGGCTTAATTCGCCGCTGAGGATCGCGTGCATCGCCGCCTCAGCCTCTTCGGCCGTCAAATTGCGCCGTTCAGCGACACGTTCCAGGTGGCTCAGAAACGACATGATATAGTGAACAGTTGGCGGTTCCGCCATAGTAGCACAAGCAGATTTCCATGAAAATTCACGAGTATCAGGCGAAAGCCATTCTGGCCCAATACCACGTTCCTGTGCCGCGCGGAGAAGTTGCCTTCACTGTCGAGGAGGCCGAAACCGCCGCCAAGCGGATCGGCGGAAGTGTGGTGGTGAAAGCACAAATCCACGCCGGCGGGCGCGGCAAAGGCGGCGGTGTGAAGGTCGCCAAAGACGCCGCCGATGCCGCTGAAATCGCCCGCCGCATGATCGGCATGAAGCTCGTCACCCACCAGACCGGACCCGAAGGCCGCATCGTCCAGCGGCTCCTCATCGAAGAAACTCTGCCCATCGCGCGCGAACTCTACCTCGGAATCGTCCTCGATCGCGTGCAGGGCAAGCCGGTCTTCATGGCGTCGGCCGCCGGTGGAATGGAAATCGAGGAAGTCGCCGCCAAAACCCCCGAGCTCATCCTCAAGGAGACCCTCGATCCCTGCTCCGGCCTCAGCGCCTGGCAGGCCCGTAAGCTCGCCTTCGGCATCGGCATTCCCGCCGCCAGCGTCAACGGAGCCGCGGCCGCGATGTCCGCGCTCGCCAAGGCCTACCTCGCCATGGATGCCTCGCTCGCCGAAATCAATCCCTTCATCCTCACCGCCGACGGCAAGGCCATCGCGCTCGACGCCAAAATCAATTTCGACGACAACGCCCTCTACCGCCACAAGGATCTGCTCGAACTCCGCGACCTCAACGAGGAGGATCCGCTCGAAGTCGAAGCCTCCCGCTTCGGCCTCAACTACATCAAGCTCGATGGCGCCGTCGGCTGCATGGTCAATGGCGCCGGGCTCGCCATGGCCACCATGGACATCATCAAGTATGCCGGCGGCAGCCCCGCCAACTTCCTCGATGTCGGCGGCGGCGCGTCCGCCGATCAGGTCAAGAATGCCTTCCGCATCCTGCTCTCCGACCACAATGTCAAGGCGGTCCTCATCAACATCTTCGGCGGCATTCTACGATGCGACACATTAGCCACCGGCGTCGTCGCCGCCGCCCGCGATCTCAACATTCAGGTGCCCATCGTCGTGCGCATGGAAGGCACCAACGTCGATCTCGGCCGTCAGATTCTCCTCGAATCCGGCCTCAACTTCACCGTCGGAGCCGACATGCGCGACGCCGCCGGGAAAGTGGTCAAGCTCTCCGCCGCCGCATAGCAATGGTCACCTCTCCTCATCTTTTTGGTAGGGCAGGCTGGCAGCCTGCGGCGGACTGGCACTCCGCCCCCTCGTCCTCCGCACCCCGCGGCGCCAGCCGCACCAAAGGTCTCTCATGAGCGTACTCGTTGATCAAAACACCCGCCTGATTGTCCAGGGATTCACCGGACGCGAAGGCACCTTCCACGCCCAGCAGGCCATCGCCTATGGCACCACGGTCGCCGGCGGCGTCGTCCCCGGCAAAGGCGGATCCAAGCATCTCGACCTCCCCGTCTTCGACACCGTCCATCAGGCCGTCAAGGAAACCGGCGCCACTGCCAGCGTGATTTTTGTGCCGCCGCCCTTCGCCGCCGACGCCATCATGGAAGCCGCCGATTCCGGCCTCGCGCTGATCGTCTGCATCACCGAAGGCATCCCCGCCCTCGATATGGTCCGCGCCTGGCAATTCCTGCAAGGCAAATCGACCCGCCTCATCGGCCCCAACTGCCCCGGCATCATCTCGCCCGGCAAATGCAAAATCGGTATCATGCCCGGCCACATTCATAAGGAAGGCCACGTCGGCGTCGTCTCCCGCTCCGGCACGCTCACCTACGAAGCCGTCGGACAGTTGACCAAGCTCGGTATCGGACAATCCACCTGCATCGGCATCGGCGGCGACCCCATCATCGGCACCAACTTCCTCGATGCCCTCAAGCTCTTCAACGACGATCCCGACACGCACGCCATCGTCATGATCGGCGAAATCGGCGGCAACGCCGAAGAGTCCGCCGCCGCCTACCTCAAGGACCACAAAAAGAAGCCCGTCGTCGGATTCGTCGCCGGACAAACCGCGCCTCCCGGACGCCGCATGGGCCACGCCGGAGCCATCATCGCCGGTGGATCCGGCAAAGCTTCCGACAAAATCAAGGCCATGGAGGACGCCGGCATCGCCGTCTGCTCCTCGCCCGCCGATATTGGAGAAAAAGTACAGAGCCTCTTATGAGCGTGGAACGAACCTTCTCGATTCTCAAACCCGATGCTGTTGCCGCCGGACAATCCGGCGAAATTCTGGCCATGATCCAGCAGGCCGGATTCAAAATCATCGCCCTCCGCATGACCCGTCTCAGCCGTGCGCAGGCCCAGGGCTTTTATGCCGTCCATCGCGAACGGCCCTTTTTCAACGGCCTCGTCGAGTTCATGACCGAAGGCCCCATCATCGTGATGGCGCTCGAGCGCGAAGACGCCGTCAAGAAACTGCGCGAGGTCATGGGCGCCACCAACCCGGCCAACGCCGCCGAAGGAACCGTTCGCAAGCGTTTCGCAACTAACATCGAACGCAATTGCATCCACGGCTCCGACGCCCCCGAGACCGCCGCCACAGAATTAACGTTCTTCTTTAGTACTTCCGAGCTATTGTGAAAAGGGAATTGAGACACAGATGGATCCATTTTTGTTTTTCATCCGTGTTCATCCGTGGCTAAAATTGTTCTTGGTGACCAGTGCCCGTCAAAGTCGGTATTGTCTCTGAATCCGCACCCGGGGAACGCCGCGTCGCGTTAGCCCCCAGCGCAATCTCGGTACTCAACAAAACCGGTGTCGAACTCCTCCTGGAGCACGGCGCTGGACTTCGCGCCGGTTTCCCCGATTCCGAATACACCGCCAAGGGCGTCACCCTCGCCACCCGTGCCGAAGTCTTCGCCCAGTCGCAAGTCATTCTCCAGGTCCGCTCCCTCGGCGCCAACCCCGATACCGGCCACGCCGACCTCCCGCTGCTCCGCTCCGGCCAGATCGTCATTGGATTCGGCGAGCCGCTGACCGCCCTCGACGCCGCCCAGGATCTCGCTTCTTTCGGCGTCTCCTTCCTCGCCATGGAACTGATGCCGCGCATCACCCGCGCGCAAAGCATGGACGCGCTGTCCTCCATGGCCACCATCGCCGGATATAAAGCCGTCCTCATCGCCGCCGACAATCTGCCGCGCATGTTCCCCATGCTGATGACCGCCGCCGGAACCGTCACACCCGCTCGCGTCCTCATCATCGGCGCGGGCGTCGCTGGACTTCAGGCCATCGCCACCGCGCGCCGTCTAGGCGCTGTCGTCAGCGCCTACGACATCCGGCCCGCAGTCAGGGAACAGATCGAAAGCCTGGGCGCGCGCTTCATCGTACTCGATCTCGAAACCGGCACGTCCGAGGACAAAGGCGGCTACGCCAAGGCCATGGGTGAGGATTTCTACCGCCGCCAGCGGCAGCTTTTGGGCGATGTCCTCGCCGAAAACAGCGTCGTCATCACCACCGCCGCCATCCCCGGCAAAAAGGCGCCGATCCTGGTCACCGCCGAAATGGCCGCCCGCATGGCGCCCGGATCCATCATCGTCGATATCGCCGCCGAACGCGGCGGCAATTGCGAGCTCACCCGCCCCGGCGAAATCGTCGAGCACAACGGCGTGCAGATTTTCGGCCCCGTCAATTTGCCGTCCGAAGTCCCCTACCACGCCAGCCAGATGTACTCCAAAAACATCCTGACCTTCCTGAAGTATCTGATCAAGGACGGCCAGATTGTTCTCAACCGCGAAGACGAAATCGTCCGCGAAACTTTAGTCACCCACGCCGGCGAAGTCGTCCACCCGCGCCTTCAGCAACCCCAGGCAGTCTGAATGACCCCGCACGCCCTTCATGCTGGTCTTATGTGGGGCAGATTTTCAACCTGCGGCGGGTTCTTAACCCGCCTTCCCGATCCCAGCACTGCATCTCGCTGCGGCGAAACCGCACTCCCGGAGCCTCCCCATGCCCTCATCTCTTGAACTCGGTCTCTACGTCTTCATGCTGGCCACCTTCGTCGGCCTCGAAGTCATCCGTAAAGTCTCCCCGCTCCTCCACACCCCGCTGATGTCGCTCACCAACGCCATCTCCGCCATCTCCGTCGTCGGCGCCATCGTCATCACCGGAGCCGCCGGCGCCACCACCCTCAGCAAGATCCTCGGATTCATCGCCATCACCGCCGCCGTCACCAACATCGTCAGCGGATTCCTCATCACCGACCGCATGCTCAAAATGTTCAAGCGCCGCCCCTCGGAGAAAAAGTAGATGTCCCACCTCGTCAACTACATCTACATCATCTCCGCCGCGCTCTTCATCCTTTCCCTGAAGTGGATGAACACTCCCGTCCGCGCGCGCCTCGGCGTCTTCGCCGGCGAAGCCGGCATGATCCTCGCCATCGCCGGAACCCTCCTCGCGCAGGACATTCACAACTGGACCTGGATCCTCGCCGCCTTCTTCATCGGCACCGCCGTCGGCATTCCCATCGCCTACATCATGCCGATGACCGCCGTGCCGCAGCGGACCGCGCTTTCCCACGCCTGCGGAGCGCTCGCCGCCGCCCTCGTCGGCACCGCCGAGTTCTACCAGCGCCAACCCCACGCCGCCACCGAACTCCACGGCTTCGTCATGGTGGCGCTCATCATCGAAACCCTCCTCGGATTCCTCACCTTCACCGGCAGTCTCATGGCCATGGGCAAGCTCCAGGAAGTGCTGCCGCAGCGGCCCATCACCTACCGCAACCAGAACCTCGTCAACCTGCTGCTCTTCGCCATCGCCGCCGGGCTCGGCGTCCGCCTCATCCTCGTCCCCACCGACACGTATCTTTATCCGTTCTTCGCCGGCATTGCCCTGCTGTTCGGTATCCTTCTCATCATCCCCATCGGCGGCGCGGACATGCCCACCGTCATCGCGCTGCTCAATTCCTACGCCGGCCTCTCCGCCTGCGCCATGGGATTCGCCCTCGACAACAAGCTGCTCACCATCGCCGGCGCCCTCGACGGCTCTTCCGGCCTCATCCTGTCCATCATCATGTGCAAGGCCATGAACCGGTCGTTCACCAACGTCCTGTTCGGCGCCTTCGGCCAAATCCAGACCGCCGGACCCAAGAAGGAGCAGCGCTCGGTCCGCAGTGCCAGTCCCGAAGAAGCCGCCAGCGTGCTCGAAGCCGCCTCCAGCGTCATCATCGTCCCCGGCTACGGACTCGCCGTCGCCCAGGCGCAGCACAAGATCCGCGAGCTCTACGACAACCTCACGCGCCGCGGCGTCGACGTCAAATTCGCCATCCACCCCGTCGCCGGACGCATGCCCGGCCACATGAACGTCCTCCTCGCCGAGGCCGACATCCCCTACGACCACCTCGTCGAAATGGAGGAAATCAACGGCGAATTCCCGCAGTGCGACGTCGCCCTCGTCATCGGCGCTAACGACGTCACCAATCCCGGCGCGCGCATCGACAAGACCAGCCCGATCTACGGTATGCCAATCCTCGACGTCGACAAAGCGCGCAGCGTCATGGTCATCAAGCGTTCCATGAGCCCCGGCTTCGCCGGCATCGACAACGATCTCTATTACATGGATAAGACCCTGATGCTCTTCGGCGACGCCAAGGCCTTCGTCACCGAAATCCTGAAGGAACTCCCCGCCCGCGCCGCCGCCTAGATTTTGTGGGGCAGGTTTTCAACCTGCGGCCGGTTTATAACCCGCCTGCCGATCCGTCATTTGCAACCGCTCGGCCCTGTGTGGCAGGCTGGCAGCCGGCCTGGTCGGCCTCCGCAATCAGCCGCCCTACACGGTGAGATTGCATATGCAGTTCGGGCGCGAACCGCGCCAGCACCTCACACCCGAAGGCGGACTTCAGGCCTTCTTCTTTACCAGCCGCCGATACACCTTGTATCCGAAGAAACCCGCCGCCGCTCCCGCGAGCATGCCCAACCCGATCGCGACCCCCGCGGTCACGCCCGTCACCGTGCCCGTGGCCGCCACCACTTCGATTACGCCCACCGTCGCGCCGCCCGCGCCGCCCACACCCGCGCCGACACCGGTCGCCGCCGCCGCTTCCACGGTCTCCTTCTGTTTTTCATTCATGGAAAAGCCCCGTCCCTGACACCACCATTTTACTGCTCTGCCATCTCAAACCGGTACCCCACATCCCGCACCGTCTGCACGAACACCGGACTATGCGCATCCGCCTCGATCTTCGCCCGCAGCGTCGTCACGCACCGGTCGATGCTCCGTGGCGTCACAAACACTTCATTCCCCCACACCGCGTTCAGGATTTCTTCTCGCGTCAGCGCCCGCCCCGCGTTCTTCACGAAATGTTCCAGCAGCCGGAATTCTTTCGCGGTCAGTTCCACCTCGCGGCCCTTGCGGAACAGCTTGTGCGCCCCCGCATCCAGCTCGAATTCCCCGAACCGCCACACACTCTGCCGCGCCCCGCGCTGCCTCCTCAGAAACGCGTTGACGCGCGCCACCAGCTCCTGCCTCCGGAACGGCTTCACCACGTAATCATCCGCCCCGATATTCAGCCCCAGCACAACGTCTTCTTCCTGGCTCTTCGCCGTGAGCATGATCACCGGCGTTTCCAGCGCGTGCTCGCGCATCGCCCGGCAGATCTCGTACCCGTTGACCTTCGGCAGCATGATATCCAACAGCACCAGGTCCGCCTGCGACGACAGCGCCAGCCGCAATCCCGTCTCCCCATCCGCCGCCGTCAGCACCTCGCACCCCTTCGCCGTGAATGTATCCGACAGCCCGCGCAGCAGCGCCGGCTCGTCCTCCACAATCAAAATCCTCGCCCCGTTCATATTTCTCCGTGGCGCACGCACTCGTGCGTGCAGCGCCGGCACTCTTGCCGGCGTTCCGCCGTCCGTGGCAAATTCGATTCGTGAGCCGAACTCATCTCCCCCGCAACCATGCTGACGATACGTTGTGCGCGCTTTAGCGCGCCCCTCCCCTCACGGCATCACCACCGAAAACGTGCTCCCCTTCCCGATCTCGCTCTCCACCCGCACCCTCCCCCCATGCGCCCGCACAATAAACTCCACGATACTCAACCCCAGCCCGACCCCGCCCGCCTCCCTCGCCAGCCACCGGTCCACCTGGTAAAACCTTCGAAAAATCCGCTTCTGCTCCCGCGCCGCAATTCCGATCCCCGCGTCCTTCACCGCGAACACCACGTGCCCGTCCTCCTCTATCGCCCGCAGCACGATCTGCTT
>Ga0335076_10008861_pt1 | contig 10154 bp, 12 predicted proteins | sample Lox_Sample_25_FD_206717 | JGI IMG/M metagenome (GOLD analysis project Ga0335076, IMG submission 206717) | Soil microbial communities from Loxahatchee National Wildlife Refuge, Florida, United States - Lox_Sample_2.5 | ecosystem: Environmental > Terrestrial > Soil > Wetlands | place: USA...
CGAGCTCCTGGCGGCCGCCACCGCCGTCGTGGCCGTCCTGAACGCCGCGTTCGGGACCGGCCCGAACGAGCCGGCGGCGCTGTGGTGGCTGCTTGCGGCGGCCAGCGGCGCGATCGCCCTCCTGCTGCTGTGGGGCCTGGCGAGGACCGCCCAGGAGAACCCGCCCTAGGATCCGGAGCAGGAGAACCCGCCCTAGTATCCTGCCTCCCTCATGCGGATCGCGGTTCTCGGAGCCGGAGCGATGGGCAGCAGCGCGGCCGTGCTGCTGGCCCGTCACGATGACGCCGACCTGGTCGTCCTCGACGTCGACGCCGCGCGCGCCGAGAAGGTGGTCGCGCACATCGGCCGCGGTGAGGCGCGCGAGGCCGACATCACCGGCGGTGGTCTGGCGAAGGACCTGCGGAGCGCCGAGGTGCAGGCGGTCGCGGCCTGCATCCCCTACCGGCTGAACATCCCGGTGATGGAGTCGTGCCTGGAGGCCGGCTGCCACTACGCCGACCTCGGCGGTCTCTTCCACACCACCCTGCGCCAGCTGGAGTTGCACTCCCGGTTCGAGGCGGCGGGCGTCTCGGCCGTCCTCGGGATCGGAAGCGCGCCCGGCCTCACCAACCTCCTCGCCAAGGTGGGCGCCGACCGGCTCGACCAGGTCCAGAGCATCGACCTGCTCGACGGCGCCGTCGAGCCGGGCGGCGGCTTCGCGCTCCCCTACTCCGCCGACACCGTGATCGACGAGTTCACGATGCCGGCGATGGTGTGGGAGGACGGAGAGATGAAGGAGCTTCCCGCGGCCTCCGGCGCGATCCGGTACGCCTTCCCCGACCCGATCGGCGAGCAGGAGGCGTTCTACACGCTGCACTCGGAGGCGGCGACGCTGTCGACGACGGTCCCGGGCGTGCGCGACGTGCGCTGGCGGCTTGCACTGCCGGTCAAGATCGCGGAGGGTTTCCGGTTGCTCGTGCAGCTGGGCCTCGCGAGCGAGGATCCCGAGACGGTGTCGTCGGGATCCGTTGTTCCTCGCGAGCTGCTGATCAAGCTCCTCAACCGGCTCCCCGAGTCGGATGAGCAGCCGCACGACGTCGAGTGCATCGACGCCCGCGTCGCGGGCGTGAAGGACGGGAAGGCGCACACGGTGGTCGAACGGGCGATGTTCCGCCCGACGCCCGAGGGCCTGGCGGCCGGCAATTTCGGAACGGCCATCCCGATCGCCACCGTGAGCAGGTGGCAGGCTTCCGGGCGCGTTCCGCCCGGCGTGCACCCGCCCGAGACGGCGGTGCCCGTCCGCGAGTTTCTCGCCGATCTCGCCGCCGAGGGCGTGGAGTTCCCGCCCGCGGTCTGAGCCGTCCTCCGGCGGCGCCCGGCCTCCCCCGATCGCTCAGCCTTCCGCCCGAAGCAGCCGATACCCATTCCGGGAGGAGTCCAGGCGCTTCGCGCCCGGCTCGGGCCGCCGGCGGCCACCCCACCAAGCGCGGCACGGGAATGGCTATGCTTCCGCCGTGCGCACCCTCACCCCCGAGGACCTGGCCGCCTTCCTGGAGCTTCCCCTCGTCGCCGTCCTCGGGACCCACTGGCGGGACGGGTCGGTGCTGCTGTCTCCGGTGTGGCACGAGTGGCAGGGCGGCGGGTTCACCGTCGCCACGACGGCATCCGACGTCAAGGTCCGCCACCTGACGCGCGATCCTCGGGCGAGCCTCCTGGTGGCGGAGAGCGAACCCCCGTACCGGGGCATCGAGGTCCGTTGCCGCGCGACCTTGACCCCGGACCCGGGCGGCGCCACTGCGGTCCGGCTCGCCATCCGGTACCTGGGCGAGACGCGGGGACGCGATTACGCGGCCACGCTGGAGGACGACACCCTGATCCGCCTCGAGCCGGACGGGCCCGGCCAGATCAGGGTGTGGGACTTCGCCGACGACTTCCCGCCGGATCGGGGCTAGGACCTGCCCGCCGCGCGGGCGAGCCGCACCGCCTCTGCCGCGCCATCGGTGAACGGGTCGCCGTGGCCGGGGAGCAGGACCGTGTCCCCCAGCCCCTCCAGACGGTCCAGCGACCGCAGCGCCTGCCCCGAGTTCCGGTTGAGGCCCGACGGCATGATCTGCGGGCCGGGGCGGCCGGTGAGCGGATTGAGCATGACGAGGGCGTCCCCGCACATGAGCGCTCCCCGGTCTTCGAACAGCAGGGAGCTGTGGCCGTCCGTGTGACCCGGCGTGTGGACGACCCGTGGCCGGCCCGGCACGTCGACCGTCTCTCCGTCGGAGAACGCCGACACGTCCGCGATGGGGATCAGCTTCCCGGCTCCCCGGCGCATCAGCGAGAACGCGGTTCGGTAGGTCGCCGGCCGCAGCAGGTAGCGCGTGATGCCCGTCTCGCTCTTGGGCTGCTTGGCCCCCTTGGCCACGGCGACGTCGGCCTCGTGGATCCAGACGCGGGTGCCGGCCTCGGCACGGGCATGCTCGGCGAACCCGGTGTGGTCGGGATGCGCGTGGGTCAGGAGAATCGCGTCGAGGGCGTCCGGCTCGAGCCCGCGCTCCGCGAGCGTCGACATGAGCAGCGACCAGTCCTTCGGCGCCCCCGCGTCGACGAGGACGGCGCGCCCGCCCTCCTCGACGAGGTACCAGTTCGTGACCCCGAGCGAGCAGCGCCGAATGCCCTTCGCGACCTCCACGACCGCGACCCTACACCCGGCGACGGGACGAGAAAGGGGGCGAGCCCACAGGGCCCGCCCCCTTCTTCTGTTCGAATCGTCAGGTTACCTGACGACCTAGTGCATGTGGCCGTGACCGCCCGCCGGTGCCGGCTCTTCTTCCTCCGGCTTCTCGACGACGGCGCTCTCTGTGGTGATCACGAGCGCCGCGATGGACGCCGCGTTCTGCAGCGCCGAGCGTGTGACCTTCGCCGGGTCGATGACGCCGGCCTTGGTCAGGTCGCCCCACTCGCCGGTCGCCGCGTTGAAGCCACTGGCGCCCGACTCGCTGCGGATGCGCTCGACGACGACCGCGCCCTCGTACCCGGCGTTGTCGGCGATGAGCCGCGCGGGTTCGGCCAGCGAGCGCCGGACGATCGTTGCGCCGGTCGCCTCGTCGCCGGTCAGCCCCAGCGCGTCCACGTCGATCGCCTTCTCGGCGCGGATGAGCGTGACCCCGCCTCCGGGGACGATGCCCTCCTCGATCGCGGCACGCGTCGCCGAGACGGCGTCCTCGATGCGGTGCTTCTTCTCCTTGAGCTCCACCTCGGTGGCCGCGCCGACCTTGATCAGCGCGACGCCGCCCGCGAGCTTGGCCAGCCGCTCCTGCAGCTTCTCGCGATCCCAGTCGGAGTCGGTCCGCTCGATCTCGCCCTTGATCTGCCCGATGCGGCCCTTGATGTCCTCGGCAGCTCCCTGGCCCTCGACGATGGTCGTGTCGTCCTTGGTGATGACCACCTTGCGGGCCCGGCCCAGCATGTCGAGCGTCACGTTCTCGAGCTTGACGCCGATCTCCTCGGAGACGACCTGGCCGCCCGTCAGGATGGCCATGTCCTCGAGCATCGCCTTGCGGCGGTCGCCGAACCCGGGGGCCTTGACGGCCACCGAGTTGAACGTCCCGCGGATCTTGTTGACGACCAGCGTCGCGAGCGCCTCGCCCTCGACGTCCTCGGAGATGATCACGAGCGGCTTGCCCGCCTGCACGACCTTCTCGAGCATCGGCAGGATGTCCTGGACGCTCGAGATCTTCTTCCCCACCAACAGGAGGTACGGATCGTCGTAGACGGTCTCCATCCGGTCGGGGTCGGTGACGAAGTACGGCGAGATGTAGCCCTTGTCGAACTGCATGCCCTCGACGAACTCGAGCTCGATGCCGAAGGTCTGCGACTCCTCGACGGTGATGACGCCGTCCTTGCCCACCTTCTCGAACGCCTCGGCGATCGTGTCGCCGATCTCGCGGTCGGCCGCGGAGATGGTCGCGACCATCGCGATCTCCTCCTGGCCGTCGACGTCGCGCGACTGCTTTCCGATGTCGGCGACTGCCGCGGCGACGGCCTTCTCGATGCCGCGCTTGAGCGCCATCGGGTTGCTGCCGGCCGCGACGTTGCGCATCCCGTTCTTGACCAGCGCGCGGGCCAGGACGGTCGCGGTCGTCGTTCCGTCACCGGCGACGTCGTTGGTCTTCGTCGCCACTTCCTTGGCGAGCTGGGCGCCCATGTTCTCCCACGGGTCCTCCAGCTCGACCTCCTTGGCGATCGTCACGCCGTCGTTGGTGATCGTCGGCGCGCCCCACTTCTTGTCCAGGACCACGTTGCGGCCTCGTGGACCGAGGGTCACCGCGACGGTGTCGGCGAGCTTGTCGATGCCCGCCTCCAGCCCGCGCCGGGCGTCCTCGTCGAACTTCAGTACCTTGGCTGCCAATGGAACCTCCCGCTACTTCTCGACGACGGCGAGCACGTCGCGCGCCGAGAGGATCAGGTACTCGTCCCCCTCGACCTTGACCTCGGTGCCGCCGTACTTGGAGTAGATGACGGTGTCGCCTTCCTTCACGTCCATGGGAACGCGGTTCTTTCCGTCGTCGTCGAACCGGCCCGGGCCGACCGCGACGACCTTGCCCTCCTGCGGCCGCTCCTTGGCGGTGTCCGGGATGACGATCCCCGACGCCGTCGTCTCCTCCTCGTCGCTCGGCTTGACCACGATGCGGTCCTCGAGCGGCTTCAGGCTGAACTTGGCCACTTCTTCCCTCCTCTGGCTCTGATGCCGGTGTGCCCCGCCAACGGAGACCGGGCCCTGTCCACGGGCTAGCAGTCTCCGCTGCTGAGTGCTAACAGTCTAGCGATCACAGCGCCAGAAGGTCAACCGAAGAGGCGCGTCCGGTCTAAAGCCGTTTGCGCGGGCGTAGGTCGTGGAGTCCTCGGCCATCGCCGGGATCGTGCCCCGTGCCGGGCACGGGGGGATTTCGGCCACTGGGCTATCCTTGGGGTTCGAGAGGCGAGGGCCGGGAGAAGGAGGCGCCGGATGGGCGTGGTCGACCAGGCGAAATCGGTCGCCGGCATGGCCGGGGACGTGGCGAAGAAGAGCGCGTCGCAGGCAGGAGAGGCGGCCAAGAAGGGCGCGTCCCAAGCGAGCGGCGCCGCGAAGAAGCGGGCGACGCGGGCCGGCGAGGTTGCCAAGAAGAGCGCGACGCAGGCTCAGGAAGTCGCGAAGAAGAGCGCGACGCAGGCGAGCCAGGTGGCCGTGCGGGGCGCCACGCAGGCTCAGGACGCCCTGCAGGGGTTGGTCAACGACCTCCGCCTGCGGCGGAAGGCGGACTCGCTGGCACGGCAGCTCGGCTACCTGATCGCGCACGAGCCGAAGGGCAAGACGGCGCTCAAGGACGAGGTCGACCACCTCGCCGAGGAGATCCGCGGTCTCGAGCACCGGATCGCCGAGGGTGGGCCGGGCGACCAGCCCGATCCCGGCGACGACAACACCGTCATCAAGACCCGGCACTAGCTCGCGGCGCCGTCAGACTCCCCTGAGGCCGGCGACGGTCTCGGCGAGCCCGTCCTCCAGGTGCGTCCACGGTTTCCATCCGAGTTCGCGCTCCGCGAGCTCGTTGTCCAGGACCGAGCGGCGGGGCTCGCCCTTGGCGGGCGGTCCCAGTGCCGGCTCGCCACGGTAGCCGGTCAGCGCCGCCAGCATCCGGTAGACGCCCACCACGCTGGTCTCGACGCCCGTGCCGATGTTCACGGCCCGCCCCGACCCTCGCTCGGCGGCGAGCGCGAACGCGTGGACGGCGTCGTCGATGAAGACGTAGTCGCGGGTCTGGTTCCCGTCGCCGTACACCGACGGCTGCTCGCCGGCGAGCATGCGGTCGGCGAAGGCGCGGACGACCGCGCGCCCGCCCAGGCTCTCCTGCCGCGGCCCGTAGACGTTGGCCAGCACCAGCAACGTGTAGTCCAGCGCGCGGTAGCGCTGGTAGTACCGGAGGTAGTCCTCCGCCAGACGCCGCGCGACGCCGCCGGGCGAGAGCGGCTTGGACGACGGGATCGCGATCTCGCGCGACGGAAGCTTGCGCGTCTCGCCGTAGACCGACGCCGTTGACGCGTACACGACCTTCGCGGTCCCGACGGCGGCCGCGCACTCGAGCACGTTCAGCAGGCCCATCACCGCGACGCTCGCGTCGGTGGCGGGATCGGACAGGCTCTCGGCTTCCGGACGGGCCGCCAGGTGGTGCACGACCTCGGGCTGGTGCCGCTCGAAGATCGTCGGCAACCCGTCCGCGCGCACGTCGACGTTGTAGAACGTGAACTGCTTCCCGTACCCGCGCGCCTCGACGAGGTTGCCGATACGGCCGCTGGACAGGTCGTCGATGGCGACGACGCGCTTGCCCTCGGCCAGGAGCCGCTCGCAGAGGTTCGATCCGATGAAGCCCGACCCCCCGGTGACGAGCGCCGTCGTCACGTGAGCGCCAGTCCGGGCGAGGCCCCCACGTCCAGGCCGGTCGTATCCCCCCGGGCGAGCCGGTGGTGACCGGCGCAGGCGATCATGGCGCCGTTGTCGGTGCAGAGCTGCGGCGGCGGGACCACGAGGCTCAGGCCGTTCTCGGCGGCACGCTCCGCCATCAGCTCGCGCAGCCGCGAGTTCGCGACGACGCCTCCGCCCAGGACGATCGTGCCCACCTCGCGGTCGAGCGCGGCCGCGATGGTCTTGTCCACCTGAACGTCCACGACCGCCTCCTGGAACGACGCGGCGACGTCCTCGGGCTTCGGCTCCTGGCCGCGGGCCCGCGCGTTTCGCAGGTGCCGCACGACGGCCGTCTTCAACCCCGACAGCGAGAAGTCGAAGTCGCCGCTGTCGGCCATCGCACGCGGGAACCGGATCGCCGCCGGATTCCCCTTCCGCGCCAGCGAGTCCAGTGCCGGACCACCCGGGAAGCCGAGCCCCATGAACCGCGCGATCTTGTCGAACGCCTCGCCGGCGGCGTCGTCGAGCGTCTGGCCGAGCACCTCGTACGTGAACGGCTCGGGAACGTGCACCAGCATCGTGTGGCCGCCCGACACGATGAAACACACGAAGGGAACGTCCACCGGCCCCGGGTCGAGCCAGTTGGCGTAGACGTGACCCTCCAGGTGGTTCACGCCGACGAACGGCAGGTCGAGCGACAGCGCCACCGCCTTGGCCGCCGCCATGCCGACGAGCAGGGCGCCGACGAGACCGGGTCCCACGGTGACCGCGACGGCGTCGAGGTCGCGCAGGCGCATCTTGGCCTCGTCCATCGCGAGCTCGATCATCGGGTTGATGGCCTCGACGTGCGCGCGCGAGGCGATCTCGGGCACGACGCCCCCGAAGCGCCCGTGGAGGTGCGCCTGGCTGGAGATCAAGTTGGAGCGAACCCACCGGCCGTCCTCGACGACGGCGACGGCCGTCTCGTCGCACGAGGTCTCGATCCCCAGGACGCGCACGGGTCTCCTCGAGGCTCTAGGTGCGTGGACCGCCGGCCGGTACCTGGTCGATGATCCGCTGGAGGCGGCGCCGGTAGTCGGCGGTGCGGATGTCGTCGGTCCACATGATCAGCGCGTCCTCGCCCGTCTCCTGGTAGTAGTTCTTTCTGATCCCGACGGGCCGGAACCCGAACCGCCCGTACAGTCGCTGCGCTCCCCAGTTGGTCACCCGTACTTCGAGCGAGACCGCGACGGCGCCCATGCGGACGGCCTCCTGCACCAATTCGTAGAGCACGCGGGTCCCGATCTTGCGCCGGTGGTGCGCGGGCTCGACCGCGATGGTCGTGACGTGCGCCTCGTCTCCGTAGCACATGAGCCCGCCGTACCCGACGACGTCCCGGCCGATCTTGGCCACCAGGTACGCCCGATTGCGCGGCTCGTTCATCTCCGAGAGGAACAGGTTCGGGCTCCACGGCCGCGGATACACGGCGCGCTCGATCGCCATCACTCCCTTGAGGTGACGGCGGCGCATCCTGACGATCTCGAGCTCAGCCGGCTCCTCGTCGCTGATCCCAAGCGATCTCCGCATCGGCCTTCCGTATGTAGATGGGCTGCACGTCGTACAAACGGTCGAAGTCCTCGCGGACGAACCGCGGTACCGCCAACTCGACCAGCGCTTCCGCGGACGGATGCGCCAGCCCCGGCGAGGTGAGCTCCACGTGCGCGGACCCCTCCAGCCGGTGACGGTACACGAGCCCTCCGCTTCCCACCAAAAGGATATCTTCGCGCCGGGCCTCCAGCTCAGCCAGCAGGTCGTCCGGGGTCCCCACCTGGAAGTCCTCCTCCCGGGCGACCCCGCCGGGGACCGGTCGGTAGAAGGCGTAGAAGACCTCGCCGCGCTTGGCGTCGGTGGCCGCGCAGATCAACCGGCGCGCGTACCGCGCCTCGAAGGCGAGCAGGTCGACCGACGCGACCCCGACGATCGGGATGCCGAGAGTCTGGGCCATCGTCTTGGCCGTCGCGATCCCGACCCGCATGCCGGTGAACAGGCCGGGGCCGAGCCCGACCGCCACCCCGCCGATCGCTGCCGGCGTGATGCCCGACCACTCGAGCAGGCGGGCGACGGCGGCGGACACCATCTCGTGGTGAGGCCGGTCGACTCGCAGGTGCACCGCTCCCACCGTCCCCTGCTCGCTCCCGAGCGCGACGCTCGTCTGCCGGGTCGACGTGTCGATCGCGAGCACCAGCACGGGTCAGTCCTTCGCCCACGCGGCCGCGGCGGCCTCGAGTCGTTCCCAGCGAGGCGCCCAAGCCGGTCCGCGAACCGTGACCGTCACGACACGTTCGTCGTCGTCGTCGGCCTCGTCGAGGTCGGTGCTCCGGCCACCACCCAGGCGAACCTCCATCCACGACTCGGGAAGCAGTCCCTCGATGACGTCTCCCCATTCCACGAACACGACCGAGCGGCCGTCGAGGTAGTCCTCGAAGCCGAGGTCCAAGACGTCCTGCAGGCGATCGAGCCGGTACACGTCCACGTGCGTGACCGGGATGCGGCCTTCGTACTCGCGCACGAGCGTGAACGTCGGGGAGACGACAGGCTCCGTCACGCCGAGCGTCGCGGCCGAACCCTGGACGAAGGTCGTCTTGCCCGACCCGAGGTCGCCGGCGAGCGCGACCACGTCTCCCGGCTCGAGGAGCCCCGCCACCTCGGCGGCGAGCGCCCGAGTCTCGGCCGGCGATCTCGTGACGAGGACGACGGCTCGTTCCACCGCGTTCAGAACAGGCCGAGCTGCTCTTCGGGCTCGACGGGCCGCGGTTCGGCCATGATCGCGCGGATCGCCCGGAAGTCGTCCTGCAACGCCGTGAACTGAGCGCTCGATTCGCCTCCCCCGTGCAGGATCGCGGCGGGGTGGAACGTCGGCACGATCGAACGGCCGCCCACCTCGAAGCGCTGCCCCCGGACGCGGCTGATGGAGACCTGACGCTCGAGCATGAACCGCGTGGCGAAGTTGCCGAGCGTGACGATGACGCGCGGGTCGATGTTGCGGATCTGGCCGTCGAGCCACGGCTTGCACGACTCGATCTCGTCGGGAAGCGGGTCGCGGTTGCCCGGGGGACGGCACTTCACGACGTTGGCGATGTAGACGTCCCCCCGCGCGAGCCCGATGTCGGACAGCATCCGCGTGAGCAGCTGGCCGGCCGCACCGACGAAGGGCTCGCCCTGCTTGTCCTCGTGGAACCCGGGCCCCTCGCCGACGAACATCAGGTCGGCGCGCGGGTTGCCCACCCCGAACACGACCTGCGTCCGCCCCTGCGACAACCTGCAGGCCGTGCACCCGGACGCTTCGCGCGCGAGCTCGTCGAGCGTCATCGTCAGGGTCTCGTTCGTCACGACTGCACCTCCCGTGCCGAGGGGAAGCCCGGAACCCCCGTCGCGGCCAGCGTGCCGCGCCGGATGGCGTCGGCGACCGTCTCGACGGCGATCGCCTCGATCGAGCGCTGGTCGGCCTCCGTCTCGCCGGTCGCCAGCGCGAACGCCGTGTCGCCGTCCCAGATTGTATGCGCGGGCCTCACCGCCGCCGAAATCCCGTCGTGGGCGGCCTGCGCGAGCAGGTGCGCTCGTTCCTTGTTGAGCCTCGCGTTGGTCGCGACGACGACCAATGTGGTGTTGCCCGGGCCGGGGTCCGATGCCTGCTGACTCCCGCCTCCCTCCTGACTCCCGCCTCCCTCCTGACTCCCGCCTCCCTCCTGACTCCCGCCTCCCTCCTGAC
>Ga0335076_10008862_pt1 | contig 10154 bp, 6 predicted proteins | sample Lox_Sample_25_FD_206717 | JGI IMG/M metagenome (GOLD analysis project Ga0335076, IMG submission 206717) | Soil microbial communities from Loxahatchee National Wildlife Refuge, Florida, United States - Lox_Sample_2.5 | ecosystem: Environmental > Terrestrial > Soil > Wetlands | place: USA: Florida...
GACGTCACGCTCGTACTTATCCCACTTCACCGCAGCGGTGTTGCGGCGATCGATCACTTCGTCGAAGTCGAATTCAGTCTTGGCCACTCGAGGGCACCGGAAGATACGCAGTCTGAGTGCGAGTTTAACTGCCGGGACTGATGTCCGGGGTTCTCCGTGATCTACGTGGTTCGGACGGGCTTCAATGAAAATCCCGGGAATGGGCCATGAGCCGGCCCAGGAGGCGGCTGTAATCGGTGAGCTTGCCGGCAATCAAATGAACGACGCCGCCCTGCCGCTCGAGCACACCGTGCACGGCGAGCAGCTGAGACCCCAGCAATGCACGCCGCTGCCTCTCGGTGACATCGCGCCAGACGACCACATTGATCATGCCGGTTTCGTCCTCGAGCGTGACGAAGATCACGCCGCTGGCGGTGTCGGGCCGTTGTCGACCGATCACGATTCCGGCGGCGCGGGTAAGCTTGCCGTGGGGCAATTGTCTCAGTTGCATTGCCGTGACCATGCGCAGACGATCCAGCCGCGGGCGCAGCAATGCCATCGGATGGCGTCCGAGAGTAAGCCCGAGGCTGGCGTAGTCGGCCACCAGATCCTGCCCTTCGCTGGGCGGCGATAGAGGCGGCGTGATGTCGAAGATCGATGCGTCTTCGAGCACAGGTGGCCGTGGCTCGACGCCGGTCACGCTCCACACCGCTTGCCTGCGGTGGCCGACAATGGAAGCTAGCGACCCTGCTGCGGCCAGCGCGTTCATATCGCGGCGACTGAGCGCAGCGGCGCGAGCGAGATTTTCAAAAAGGCCGTGGTACGTGTTTCGTGACAACACGCCGTCGTCTGGCTTGTTGCGGTGTAGGCTAACCGCCGCATCGTGGCGGTTGAGCGCGAAGCGTGGCCGGAGCCACTCGTGATTCGTGTTACCCCACAGACATTGGCGTGCTTCCACTAGCCGCTCGGCAGCGGTTTTAGGCAGGCCCTTGATCATATGCAGACCTAAGCGAATAGCAGGTTGCTCTCCTGCTGCGGGCGCTTCGAGTGCTGAAAGCCAGCCGCTCGCCAACACGTCCACCGGTCGTATCTCTACCCCGTGGCGTTGCGCGTCCTGCACGAGCTGAGATGGTGCGTAGAACCCCATGGGCTGGCTGTTGAGCAATGCACATGTAAAGGCCGCCGGCTCGTAGCACTTGAGCCAGCACGATACATACACCAGCAGCGCGAAGCTGGCCGAATGCGATTCGGGGAAACCGTACTCGCCGAAGCCCAGGATCTGACGATAGATCTGATCTGCGAATGCGTCAGCGTAGCCATTCTTGCGCATGCCATCCTTGAGCCGTTGCTCGAAGGGTTCCAGGCCGCCTCGTCTTCGCCAGGCGGCCATCGCACGCCGCAGGCGATCCGCTTCGCCCGGAGTAAAGTCAGCCGCGACCATAGCGAGCTGCATGACCTGTTCCTGGAAGATGGGCACGCCGAGCGTACGCTTGAGGACGTTCTCCACCGCTGCTGAGGGATACGTAACGGCTTCTTTCTTTGCCCGGCGTCGCAGATAGGGATGCACCATGCCGCCCTGGATCGGCCCGGGGCGAACGATGGCGACTTCGATCACCAGATCGTAGAAACATTTTGGTTGCATGCGCGGAAGCATGGACTGCTGCGCACGCGACTCGATCTGGAATACGCCGATGGTGTCGGCACGGCCTACCATCTCATACACACCGGGATCCTCGGCCGGTATGTCGGTCATAGTAAGAGACTTGCCGCGATACTTGCTTACCAGATCCAGCGCGCGGCGGATGGCAGTGAGCATGCCCAGCGCCAGCACATCCACCTTGAGCAGGCCGAGCGCGTCGAGGTCATCTTTGTCCCATTGGATTACCGTGCGTTCCGCCATGGCGGCATTCTCGATCGGTACCAGGTGCGACAGCGGCCCACGCGAGATGACGAAGCCGCCCACATGCTGCGACAGATGGCGTGGAAAGCCGACGATGATGTCCACCAGAGCAATCAGTCTTTGAATCACAGGACTTGCGGGATCGAAGCCGGCTTCACGCAGCCTCTCCGGCCGCACGCGCCGGCCGTCCCACCAAGCCAGGCCCTTGGCCAGTCTGTCCACCTGTGCGAGCTCCAGCCCCAGCGCCTTGCCTACGTCGCGCAACGCGCTCTTGGGACGGTAGGTGATGACGGTAGCAGCCAGCGCGGCGCGATCGCGACTGTATTTGCGATAGATATACTGAATGACGTCCTCGCGTCGCTCGTGTTCGAAATCCACGTCGATGTCCGGCGGCTCACGGCGCTCTTTCGATACGAACCGTTCGAACAGCATCTGCATGCGTGCAGGGTCCACCTCGGTGATGCCGAGGCAATAGCACACGGCTGAGTTAGCGGCCGAGCCACGCCCCTGACACAGAATTCCTTCTTTGCGTGCGAAGTGGACGATATCGTAGACCGTCAAAAAGTAAGGCTCGTATTGCAGCTCGGCAATGAGCGACAGTTCGTGTTCGACCAGCGTGCGTGCCTTGGCGATGTCGAATTGCTGATTGACTGCGAAGCGGCTGCCATAAGACCGTGATTCGTGGCTCGTGGCTCGTGGTTCGTGGAACACAAAGTCGCCGGCATCATCCTTACTGACCTCCGACCCCTGACCCCTGACCCCTGCCGCCAGCTCACATCCGAAGCGCCAGCGGAATCCTTCTTCCGTGAGCTTGCGCAGCCAACCTGACGGCGTTTCGCCGTCGGGCACCAGCTCTTCGGGATACTCGTAGCGCAGACTGTCCAGCGAGAATTTACAGCGCTCGGCGATATTCAGTGTCTCGATCAACAGCTCGGGCGGGTAAATGCGCGCCAGGCGCTCGCGCCGCCGCAGATGCCGCTCGCCGCTGGGAAGCAACGCATGGCCAATCACAGCGACCGGACATCTCAAGCGGATGGCGGTAAGCGTGTCCTGCAGCACGCGGCGCGCACGCAAGTGCATGTGCACATCGCCGGCAGCGACCAGCGGCAGGCCGCTGTCCTGAGACAACCGATCGAGCCTTTCGAGCCGCGCGCGATCGTCGGCTCCGCATAACAATTCCACCGCAATCCATGCATTGCCGGGGAAGCGTTCGCCGAGCCAGCGCGCGTGGTCGAGGCGCGGTTCTGTGGCGGGCAGCAGCAGAGCGAGACAGCCGGGCAGGCCACGCTCGAGATCGACACGGGCGAGCCGGTATTCACCCTTGCATGCCTGGCGTCGACCGCGGGTGATCAGCTCCGAGAGCTTGCCGTAACCTTCACGATCGGCGGCTAGCAGCACCAGTTTCAATTCGCGTGGTTCGTGTTTCGTGGTACGCGTCTCGCGATTTTCAGTTTGCGATTTCTGATTCCCGATGCAGAACTCCGCTCCCACGATCAACTTCAGTCCGTGCTCCTTCGCCGCTATATGTGCTCGCACTACACCAGCCAGCGAGCATTCGTCGGTGATCGCCAGCGCCGAGTAGCCGAGTTGCGCTGCACGCTCCACCAACTCTTCCGGGTGGGAAGCCCCGCGCAGGAAGGTGAAGTTGGTCAGACAATGCAGCTCGGCGTAGGAAGGGAACATCGATGCTAGGCCGGGGTTTTGAAAAAGCGATCAATAATCGGAGGACGAGCTTGCCGTGTATTGGGCGGGCCAGGGTTGTAAACTAACCATCGCTACCTCGCCGAGGCACTTCGGAGGAAAACGCTGTGCCGGATTCAGCTGTGGATTCGAACCCCAAGGTGCGGGGCGTTTGTCCGCACGACTGTCCCGACACCTGCACCTGGGAAGTGACTGTGCGCAATGGCGTCGCCACTCAACTGGTGGGCGACGACAGCCATCCCTTCACGCGGGGCGGACTGTGCGCGAAGGTCGCGCACTACCTCGAGCGCGTCTACAGCCCGGATCGCGTTCTCTACCCATTGCGGCGTAACGGGCCAAAAGGCTCCGCGACCTTCGAACGCGTGAGCTGGAGCGAAGCGCTGGCGGACATCGCGCGGCGCTTGCACGAGACCATCGATCGGCACGGCGCCAGCGCTATTCTCCCTTACAGCTACCTCGGCACTCAGGGATTGATCCAATGCAACAGCCTGAGCGCGCGCTTCTTCGCCCGGCTTGGCGCGACGCGCCTGGAGCGCGCTATTTGCGGTGGCGCTTCGGGCGCCGGGCTGATGGCGAGCAACGGCACCGGCGCCGGCATGCTGCCGGAACACATTGCACACAGCCGTTTCATTATCCTGTGGGGCACCAACACCATCGTCACCAACCTGCACTTGTGGCACTTCATCCGCGAAGCGCGTCGCAACGGCGCGCGGCTGGTGGTTATCGATCCACTGAAGACCCGCACTGCGACCGAAGCCGATCTGCACATTCAGCCGATGCCGGGCACCGATGCAGCTCTGGCGCTCGGGATGATGTACGTGATCGTCAAGGATGGACTTCACGATGCAGACTATGTAAGCAACTACACGACCGGGTTCGACGCGCTGCGCGAGCGCCTGAACGACTACACACCCGAGCGCGTGGCTGGTATCACTGGAATCGACGCCGCACAGATCGTGGCGCTGGCGCGGGAATACGCAACGACGCGTCCCGCGTGCATCCGCACACTGGTCGGCATGGAGCATCGCGCTTTTGGCGCCATGACGTTTCGCACCATCGGTTGCCTCTCTGCGCTGGTTGGAGCCTGGAAGGAACTCGGCGGCGGACATCTCCATATGACGGCGGCGTTGCACTTCACGGCGCTCAACGTCCCAGCAGTGCGTATGCCTCAGCTGGAAGACACCTCCATCCGCTCCGTCAACATGGCGCAACTCGGTCAGGCGCTCACCACGCTCAGTCCCCCGGTGTGCGTGCTGATGGTATTCAACAGCAATCCGGCCGCCATCGCGCCCAATCAGCAGCGCGTGCTGGAGGGCTTGCGGCGCGAGGATCTGTTCACCGTCGTCCTCGAGCAGTTCATGACCGACACCGCTCGGCATGCCGACTACGTGCTTCCGGCCACGACGCAGATCGAGCATCTGGACCTGTTGTGGTCCTGGGGGCATACCTACCTGGCGCTGAACCGGCCGGCCGTCGCTCCGGTAGGGGAGGCGCTCCCCAACAACGAAATTTTTCGCAGGCTGGCGGCTGCACTTGGTATGAGCGAATCTTATTTGTTCGACTCCGACGAGCAATTGATCCGGGCAGCGCTCTCTACCGGGCATCCGTGGCTCGAAGGCATTACCTACGAGCGCCTGTGGGAGGAGGGCTGGGCGCCGCTGAATCTTCCAGCCGATTGGAAACGTTTCGCGGCGGGTGGTTTCGTTACGGCGTCCGGGAAGTGCGAGCTGTATTCGACGGATCTCGCCGCCAAGGGCTTCGATCCGTTGCCCGCGTATCAACCAGCGCGCGAAAGTCCTCGCGGCGATCAGGCTCTGGCGGCACGTTATCCTCTGGTTCTGATGAGCGCCAAGTCGGAGCTGCATTTCCTCAATTCCAGCTACGCCAATTTGCCCAGGCAACTGCGAGCGGCGCGCGAGCCGTTGCTCGACATCCATCCTCGCGATGCCCAGGCTCGTAACGTTTCGGATGGGAGCAAAGTCCGCGTGTTCAATGACAGAGGCGTGGTCCAGGTGCGGGTTCGTGTCGGCGATCGCGTGCGGCCCGGTGTGGTATCGCTGCCATCGGGCTGGTGGGCTTCGCTCAGCCCGGGTGGGGCGTCGGCCAACACGCTGACGGCCGACGGGCTCAGCGACTGGGGCGGCGGCGGTGATTTTCATGACACGCTGGTCGAAGTGGCCGGACACCAATAACGTCTTGTCATCACCAGATCGACTGATCAAGCGAACATACCCTGCAGGAACCAAGCTTTGTCCGCGGTGCGCTCACGAAACACCCAGAATGCTCCGCCCGCGGCATCACACGCGACGAAGTAGTCGCGCAAGACATCTTTTCCATCCCACCATCCGCTCTCGATGCGCTCCGGCCCCGCGAGCAGCGTGAGCGTCGTACCCAGCACCGGCAAGTCGTCTTCGCTTCTCAGTCGTTGCGGCGGTTCCATCAACCATAGCGGACGCCTGGTGTGCTCAGCGCTTGTCGTCCCGGTGCCTGGCTCGCAGCAGCGCCAGGCCAGCTCGGGTCGATGGTCGGAATGACTCGTGATGCTGTACACCGACTCCGCGCCCAGGCGGGCGCGCAGATGTTCGATGATCAGCCAACGCTCTTCCTCGGGCAGGCGGTCTTCCGGAAACAGCGAAAGATTGCGCGAGTCGAGCGGCCGGGTTTCCGCGCTCTCCAGCGCGATGGCTTCCACACGGTCGGGCAAAGTGATGGTCGACAGTCGTTCGCGCAACAACGCGAGGATGCGGCGCGGGTCTCGGCTAGGCACCGAGAGACCTAGTGTCACGATCGTCGGCCGATGGTCTTCGTGGCGCAACACGAGCTTGAGCCGCGTGATCCCCATCTGCTTCATGCGCAGATATCCGGCCAGCTCCTGGATCAGGCGATTGGCAGCGAACAGCAGCGGCTCGGTTTCCTGCACCGGTGCAGGCAAAGCCAGTCGTGCCCTGTAGCGGGAGGGCGCAATCCAAGGCGCTCGCGGATCAGGCAGACGACCCAGCGCGCGGTCCAGCTCATCCAGCAGGGCTTGGCCAAAGCGGCGTGCCAACCCGTCGCGAGGCAGCGCCAGGCACTCGCCGACGGTATGCACGCCCATGAGAGCGAGCATGCTGATGATGTTCTCGGGCTGATCGAGCAAGCAAAGCGGGAGTTCCGCAAGCGCGGCTTCCAGAGCGGCGATATCGGCGATCGTCGAGCCAACTGCGGCGCGAGCCAGCAGTCGCGCAGCGGTTGGCGTGGGTGCTGTAGCAATGGCCGCTGTGTACCCCAGATTGGCCAGATCCTGGCCGAGGTGCAGCAGCAGTGACCGCAATCCACCGAACAACCGCAAGCTGCCTTCGATTTCGAGCAACAGAGCATCGGGCTGCGCGAGACTCACCATCGAGGTGAACTGGCCGGCCCAGGCTGCGGCACCTTCGAGGGCTTTCGTCTCGGATGCTGGATCCCGCGGATGCTCGACCAGATCGGGCGACAGGGCGATGGCGGCGGAAACCGTCATGCCTGGGGCGATGCCGTGGCCTCGTGCTTGCGCGTTACAGGAGAGAACTTCCGGACGTTTGCCGGTGGTTATGATTGTTGGGCCGGCTGCAGGACTCCCGCGCAACGTGAGCTGCAGAGAAAAGTCGGGGAAGTGCAGGCAGGCCCAGAGCATACGCGGCAACCAAAACTACGACGCGAGCGCCCACCGGCTTTGCCGGTGGGGCGCACACGCGCAACAAGCGCCTGAATAAGCGAGAGGTTGCAATCCGATTACGCGCACGTTCGCGGCTGATGACAGAATCACGCAAATCCATGCGGGACCCGTCGATAACGGGACGGATACGTCGAGGACACGCGCGATATCTCAGTTGTCGCCACGCCGGACTCGGGACGGACGGGGTTTGCTGGATACGCCATATCCAACGAAAGCGGTGGCGCCCAACCGCCGCCACGGCGCTTGAGAATCTGCAGCTCGAGCTTGCCGCGGCCTGCAGCCAGTTGTATGCGGAGTGGCGCCGGCGAGGGATGAGCGGCATTGCGCGTTGGACCGAACACCACGCCCAGGCTCTTACCTTCCTCGGCAGCGAGTTGCAGTCGGCGCAGCGACGTCCGAAGACCAGAGCCGGGCCACGCCAGCACCGCTGCGCAGCTGCCGGAGCGAAGACAGCGCTCCGCTGCCCACAAACTCTCGCCATCCGATCTGGTCTCGACTACAACCAGACGCGTGAGATTCACACCCAGCGATTCGAACCCGGGCGCGAAAGGCCGATGGGGCGGTGCCACCAGCACCAGCCATTTGTCATCGTTCGAGAGGCGAGCGAGGGCCGGCAGAAGCAAACGCAGCTCGCCGATGCCCCGTTGATTGATGAGCAACTCGGTAAGTGCTGCCCTAGGCCAACCGCCACCAGGGAGTTGAGCATCCAATTCGGCAAAGCCAGTAGGAATGCTCTCGATTGCAACCTTGGCGTACTGGTCGCCGCGCCAGATAGCGGGGTTGCGGAGGACGAAGTCGAGGGCGGAGGGCATGGCCGCGACGTATGTAGAACGAAGCAGAGTGGCAAGCAGACCCTCTCCCGCCAGGAAGAGGGAGATCTATATGGAGATGGATAGGGTGTTCTCCGGCTACATCAACCGCGCGCTGTCGGACACGCCGCTTGTATTCCCGCCGCGCTCTTTGATCGGATAGCGCATGGTTCCGCTTTGCGGAGCCGAGATCTTTCCCAACTTCACGAGCCGGGCTTCGATCGCGATCCGGCTGCGCTTGTGCTCCTGAGCCAGATCGAGGATGGTCTTACCCGACTCGAAGGCCTGGCCCAGCTGCGCTTCTTCTTCATCCGACCACGGCCGTCCTGCATTTTGAGGTTGAGCCTTCTGCGTTGCGTTACGCTCTTCTGACTGCGCAGAGTTGGTCAGGCTCTGAACGGCGTAATAGAGGGCACGGACCGTATCCGAATTTTGATACGGGCTGCCGACAGGGAACCGTTCGCCTGTGCCGGGATCGATGCCATCCGCCAAGGTCTTGAGGATACCGAGTGCTTTATCGCGTTCCATCTGTTTCCTCCTCACAAAGCTTTGCTGTTTCGAATGATTCCAACGCCGAGGCCTTCGATAGCGAAGGAATCGCGCTTGAGATCCACCAGGATGGGTTCGAAGTCCGGGTTCTCGGGCAGCAACTGCACCTGGTTGCCCTGACGCTTGAAACGCTTGACAGTGACCTCGTTGCCGAGCCGCGCTACTACGATCTGACCCGAGCGCGCTTCGGATGTGCGGTGCACAGCCAGCAGATCTCCTTCCAGGATGCCGACGTCGCGCATGCTCATGCCACGCACCTTCAGTAAGTAGTCGGCGCGCGGATTGAACAGAGCCGGGTCGAGCTGATAGCGGCCTTGAATATGCTGTTCCGCCAGAATCGGGCTGCCTGCGGCTACGCGACCCACCACCGGGATGCCCTGGTTCTCAAGCAGTCGAAGCCCGCGAGAGGCGCCGGGCAGCATCTCGATATAGCCCTTGCGTTCCAATGCTCTGAGATGATCCTCGGCGGCATTGGCGGAGCGGAAGCCTAGCTGTGCAGCAATTTCTGCGCGAGTGGGAGGAAAACCAGTGGCTTGAAGAAAATCGGCAATCAGTTGTAGTACTTCCGCTTGACGTGCGGTCAGTTCGTCCATGCACTCTCCTCCCGGGTTACTGTGATTATATACAGGTATCTTGGATTTGCAAGAAAAGCCGAGCCCAAACCCAACCGTTCCTTCAAATCTATCGCTCCGTTTGCCTGACTTCATTCGATTTCAATCGCTTACCACCTCCTTACTTCTATTTCTTTATAGCTGCACCCTGGTCGTGCATCACCCACTTGCACCGGCACCGTTTCGGTGCGAAGCAACTCTTCCTCAGCCCCGGTTGCCTCTTCTGTTCCTTCCACGAAAACAGAGCAAAAGCATGCACTAAGCATGAAAAAAGACAGGGTACGAAGATTCCGAAAATGCTCGGCACGCTTGTTGCGAAACCGCTGCACCGTAGCAAGGAGGAGCCATGGTTCGCACGCGTACCGCCCGATGACTGCGTAGCGCATGCACCGAGCATGGACCGTATTTGTTCGTCAACCTGACAGGGGGTAACGCTCGATGAAAAGACGCCAATTTCTAAAGACCTCGGCCGGTGTGGTAGCTGCCGCTACCTACGCGCCCTGGTCGACCAATGTATTCGCTGCCGACAACACGCCGATCAAGGTGGGCATTCTGCACTCGCTGTCCGGAACCATGGCGATCAGCGAGACCGCACTGAAGAACACCGCGCTCATGACCTTCGAAGAGATCAACGCCAAAGGCGGCGTGATGGGTCGCAAGATCGAGCCGGTAGTCGTCGATCCCGCTTCGAACTGGCCGCTGTTCGCGGAAAAGGCCCGCCAACTCATCACCCAGGACAAAGTGGCCGTAGTGTTCGGTTGCTGGACCTCGGTATCGCGCAAGTCGGTCCTCCCGGTATTCGAGGAGCTCAACGGGCTGTTGTTCTACCCCGTGCAGTACGAGGGAGAGGAGCTATCGCAGAACGTCTTCTATACCGGTGCCGCGCCCAACCAGCAAGCTATCCCCGCCGTCGA
>Ga0335076_10008863_pt1 | contig 10153 bp, 10 predicted proteins | sample Lox_Sample_25_FD_206717 | JGI IMG/M metagenome (GOLD analysis project Ga0335076, IMG submission 206717) | Soil microbial communities from Loxahatchee National Wildlife Refuge, Florida, United States - Lox_Sample_2.5 | ecosystem: Environmental > Terrestrial > Soil > Wetlands | place: USA...
AAACGAGCATCGCAGAGAACCCCCCCGGAATCTTTCTCGCCTGGGAAGAGCGCGCCCGCGCGATCAGCAAGCGTTTTGAAATCCCATCCGAGCCCGGGACCGATCCGCTGATCACGCTCCGGATGTGGAAGCCCGCCGCCGCGCAACCGACCGTCGACTGATTCCCACCCGATGGCCATCAAGATCAAGCACATCGCGACGCGCTTCGCGCTGATCCTGGCGCTTGCCGCTGCGGTGCCGCTGATCGCGTACGGCGTCGTGTCGATCCGGTCCCTTCAGCGCGCGACCCGCGAGTCGATCATCGCCGGCAACATCAACGTCGCCGCGCCGGTCGCCGAAGAAATCCGCCGCTACGTGACGACCAACGCCGCGCTCCTCAAGACGCTCGCCGGCGACCTGCAGGACACGGGGCTCCAGACGTGGCAGCAGGACAGGATTCTGAAGAACTACGTGCTTCAAACGCGCGAGTTCCGCGAGGTGACCCTCTTCGACGAAACGGGCAGGATGATCGCGACGAGCCGGGCGGGCAAACCGCGTGTCTCGGTCCCTACCGCAGCGCCGCCCGTCGCGTTCGACGGGGTCGGCATGTCGGCGATGCACGTCGACGAGGATCTCCTGCCGACGGCCGTATTCTCCATCCATCTCACGCATCTCAATCAGCCCGATGGCTGGCTGGTCGGAGAATTCAGCCTCGAAGAAATGTGGAAGATGGTCGACCAGATCCGGATCGGCCCGCACGGCTACGCGCTGGTCGTGGCGCCCGACGGGACGCTCATCGCCCACGGCGATCCCGACAAGAAGACGCTCGTCGCGCAGTCGCAGAACATGTCGGGGCACAATCCGCTCGTCGGCCGAGGCGCACCGCCCTCCGCCGAGTACGTAGACCAGGACGGCCGCCGCCAGCTCGGCGTGTCGGCGCGGATCGCGCCCCTCGACTGGACGGTCATCGTCGAGCAGCCGACGAGCGAGGCGTACGCGACGGCCGACGCGCTGCGCGGCCAGCTCATCGTCGCGATCACGATCGCGCTCCTGGTCATGGTCGGCGTCGGCCTGCTCTTCGGGCGCCGCTTCATCGCGCCGATCTTCACCCTGCGCCGCGGCACGCAGCTCGTCGCCGACGGCAAGCTCGATACCCGCGTCGAGATCGCCTCGGAGGACGAGTTCGGCCAGCTCGGCCAGGCGTTCAACGCCATGGCCGGCCGCCTCGGCGAGCTCCAGGAAGAGGTGAAGAAGCAGGAACGGCAGGCAATGTTCGTGCGCATCGCGGCCGGGCTCTTCCACGATCTGTCCCACCCGATCCAGAACGTCGGCAACAACGCGAAGCTGCTGGCGCGGGAGGACATGAACGCCGACGAGCGGCGCGGCTTCTTTCAGACGATCGAGCGCGAGTTGGCGACCATCAAGCGGTTTCTCGACGACCTCCGGAACGTCGCCAAGCCGAAGCCGATCGAGCGCTTTCCGATGGACATCAACGGCTCGCTCGCCGAGATCGTGGAGTCGATGCGCGCGGAAGGCGAGCGGCACGGCATCGGCATCGAGGCACGGTACGCCGACGTCCCTCTCGTCATCGACGGCGACCGCTTCGCCCTGGGCCGCGTGTGCCGGAACCTGCTCACGAACGCCATTCAGGCGACGGAGCCCGGCGGACACATCATGGTCACGACGTCGCGGATCGACGACCGCGCCGAGGTAACCGTCGCCGACACCGGATCGGGCATCCCGCCCGACCGCCTGGCGGCGATCTTCGACGACTTCGTCACGACGAAGAAGAACGGCTTGGGTCTGGGCCTCGCCGTGTCCAAGCGGATCGTCGAGCAGATGGACGGCACGATCACCGTGGCGAGCGAGCTCGGGCGCGGCACGTCGTTCACGCTCCGCTTCCCGGCAGGCGGCAGCCAGTCCGAACAGGCCGCGGCGAGCTAGCCGCGGGTGGCAGCGGACCGGCGAACGGCGCGCGAAGCGCCGCGCGCTTCGTCGGCGCGTCGTCCGTGCGGTGCGGCAATCGAGCGGGGGAAGCTCTGCGGCCGCCTGCTCGCGCGCTGGGTGGGAAAGCCGGCGGGCCGAACGGCCCGCCCACCTTCCGAGGTTACTTCTTCGGCAGAACGGCGTCTTTGAGCTGTTTGGCGATCCGCGCCTTCACGACCGTCTTGGCGGGAATCTTGATCGCTTCGCCCGTCGCCGGATTGCGGCCCATGCGCGCCTTGCGCTTCTGGACCACCAGCTTCACCATGCCGGGGAGCACGAACTCGCCCGACCGCTTCAGCTCCTTCTCGGCAAGCGCCGTCAGCTCGTCAAAAAAATCGCGAGCCTGCGTCCGCTTCACTTCGAAGCGCTCGGCGAAATGCGAAAAGAGCTCGGATTTGCCCATCCTGCGGGCGTCAGACATCGGACTCCCCCTCGTGACTGGCGCGCGAGTGAAGGCGCCGGCTGTTCGGGACGCGCGCACCGCGACCGCCGGTTTCTCTCGAAAAACGCGATATGCTAGCGCCCCTTCCCGCCAGTGTCAAACGGGAACGGGCCAAAAATGGCCGAAATGTTAGAATTTTCGGTCCATGGCGACGCCGACCCTCGAGACCTTCCCCAACCCGCGCCCCGAACGCGATTTCGAGATCGCCATCAACTGCCCCGAGTTCACTTCGGTGTGCCCCAAGACGGGACTCCCCGACTTCGGCGAGATCCGGATCACCTACGTGCCCGACGCCCGCTGCATCGAGCTCAAGTCGCTCAAGTACTATCTGATCGAGTTCCGCAACCGCGGCATCTTCTACGAGCAGGTCACCAACCAGATCCTCGACGATCTCGTCGCCGCGATCGCCCCGCGGCGGATGACGGTCGTCGGCGACTTTTCCGTCCGCGGCGGCATCAAGACGGTGGTCACGGCGACCTACGTCAAAGCTTGAAGCATGAAGTCGACCGCAGGCTCCGAGCCGCGGACTGCGGCGTCGGGCTTCGATCTTCCGATTTCGGCCGGAGCCGGAGGCCAGTCGCCCTGAGCCCGAAGTCTTGTCGTCCATGACCCGCCCCGTCCGGGTTCCGATCGAAGGCGAACTGGATCTCCACGCCTTCGCGGCGCGCGACGTCCGATCGGTCGTTGAGGAATACGTGAACGCCGCGCATCGCGCGGGCCACCAGGTCGTCCGCATCGTGCACGGGCGCGGCCGCGGGGTGCAGCGCGGCATTGTCCAGGCCGAGCTCGAACGCCATCCGCTGGTTCTGGAATTCTGGGACGATACGCAGGCCCATCTCGGCGCGACGATCGCGCGCCTGCGGCCGCGCGACGATCCGTAGTCTTGGAGACTACCAGCGCGCTCGACGTGAAATCCGCGAGCAGGAAGGCGCAGGCACCACGCCACGCAGGCGTTCGTCAGTGCGGACGCGCCTGGGCGAAGCCGGCGACCGCCCGGACGTCGAGCGGCGGCGGATCGAGGTAGAGACGGTCTCCGACGCGAAGGGCCTCGGTCGGTACGAGCGCGCCGGCGGACAGCTCCACGACCGCGGCGGCGCCCAGCGAACCGGCCATCCGCCACGCCTTCACGTCGCGCGTGATCTTGCGGACATGGCCGCTTCCGTCCACGAAGACCACGTCGATCGCGAACTGCATCCCGACAGTGTGGACGGCGAAGCAGGGCGCGATCACGATCGCGTGGCCGTCGGCGAGTCCGCTCCGGCCGAGCAGCCCCTGGTTGCGCTCCGCCCGCGACGTCGCCAGTTCGACGGACGTGGCCAGCACGCGGTCGTTGCGCGCGTTGACGAGCCGCATCAGAACACTCCGGGCACGAGGTGCCACGTGACGCGCTCGCAGTAGTGCCGGTAGCGTTCGTCGGCTTGCAGCGTGCGCTCTTCGATGAGGGCGCGAATCACGAGCGCCGTGTCCGACGCCACGACGATCGTGATGTTCATCGGCGTCGGATGCGCCGCGAGAAACGCGATATGCGTGATGAGGTAGCCCGTGTAGATCGGATGCCTCACGAACAGGTACGGTCCCGACGCGACCACGCCGCGATTCGCGGCGACGATCCCGAAGCTGCGTCCGATCGTCGCCTTGCCGGCGATCCCGAGGCACAGACCGACGATGGAGACGCTCGCCGTGACGAGGTCGGGCAGGAGCGCCACGCCGCCGCTCGCGCGGAGGAGGGGCGGACCGATGGTCGAGATAACGGCGGACACGCGCGCGACGACCGATCGGTCGACGACCTCCGCGGGCCGCCGAATGATCGTGAGGACGACGACGAGCCCCTCGCTCGCCAGGAGCAGCAGGCCCGTGAAGTGGCGCGTGCGGAGAAAGTCCGACAGCAGATTGATGGACAGCAGGACGAACAGGGCGCCGACGGTGACCCGCGCCGCAAGATCGCCAACCACCCATCGTCGCGGCGGCGCGACGGCGACGGCGGTGGTCAATGAACCTCCAGCCGTGTGCTCGCACGCCCGACGTGGGTTCCCTCCGGAGGCGCGACCGGCGGCTGGTCGTCGTCGACGAAGTAGGCGCGGCACGCCGCGTCGATCAGCTCGCGCGTGATGGCCGGCTCCTGGCCGCGGTAGCGGCACATCGCGATCACCTGCTCGATGAGATCGCGCGGATGGCAGGCGCGCAGCGGACGGCGATAGGGCTGATAGTGGCGGCGGAACAGATACGCCATCATCACCTGGTGGAACGCCAGCTCGTGGCGCTGGCAGTTCAGCTCGAAGATCTGCGTGAACTGCTCGATCGTCGGATCGACGATCGGAATCTTGTAGGGGATCCGGCGGAGGAACGCCTCGTCGGCCAGGGAATTCGGGTCGAGGTTCGTGGCGAAGATGATGAGCTCTTCGAACGGAATCTGGAACTTCTTGCCGGTATTGAGCGTGAGATAGTCCACCCGGTTCTCGAGCGGCACGATCCAGCGGTTCAGGAGCTCCTGCGGCCGCATGCGCTGCCGGCCGAAGTCGTCGACGAGGAACACGCCGCCGTTGGCCTTCATCTGCAGCGGCGCCTCGTGGTACTTGGAGATCGGGTTGAACGTCAGGTCGAGCATGTCGAGCGTCAGCTCGCCGCCGACGACGACGACCGGCCGGCGGATGCGCACCCAGCGCCGATCTCGCGCGGCATCCGCGATGATCCCCGTGCGATCGTCCTCGCCCTCGAGCGAGTCGTGGTTGACCGGGTCGAAGACGCTCACGATCTGGCCGTCGACGTCGATAGCGTGTGGCACGTAGAGGTCGCCGCCCATCGCGCGCCCGAGGCCGTCGGCGATGACCGACTTCCCGTTTCCGGGCGGGCCGTACAGGAAGATGGAACGCGACGAGTTCACCGCCGGGCCCAGCTGCTCGAAGACGCCGTCGTCGATGATCAGGTGCTCGAAGCCCTTTCGCAGGCGGTCGCGATCGATGAACCCTCGCCCGGCGGACGCCGCTTTCATCTGCTGCACGTACGCGGCCAGCGGAACCGGGGCGGGCCCGACGTACTGATTCGCGTCGAGGAACTGCCGCGCCCGATCACGCCCGAGGTCGGTCAGCGCGTACCGATAGCCGGCGCCGCCGGCCCCCGTCGTCCCGCGGACTTCGATCAGCTTTTCGACGCGCGCGTGCTCGACGAGCGGCTCGAAGACCGAATACGGCAGCCGGATGCGCTCGGCGATGGTGACACCCGACGCTTCGCCCGGGTAGAGCGACTTGATGAACAGCTGCGTCAGCTGGTCCGTGCTGAGCCCCGTGTCTTCGATCTTCGCGGGCGCGCCGGGGGCGCGGCAGCCGGCGGCGGTGGCGGTGGTCTCCATGAGGCTCACTTGTGCGACATCGGACCGAGGACCTCGACGAACTTGATGGCCGCCGGCCCGATCGTCACCACCCAGATGGCGGGGAAGATGCAGAACACGAGCGGGAACACCAGCTTCACGCCGGTTTTCGCCGCCGCCTCTTCGGCGCGCTGGCGGCGCTTGGTGCGCATCGACTCGGAGTGGACGCGCAGCGATTGGGCCACGCTCGTGCCGAACTTGTCGGTCTGGACGAGCATCGCCACGAGCGACTGGATGTCATCGACGCCGGTGCGGTCGGCGAGGTTGTGCAGCGCCTCGCTCCGGGGCTTGCCGGCGCGCAGCTCGAGGTTGATCAGGCGAAGCTCGTCGCAGAGGTCCGGGTGAGCGAACTGGAGTTCCGACGACACGCGCTGAATCGCCTGGTCGAGGCCGAGGCCGGCTTCCACGCTCACGACGAGCAGGTCGAGCGCATCGGGCAGGCCGAGCCGGATCACGTGCTGGCGCTTCTTCGCCTTCCGCGCCAGGACCATTCCCGTCAGCACGTAGACGGCGCCGCAGACCGTCAGCGAGAGGACGAGGCTCGGCCGACGCACGATGATCGGAAACGACATGAGCGCGAACGCCAGCAGGGCGAGGAAGATCACGAGCGCCTCCGGCCGACGGTAGCCGGCCGCCACCAGGCGCTGCTGGAGTTTGCCCATTTCCGACGGGGACTTCGGCGCCATCGATCCGATGCGCTTGAAGCCGTCGATGAGCGACTTCACGTAGCCGCTCTGGGGCTGTTCGATGGTGTCGGTGAAGCCGCCGTCGATGACCTCGCCGAGCCGGCGCTCGATGGCGCCGGCGGGGGCGGGGCTGAGCGCGAATGCCGCGCCCGCCACGAGCAGCGACGCGAACACGAACGCGAGAACCGGCAGGAGCAGGGTCACGCTACACCTCGATCTTGATGACTTTGCGGATCCAGAAGAATCCGATCGTCTGAAGGACCATGGCGGCGAGGAGCATCATCTGCCCCATGCGCGTGTAGAAGAGGGGCTCCATCTGCGGCCGCGCGATCACGGTGAGAGCGATGGCCAGGGCCGCCGGCAGCGCGAGCAGGACGAACGCCGTGAAGCGCCCGTGCGCGGTATGCACGCGGACCTGCCGCTTGATCTTGAACCGCTCGCGAACCACGTGCGCCAGGTTGTCGAGAATTTCGGAGAGGTTGCCGCCGGTCTCGCGCTGAATCAGCACGGCCGTCACGAAGAACCGGACGTCGAGAATCGGCACCCGCTCGGTCAGCTGGAACAGCGCGTCGCGCAGCGGAAGACCGAAGTTCTGCTGGTCGAACGTCTTCTTGAACTCCGGGCCCACCGGCTCCTTGATCTCGTCGCCGGCCATGCCGAGCGCGGTCTGAAACGCGTGCCCCGCGCGAAGCGCGCGCGAGAGAAGATCCAGCGCCTCCGGAAACTGCTCCTCGAACTGTTTCAAGCGCGACGACCGCTTGTAGAAGATGAACGCCACGGGGCCCGTGCCGGCGAGGAGGCCGACCGCGAGAGCGATGAGCCACACCGGAACGAACATCCGGACGACGAGCGTCACGAGAACCACGACGACCACGGACATCAGGACGATCGCGCTCGCCGTGGTCTTGACGCCCGACTGCTCGATGACCTTGCCGAGGTGGAGGCCGGTCGCCGTCCGGGCAACCAGTCGATCGACGGCCGGCAGCGGACCGTCGATCGCGCGCATCACCAGCGATTCGCCTTCGACCGGCGCGTCCGCGCCGATCGTCGAGACATCCTCCAGGCGCCGCGCCAGCCGGCGCTCCGCGAGCGCTCCGGGGAGGTACGAAAGCAGCGTGGCCACGGCCACGACGCCAATCACTCCGACCACGAAGCCGAGCGCCACGACGGTGACGAGCGACATCACCGCACCTCCATCACGCCTTCGAACATGTCCGCCGGCAGATTGATGCCCGACGCCTTGAGGCGCTCGCAGACTTTCGGGCGCACGCCCGTCGCGCGGAAGCGGCCCACGACCTTGCCCTCCTGCGTGATGCCCATCTTGTCGAAGGTGAAGATTTCCTGCATGGTGATGATGTCGCCCTCCATGCCGGTGATCTCCGAAACGCTCGTGACCTTGCGCGTGCCGTCGCTGAGGCGCGTCTGCTGGATGACGAGCTGGATGGCCGACGCGAGCTGCTGGCGCATCGCCCGCTCGGGCAGGTTCGTCGACCCCATCGCGATCATGGTTTCGATTCTCGACAGCGCGTCCCGGGGCGTGTTGGCGTGGACGGTCGTCAGCGACCCGTCGTGGCCCGTGTTCATCGCCTGCAGCATGTCGAGGGCTTCTTCGCCGCGCACCTCGCCCACCACGATGCGGTCCGGGCGCATACGGAGGGCGTTGATCACGAGCTGCCGCTGGCGGACCGCGCCCTTGCCTTCGACGTTCGGCGGCCGCGTCTCGAGCCGCGCCACGTGCTCCTGGTGGAGCTGGAGCTCGGCCGCGTCCTCGATCGTGACGATGCGCTCGCGGTCGCCGATGAAGCCGGACAGCACGTTGAGCAGCGTCGTCTTGCCGGCGCCGGTGCCGCCGCTGATGAGCGCGTTCAAGCGGGCGCGCACGCAGTGCGAAAGGAAATCGAGCATCGGCTTCGTGAGCGCGCGCAGAGTCACCAGGTCGTCGGCCTTGAGGCGCTCGGCCGGGAAGCGTCTGATCGACAGGAGCGGGCCATCGACGGCCAGCGGCGGAATGATCGCGTTGACGCGCGAGCCGTCTTCGAGCCGGGCATCGACCATCGGCGAGCTGTCGTCGACGCGGCGGCCGACGCCGCTCACGATCCGATCGATGACCCTGAGCAGGTGCTTGTCGTCCTGAAACGACGTCGGCACGCGTTCGAGTATGCCGCCGCGCTCCACGAACACATTCTTGTGCGTGTTCACGAGGATGTCGCTGACGCCCGGGTCGCGGAGCAGCTGTTCGAGCGGTCCCAGACCGAACACCTCGTCGACGAGATCGCTGAAGAGCGCTTCGCGCTCGCTCAGGCTGAGCGGCGCGTTCTCCTCCGACAGCAGTTCGACGACGAGCGTCCGCATCTCGCTTTCGGCGCGGCTGCGCTCCGCGTTCGCGAGCGCCTCGAGGTTCAGCCGGTTCAGGAGCTTCCGGTGGACGTTCGCCTTGAGCTCGACATAGTGCGCCCGCGGCTGGGGGGCCCGCGCCTGGCCGGGCCGGGAGGGCACTCCTCTGAGTGCCGGATTCTCGACAATTCGATCCAGACCGTTCATCGTCGATTACCAGATGGAGGCGATTTTTTCGAGCCCGAGCAGGCCGCGCTTCTGCGCCGGCGGCGGCGCCGCCGCAGCGGCCGGCTCGAGCAGCTTCTTCGTGAACTCGTCGAACTGCGTCGCGAGCTCCGAGTTGCCGGCCAGCGCCAGCGGCACTCCCGAGTTGAGCGCGGCCGACACCGTCTTGTAATCGCTCGGGAACGTGTGATCGATCGAATGGCCGCACGCTCCCTCGATCTGCTTCGGCGGAATCGGATAGGGCTCGGCCGCACGGTTGAGGAGCAGCCGCGCCCGTTCGCCGCATGCGCCCAACTCGCGAACCCGATCGAACAGCCGCTGCGCGTTCCTGACCGACGGCACGTCGGGGTTCGCGACAAGGAACATCTGGTCCGCGCCGTACAGCGCGGCAACGGTGCACGGATTCAGCTGGCTGCCCGCGTCGATGACCACGTATTCGTACTGGCGCGTGAGAAGGCGGAGCAGCTCCTCGACGCCCGTCACGTCGCCGGCGCCTGGACGGTCGAAGTTGTCCGACCCCGCGAGCACCTCGAGCCCCGACTTGTGCTTGGCGACCAGCTCGCGAAGGAATTCGCGGTCGAGCCGCTGCAGGTTGTCGACGGCGTCGAGCACGCTGTAGCGCGGGCGGATGCCGAGAAAGAGGGAAACCTCGCCGAGGCCTGCCTTCAGATCGACGATGACCGTCGAGCGTTTGCTGAGGCGGGCGACCTCCACCGCGCAGTTCACGGCGAGCGTCGTGGTGCCGGCGCCGCCCTTCGCGCCGAAGAACACGAGCGTCGTCGCGGCGGCTCTCGCCCCCTGCGACGCGTCGCGCCGGGAGGCGGTCCGCTGCAGCGCGGCGTGAAAAGTCTCTTCCGCGGGCGGCCACGTCAGGAACTCGTTGGCGCCCGCGCGCATCGCCTGAAGAATCAGTTCGGGATCGGCCGCGGTGGCGACGGCAAAAATCGCGAGGCTGGGCGCTTCGGCGCGCAGCCGCTCGATGCCGGCGAGGCCAGACGCCGTATTGCTGCGGATGTCCGCGACGATGATGTCCGGCGGCACGCCCTCGCGGAGCGATCGCTCGTCCGCGACGCTGACTGGAACCGCGCCCGAACGCAGCAGACGGCCGATCTGTTTGCGGAAGTTGTCATCCGCGCT
>Ga0335076_10008865_pt1 | contig 10151 bp, 6 predicted proteins | sample Lox_Sample_25_FD_206717 | JGI IMG/M metagenome (GOLD analysis project Ga0335076, IMG submission 206717) | Soil microbial communities from Loxahatchee National Wildlife Refuge, Florida, United States - Lox_Sample_2.5 | ecosystem: Environmental > Terrestrial > Soil > Wetlands | place: USA: Florida...
CCCCATCACCGCAGCGGATTTGCCTTCGAAGTTTCGCAGAAATCCTTTCATCGGGTCACTCGTGTGAACGAAGGCGAACGTTACACTCTCATCTTTTCCTTTTACCCGCCTCAGGCCGCGCGGGATCCGCGGTAAATTGCCCGAGCAACGTAAATCGCAGGGTTTGCGCTAGAATCGCATCTCTCATCTATGAGCGCGCCTCCTTCGAGCGACCTCGCCACCCGGCGAGGTCAGATTCTCGCCAGCTACCTGCCGCGTTATCAGCGCCTTCTTCTGCGCCAGAACGGAGGATCTCGTTCCGCTCCTTTCTGCGAAGAAAAACCCGGCGCGATTCTGCTGGTTGACGTCTCCGGCTTTACGGCGCTCACCGAGCGCTTCGCCAGGCAGGGAGCCGGTGGCGCGGAGGAACTTTCGGGCATTCTCAATCGCTACTTTGGGCGTGTGACGGATGTGATTGCCCAGCACGGCGGCGACGTGATTGCCTTTGCGGGTGACTCCGCGCTCGCGATGTGGCCGGGCGACGACGAGAACCTGACAGACAATGTGATTCGCGCGGCAGAAGCGGCGCAGAAGATTCAAAAAGAGCTCGATCGATGGGAGCCGGCGCCCGGAGTTGAACTGCGCCAACGAGCCGGGATCGGCGGCGGTCGCTTGCGCTTGATGGAACTAGGAGGCGTCGACCGACGCTGGCAGTTCGTCGTCACCGGAGACCCGATTGCCGAAGCGTCCTCCGCCAATCACCAAGCCAAGCCGGGAGAATTCCTGTTGGGACCGCTGGCCGCCGATCTGGTCGGCAGGAGAATGAGCGGCCTGGAAACGGTCTTCACAGAGCCGAAGCGAGAGGCTCGTCCAGCGGTTTCGAACTCCGACGGCAATGTTTCCTTTGAACTTGTATCCCCGGAAGTTTTTTCCAACTATGTCCCCTTGGTCGTCTCAGAGCGTCTCCGCGCTGGCCAGGAGCAATGGATCGCCGAGTTCCGCACCCTGAGCATGATGTTTGTGAATCTCGCGGATGGCGATCGCTGCTCCGTCTCCGATCTCCACCAGAGACTGGCCACCATCCAGCAGATACTGCTCCGATACGAAGGAACTCTTTACCAATTCCTGATGGACGATAAAGGAGTTACTGCCGTATGCGCCTTCGGTCTCCCGCCCTTGGCGCATGAAGATGACCCACGCCGGGCCGTGGAAGCGGCGTTGACTGCGCACGAGGAGCTCGACCACGTGGGCGCGGAGTCCGATATTGGAATCGCCAGTGGCACCGTCTTCTGCGGTGTGTATGGCAACGCGGATCGGCGTCAGTACACCACGCTCGGGAACACGATCAACCTCGCCGCGCGTTTGATGCAGACATCCGACGGAGGAATTCTCTGCGACGACAACACGTACCGTAGCGCGATGTCGGGTGTGCGCTTCGAAGCCCAAGGTCAGATCGCCGTGAAAGGTCGCTCGCAGCCAGTCTCTGTCTTCGCGCCCCAAGAAAAAGAGAAGAGTGTCTCTCCCGCCGAGCCAGATCGACATATTGAAACGCTAGGCCGCGAGAGCGAGCGCTCGACGTTGCGCGCCGCAGCGGAGGGTCTTTGCGATCACGCACGAAGTTCCGTCTTCGTGATCGTGGGCGAAGCTGGCATCGGCAAGAGCCGGCTCATCGATGATCTGGAGCGCGACTTGTGTGAAATGAATGTCGGCCGGGCAAGCCAAGTCCCGTGCTGGAGGGTGACGGGAGATTCCATCCGCCAGTCGACGCCCTATTTCGCCTGGCGCGGAGCGTTTCGAGAACTCTTCGGAATTCAGGAAGCCGATGAAGAACAAGCGCGCAACTTCGTGATGGGATTTCTCTCCACCCGGGAAGAATGGGAACAGGTTGCTCCCCTCTTGAATGTCGTCCTGCCACTGAATATTCACGAAACGGTAGTTAGCGCGAAGATGGAAGGGCAGGCGCGGGCCGAGAACACGCAGCGATTCCTCGTGAGCCTGTTGCAGGCGGCTCCTCAAAATGCCAGGGTGCTGCTGCTGGATGACGCCCACTGGCTCGATTCGGCCTCGTGGCGCTTGGCGCTTCTTGCAGCCCAGCAGGTCGAGCGATTGATGCTGGTGCTGGCCACGCGTCCTATGGCTGAACCACCATTGGAATATGCGGCTCTGACGGGCATGGCTTCGTCGAAATCGCTCGCCCTGCAAGCCCTTACTCCGGACCTGGGAGTGAAGATCGCCTGCCAGCGCTTACACGTTCATCGCGTACCGCCGGAGGTCGCGCGGTTCATCGCCGAGCGCGGCAAGGGGCATCCTCTGTTCAGCGAGCAGCTCGCCTACGCCCTGCGCGATGCCGGTTTGCTCCAGATTTCGGGAACGCAGTGCCAGATCCCGGAGTCGGCCACCGGCGCAGGTTTTGACGCCGCGCTTGCAGCCTTGCGATTCCCCTCCACCGTCGAAGGCGTCATTACCAGCCGTCTCGACCGTCTTCCCCCAGAGGTACAACTAACCCTAAAAGTTGCCAGCGTGGTCGGGGCCACTTTCAATGAAAAAGTCGTGCGTGAAATTCATCCGGTTCAGTCAGATGTCGGCAATATCGGGCAGCACCTGCAGCAGGCCGCGCGCCTGGACCTCGTCGAATCAAACGGCGAAAACAGCTACAGATTCCGCCAGGCGATCACGCATGAGGTTGCCTACAATTCCGTGCCGTTTGCGCAGCGGCGGCAACTGCATCGCGGCTTGGCAGAATGGCTGGAGTGCGAGTTTCGCGCCGATCTGAAGCAGCAATATCCGCTCCTCGCCCACCATTGGCGCCGCGCGGAGGATGATGACAAGTCAATCCACTATTGCTCCGAGGCCGGAGCTCAAGCTTTGCAGAACCACGCCAACCAGGAAGCGGTTCGTTTTCTAAGTGAGGCGTTACAGATCGACGGAAAGCGAGGCGACCCAATCGATTCGCACGGCCGGGCCGAATGGGAGTTGCAACTGGGCAAGGCCTATGTGAACTGGTCGAAGTATATCGAGGCGCGCACTCACCTGGAGCGAGGTCTGCGATTGCAGGGCCAGACGATCCCAAGCGGCCCGGCCGGAACTGCCGGCAAGTTAATCGCGCAGGTAGGCGAGCAGTGGCTGCATCGCAAATTTCCCCGCAAGTATGTCGGGCTAGGGCGCGAACAGCGCGAGTCGTTGCTAAAGTTCGCTCGAACATTTGAAGCCCTCACAGAGATTTACTACCTGCAAGACATGTCGCTGCCCTGCTTGCTTGCCGTATTTCGTTCCCTCAATCTTGCGGAGCTTGCCGGGTCGTCGCCGGAACTGGCGCGCGGCTATTCGTCGGCCGGATCTCTGGTCGGATTCATGACCCTGCACAAGGCGGCAAAGTCGTATTTCGAGCTGGCGGAAAAGATCTCGGCAGAAATTCAGGATCCCGCCTCGCGTGCCTGGGTGTCTCTAGCGCGTGCGATGTATCTGGCCGGGGTAGGGCAGTGGGATCTGGCATCGGGCCTGCTTGTCGATGCGATGACGATCGACGATCGTCTGGGAGATCGCCGTCGCGGCGACGACTGCCGCATCGTGTTGGGTGTGCTGGAACATCTCCGCGGAAATTTTCGGCGCAGTCTTGAAATTGCAGCGTCGCTCTACGAGTCTGCCGGCGAACGGCTCGATGCTCGTTGTCAGGCCGAAGCCCTGCGCATCCGAGCTTACAATCTCGTTGTCCTGAATTGTGTCGACGAGTTACGGGATTGCGTCGAAGAACTCGATTCGCTTCGTACCGCGCAGGTGAAGTTCGGAGGAACTCACCAGAAGCAGGATGTACACGCCCTGCGTGCCATCTTGAGCCTGGCCGATGGAAAGCGAGATGCAGCGCGTGCTGCCGCCGACAATTCAGCAAAGGCCCTGGCGGCAACCTCGAACAACTTTTTCGATTACTTGCTGGAGCGCTCGGCAATCGCTGATGTTTACCTGACTCTGTGTGAAACGAGCTCAAACACCGCGCTGCGGCAGGCCGCACATCGCGCGATAAAGGGACTGCACGCATACTGCCGTGTCTTCTCGATCGGCCGTACTTTAGCCGCGCTTCACGCCGGCAACCTTCTGTGGATCGAAGGCAAAAGAGACCGCGCAACCGCCAGCTGCCGAAAAGCATTGCAGCACGCAGAAGAGCTGGGCTCTTCCTATTATCAGGGACTCGCGCATGCTGCACTCGCCGCTCAGGGCGATCGCGAACATTTACGCGAGGCCCATTCATTGCTGGAACGTGTAAGTGCCTTACGCGACCTGAAGAAACTAGACGAAACTACGCGAGCGATTGCCTGATTTGACTTGCCCGCGCCCGATTGCTAGCATTCCCGCGCCCCCAGTAATTGTTCAGAAATACGAGGCGGGACGAACCGGCCCGTGCGCTTCCACATGTCGCAAGCAAACGCACAAATAGCGCTGGAACGCAGCTTAGCCAGGCTCCGTTTACAGATACAGGCCCAAGCCCCATTCTTAGCAACTGCGCTGGACGAATGGATGTGCCACATTTCTCCGACCGGCGAGCCCTCGGGGCATTTCCTGCATTCGCGGATGTTTCCCCTCCTGCACTTGCCGCGGTGGATCGCGGAGAGCCTGCCGGTTTGCGTGGACGAAAACTTTCTGGATGACGTTACTTACTCTTCGATTTGCGGATACTACTACACTCGCTTAATCGATAACTTCATGGATGCCGACATCGACGTCCGCAACCAGAATGGCGGACTTCTCCCTGTAACCGGAATTCTGGTGAGTGAATTTCAGTTTATCTACCAGGCCTATTTCCCGCCGCAGCATGAATTCTGGGATCGTTTCCGGACTAACTGGCGGCAAGCTGCCGAAAGTGCCGGACACGATGCCGCACTAACTCGCGTAGATGAAGAGGAATTTCAGCGGATATCCTCGCGAAAGTTCTGTGCAGCTGCGATTCCCGTGACCGCGACGTGCTATTACTGTCGCCATCCTGAGGTCGTGGAGGCTTGGGATGAAGTCGTTCGCGACCTCGGCCGCTGGTCACAGATGTTTGACGATCTGCTCGACTGGCATCAGGACAAGGCCCAAGGGCGGGCTACGTGGTTTCTGACTGAAGCCGAAGAACGCCGGGGACGTGATCGGTCGTTGGCGCACTGGGTAATTCACGATGGAGGCCCGTGGGCGTTCGATTTGCTCCGCCATTGGACGGACGATCTGCGCGAACTCGCAACGAGAGTGGGAAGTCCTGGCTTGGAGAAATTCCTGCATGACCGAGAAGCATTGATGGCGGAAAAGGAACGAGACTGGAAGCGGGGTTTTGCGGAACTGGATCGCCTCGCCGAAATCCTGCAAGCGACATAAACGCACGCAAAAGGAGAAATCATGACATTCGAAGAATTAGTCGACAAAGTGCTGCACGAACCCGGTTTCTACGGCCAACTGAAGGACAATCCGGAAAAAGCATTGAAGAACGCCGGCGTGACCGCGAAACCGGAATTGGTGAAGGCGTTGAAGTCTGTCAATTTCGACTCACTGAAGCGAGTGGCGCACGCCTCCGATCACAACGTCGGTATCTGCTAGGAGAAGCGCGGAGCAACGACGTTGGAGGCCTGCGCAGGCGGGCCACGGAAGAGCTCGGCACAGGTGCGGCTGAAAGAAGGCGACGATGCACGCGGCACAAATCATGGTGGTGGCGGCAATCATTGGTGATCTCCTCTGGTTGCTCGCCTACATCCTGATCATCCGCAAAGGCTTTCAGGACAAGACATACGGAGTCCCCATGCTCGCCCTCGCCCTCAACTTCACTTGGGAATACATCTACACGGTTCGCTTTCCTCCATCGGATTGGCCGCACATCGTGCTGCGCTGGGCATGGTTCCTTGCCGACGCCGTCATCGTCATCCAGTATTTTTATTACGGCAAGGAAACGGGCGAGACTTCAAAGCTGAAAGAGTACTTCTATCCCATCTCCATTTTCACCTTCGTCAACGCGTACCTTTTTCAGTATCTTTTCCGCTCGCATTTCTATGCGCCCAATGGTTACGAAAATGCGTTCCTCATCAACTTCCTCATGAGCTTATTGTTCGTGCAGTTCTTCTTCCAGCGAAGTCCGGGACTGCGCGGACTCTCCTATGGCGCCGCTTGGGCCAAAATGCTGGGCACAGCCATTCTGTCGATCATTTTTGCTTTGCAGCGCACCCAGTCGATCTTCCGCTACGAATTCATGATCTACATCTATGCTTCCACGTTTCTCTACGACGTGATCTACATTGTGCTGCTGGCCCGAGCCCGGCGCGCCAACCGAAACCTTCCCGCCAGCACGGAAGAGCCCTTAACGGTGTGATAGAAGGGCCGCTGAACACCACTGCTCATGAAATCCGATAAGCCTATCTTGATCGTGGGCGCGGGCCTCGCTGGCTGCCTTATGGCCGCTCAACTGGCCCGACTCGGATATCGCGTCGTGGTCTATGAAAAACGCGACGCCGAAGAACCGCCCCTTCTACGATCGATCAATCTTGCTCTGTCGGCCGCTACGCTGGAACTGCTGCGAGACGAGGGTCTCTTGCCAGCCAAAATCAAGAAGATCACCACCCCGCTGCACGGTCGGGTGCTGCACACTCAGGATGGTCGCCAGATTTTCCAGCCTTACGCGGCCACGGAGGCCGAAGCGACTTTGCTGAATCCAGCAGCAGGTGCGATGTCAGTCGCGCGACTGGATCTGAATCAACTCCTGCGATCGTCCGCGGCTCAATGTCCAAATGTCGAATTTAACTTTCGACGGCGTGTGCTCCAATGCGATCCCGACACCGCGACGCTCCATGTTGAAGACCGGCTAGGCAAGCGCAGCAGGGTACAAGGAGAAATCATCATCGCTGCCGACGGAGCACGTTCCATTGTCCGCAGGCTCATGTCTCGACGAAAACCAGGGCTGCAAGAGGACCTCACCCAACTCCGCCAAGCCTACAAAGAAATCACATTGCAGCCGAACCGTCGCATCCGAAAGAACACGTTCCATATCTGGCCTCGCTCGGGCCTCCTTCTGATGGCGTTGCCGAATCGCGACGGCACCTTTCGCGGCGGAATTTTTCTTCCGAGAAGGGGCAAGAACAGCTTTGTAAGGGTGAAGGGCGCCAGGGCCCTTCGCCAATTCTTTCGCTTGTACTTCGCCGATGCGATTGAGAGCGTTCCGGACTTAATGCGGCAGTGGAGGAAGAATCCAATCAGCCCGCTCGTCTCGCTGACCTGCACACCCTGGCATGCAGCACGCACAGTTTTGATCGGCGATGCGTGCCATACCCTCTACCCGTTCTCGGGGCAGGGAGCCAATCTGGCCCTGGAAGACTGCGTATGTCTGAGAGAGTGCATTGAGCAATTTGCTCCTGATTGGCAAAGTGCGTTTCGTGAATTTGCCGAGCAGAGAAAACCGAAGGTCGACTTCCTGTGCGAGGCCACACGCGCCGTCAGTAATCTCGTGCTGAACGCATTGCCGCATGATGGAATCGGGGGTCTCGTATAACCGGCACCTACGGCGCGAAGCCCATCGCCTCGCTTATGGCCTGCACGCGAGGATGGCGGCGAATGCCGTCGAAGATTGGCCTGACCTTCAGCCACACCAGGTCCGTGGCCCGCGCATCCAGCGCGCGTTCCAACTCCTGCATAGCATGCTCCGGCTGATTCAATCCCAGCAGGACCTGCGCAAATAAGACCGGCGATATATATTCCGATCGGGCTCTCTCGAATAGTTGCGTCAGGAGTTGCTCGGCTTGGGCCGCCTGTCCACCGGTGCCAAGCGCCCGAGCGAGTGCGGCCTGGATCTCCGTGCTCTCCGGCGAAAGGTCGAGCGCCCGGTTGAGCGACTGGACCGCGGCTTCAAATCTGCCCTGTGCTTCGTATACTTCCGCCAAAAAGTAATGGCCAAGGCTGAAATTCGCATCGATCGCTAGGGCCTGCTCATACTCGTGCGTGGCCTGGTCGAAGTTGCGCTCGAAGTAGGCAATCAATCCCGCAGTCACGCCAATCGGTAATGAAAGCGGGTCATTCCGGCGCGCGCGCTCCACATGGGCTCGAGCCTCGGCAAAGCGCGCGAGGGGCAACAAAAGATGCGTGGCATACCAGTGGTGAGCCGTGCCATAGCGAGGATTCAACGCAATGGCCTTCTTGAAATGTTCTTCCGCAATCTTCCAATTCCACTCGTAAACGGCTTCTACACAAGCCAGGCTGGTGACAGCCTCGGCCATTTCCGGATGGATCGCCAAAGCCTTGTTGGCCGCATCGCGCGCAAGGGGAAGAACTTCATTCGGACTCCGCGAGCCCTGCACTCCCTCCACCACGTAACAATCCGCCAATCCCGCCCAGAGCGAGGGAAATTTGGGATCGAGGCGCAAGCCTTCCTGCAAAATCTCGATGGCCTTACGAACTTCCGTGGGCCGTCGTCGATTCCAAAAATATCGGCCTTTCAAATACAGGTTGTAGGCCTCGACGTTGGCGGCGGCTGGTTTGGGAACCTGGTCGAGGCCAAGCTTCACGCGCAACTGAGAAACCACTGACGCTGCAATCTCCTCCTGAATCGCGAAGACATCCTGCAACTGCCGGTCATAACGCTCCGACCAGATGTGATAACCGTCCTCGGCACTGAGTAGTTGCACGCTCACTCGCAATTGATTCGCGGCCTTACGCACGCTGCCCTCAAGCACATTGCGCACGCCCAGCTGTTGCCCGACTTCGCGGATGTCCAGATCCTTACCCCGAAAACGAAACGCCGAAGTTCTCGCCGCAACGCGCAAGCCCTCGACTTTTGCCAGCGCACCAATCAACTCCTCCGCCAGCCCATCGCTGAAGTACTCGTTTTCAGGGTCCGGGCTCATGTTGACGAACGGCAGCACCGCGATCGAAGGCCGTCCCACCTGCTGCGGTGCGGTTTGTGTGCCAGTAGCTGTGTGGATTGTGATGCCGGACTTGACCCGCTGCAACTCCTCGAGCAGCGCGGCGCCGTTCGGATAGCGGTCCTTCGGATCTTTCGCCAGCATTTTCGCCAGCACAGGCTTCAGGCCGGCCAGAGTCAACTCTCGCGTCATGGCGCTGCTTTCGATCTGGTCGGTCAAGATCGCGCTCGCCGTGGCCAGCGTCGAACTCTTCTTGAACGGATGCGTTCTGTGCACCAGCTCGTAAAGCACAATACCGAAAGAAAAAATATCGCTCGCAGCTGTAGGCGCCTCGCCGCGCACCTGCTCCGGCGACATGTAGTTCAGCGTGCCGAGCACTCGGCCCGGTTGCGTTACCTGTCCCTGGTCGCTGTCCACCGTAAGGGCTTCGCCGCTCTGGTTGAGGGGATTTTGACGGGCAAGCCCAAAGTCGAGAATCTTGGCGCGCTTTTCCGCTGTCAGAAACAGGTTCGCGGGCTTGATGTCACGATGCACCAGCCCGATCGCATGCGCCGCTCGTAGCCCATCAGCAATTTGTATCGCCACATCAAGGATGGCGTCAGCAGGCAGGATAGGTCGCTCCACCAGTTCCTGAAAGGTCTGACCGACCAGCAACTCCTCCACCAGGTAGGGGCCAATGCGGTGCTCGCCCAGTTCATAAATCGTACAGATGTTGGGATGGTTCAGAGCCGAGAGGGTTCGGGCTTCGCGTTGCAAGCGACGCACAGCATCGTCCGGACGGTCTGTCTTTTCCGACAGAAATTTGATGGCAACGCGGCGTCCCAGCGTCAGGTCCTGCGCCTCATAAACAACCCCCATGCCTCCGCGACCCAGCTTGTTGAGGATGCGATAGTGGGAGATGGTCTCGCCGATCATGCCCGACACTGGCCGGAGAGAGCCTCAAACCTGGCCCGCCCCAATCCTCGTGTAGGCTTCATCGTACCCAGTTCACCAGGCTTCCGAGAATATTTTTTCGCATACCTGAGGGTCCAATTCGAATAACCGGGTAGGGTTCGACTTCAGTCTCCGAAGGCCAGTATCAAGCACGTGGGGCGCTTTCGTCCGCCCCGCGAGCGAAGCGAGCTGCTTCGCCCAGCCGAAGACCCCGTGCCAAACCCACACGGACCTGCGCCTCCCCACCCCCACGGCGGTACGTGTAAGATAAACTCTTCTGCCTGTTCATCTATCGAGGGAAGTTATGGCGCACATAGTTCATTGCGTGAAATTCAACAGGGAAATGCCCGGGCTCGACGAGCCTCCATTCGACAA
>Ga0335076_10008869_pt1 | contig 10149 bp, 8 predicted proteins | sample Lox_Sample_25_FD_206717 | JGI IMG/M metagenome (GOLD analysis project Ga0335076, IMG submission 206717) | Soil microbial communities from Loxahatchee National Wildlife Refuge, Florida, United States - Lox_Sample_2.5 | ecosystem: Environmental > Terrestrial > Soil > Wetlands | place: USA: Florida...
GGCCGGCACGACGGCGTGGTCGCGGTGATCGAGAAGCTCAAGGGCCACCCGCTGTTTGCCCACGTCACGCTGGTCCGATCGGAGCGTTCCCCGATCGCCGCGCTCGTGACCGAGATGCTGGAGGATGCTGTCCTCTAAGTAATTGCCCGATTACGGGCAGCGATAAGGGCCTGCTCAGGTACGGTGCGATACCGTGATGCGGGTCATGGTCCATTCACCTGGAGTTCGAGCTGAGGCCAGCCGGGCGGGGGCTCCGGCCGCGGAGGCCATCTCCGTCGTGATGCCGGTCAGGGACGAGGAACTGAACCTGGCCGAGTCGGTCCGGAGCGTGCTCGGCCAGGACTACCAGGGCGACCTGGAGGTCGTGCTCGCCATCGGCCCGTCCCGCGACCGGACGCTCGAGCTATCGCGGCAGCTGGCCGCGGACGACCCGCGGATCACCCTGGTGCCGAACCCGGCCGGCCACATCCCGTGCGCGGTCAACGCCGCGATCAAGGCGTCGCGGCACTCGGTGGTGGCCCGGGTCGACGGGCACGCGGTGCTGCCGCCGGGATACCTGCGCGCCGCGGTCAGGGAACTCCAGCAGACCGGGGCCGACAACGTCGGCGGGATCATGGCCGCTGAGGGCATCACGCCGTTCCAGCAGGCGGTGGCCTGGGCCATGACGTCCCCGTTCGGGGTGGGCGCGGCCAAGTTTCACACCGGGGGCCGGCCAGGGCCGGTCGACTCGGTTTACCTGGGCGTCTACCGGCGCGCCGCGATCGAGCGGGTGGGCGGCTACGACGAGACGTTCCTGCGGGCCGAGGACTGGGAGCTCAATCACCGGATCCGGCTGGCCGGGGGGCTGGTCTGGTTCCAGCCCGAGCTGCGGGTGACCTACCGGCCGCGGGCCAGCGTGCGCGCGCTCGGCCGGCAGTACTTTCACTACGGCCGGTGGCGCCGGGTGGTCGCCCGCCAGCACTCCGGCACGATCAACCCCCGCTACCTCGCCCCGCCGGTCGCGGTCCTGATCATGCTGGCCGGGCTGCTGGCGGGCCTGGCCGGCCTGGGCTGGCTGCTCGACGGCGCGGCCGGGCTCGGGCCCGCGCTCGCGACCTGCGGCTTCGCCATCCCCGCGCTGTACGCCGCCGGCATCATCGGCGTGGCCGCGGCCGCCACCCGCCGGCTCCGGCTGAGGGCGGCCGCCCGGCTGCCCGCCGCGCTGGCCACGATGCACGTCGCCTGGGGGCTCGGCTTTCTCACCAGCCCGCGCAGCCTGATCCCGGGCTACGCGGCCCGGCGCCGCCCGTCGGCTCCGGCGGGCATGGGGAACGAGCCGTGAGCCGCGCCGGGTTAGGCCGGGCCGCCGCGGCGGATCAGGGCCTCGGCCACCTCGAGGTCATGGGGATACGTGATCTTGATATTGCGCTCGCTGCCCGGGACCAGGCGGACCGGGACCTCGGGCAGGTACCGGTGCACGATGCCGCAGTCGTCGGTCGCGGGACGCCGGGCGAAGCCGGGATCGGCGTCGGCGAGCTGGTAGGCCCGCCTGATCACCGAGAGCCGGAACCCCTGCGGCGTCTGGCAGCGCGCCAGCGCGTCCCGCCGCAGCATGCCGGTCACCACGCCGTCGCTAACCTCGACGATCGTGTCGGACGACGGGACCGCCACCCCGATGGCCAGGTCGCTGCCGAGCGCGGCGACGCAGTCGGCGATGATCCGCTGCTCGAGCAGCGGCCGGGCCGCGTCATGGAAGAGCACGTTGCACTCGCCGGCGCCGAGCGCGGTGATCGCACACCTGGTCGAGTCGGTGCGGGTCACTCCGCCCTCGATGATCCCGGTCACCTTCGGGTAGCCGGTGACCGCCGTGAACTGCTCCCTGACCTCGCCGTCCAGGCCGGGCGGCATGACCACCGTGATCGCGTCTACCGCGGGCGCCCGGTCGAACGCCGCCACCGAGTGCTCGATCAGGGTCCGGCCGGCCAGCCGGTACAGCTGCTTGGGCCTGCCCCCGCCGAAGCGCTGGCCGAGCCCGCCGGCCAGCACGACCGCCACCGTCCGCATGATCGGACCCTACCCGGGCGGCGGTCGTGGCGGCTTCGGGCCGGGGGGCGGAGTGGCCGGCACGCCGAGGGGGGTCAGGTCTGCCTCCCGGGCTGCGTGGGTACAGAGAGGTACGTTAGGTCACTGGGCGGACTCGTGCAGTACTGGGAGCCGGATGAGCCGGAGGGCGGCCGGGCCGGGTGCTTGGCCCACGGGAGCGCGAGCGTGAGCGTGCCGCAAACGCTCGACGATCTGCCGCGCCGCCTGGCCGGCTGGGCGGTGGACCGCTCGCTGGCCCCGACCTCGGTGACCGGCATCTCACTGGCCCTCGGGGTGTGCGCCGCGGCCTGGTTCAGCGCGGGCACCAGGCCGGACAACGTCCGCGGCGCGCTCGCGCTGTCCGCCAGCTACCTGGCCGCGTGCGCCGCCCGGCGGCTCGGCGGGTCGAGCGCCCACGCCACCTCGCTGGCCGAGCTGGGCGGGGCGCTCTCTGAGTACTCCGTCTACGCCGGGCTCGCGATCGGCGGGTTCGAGGCGCACTGGGACGGCACCTGGCAGCTGGCCACGGCGGTGATGATCGTGCTGGCGGTGCGCCGGACCGTCGTGGCTTGCGGCGCGCCCGCCGGCGACCTGGATGACCGCAGCCCCGTGGCCCGGCCGATCCTGCTGTTCCTGACCTGTCCGCCCGGGGGCCGGATCGCGCTGATCGCGCTGGCCGCGCCGATCTGGGGCGCCCGGGCCACGCTGATGGTCCTGCTGGAGTGGGGCATCATCGCGGCCGGCTACGCAGTCACCGGGCACGGCCCCTACCAGGCTCCGGCGGTCGAGCCGGGGCCGTCGCCGGCGGTGGGCGCGGGCGGGCCGGCGTTCGAGATGGAGCCGGTCGTCCGGGTCGTACCGGCGGTTCCGGTCGATCCGGCGGTTCCGGTCGATCCGGCGGTTCCGGTCGATCCGGTGGAGTCGGCGGTTCCGGTGGAGTCGGCGGCGCCGGCCGAGTCGGCGGCCTGGGTGCAATCGGCGGCCTGGGTCGAGCCCGCGGCGCGGGTCGAGCCCGGGGCCCGGGTGGAGCCGGCCGGGCGGGTGGAGTCGGCCGGGCGGGTGGAGCCGGCCGGGCGGGTGGAGCCGGCCGGGCGGGTCGAGGCCGCGGCACTGGCCGGCCCGGACGGGCTCGCAGAGCCGGACGAACTGGGGGACACCGACGGGTTCGCGGAAGCCGACGGGTTCACCGGCACCGGCGCGCTGGATGACACCGGCGAGTCCGGCACCGGCGCGCTGGATGACACCGGCGAGTCCGGCACCGGCGCGCTCGATGACACCGGCGCGCTCGATGACACCGGCGAGTTCGACACCGGCGAGCTGTCCGACAACACGATGGTGCTCGACCTGCTGATGCCCGGCGAGGTGGCCGGGCCGTCCCGGCCGGGGGACGCGGTCGTGGCGGACCCGCGGGCCAAGACGACGATGGTGGCCTGCCGGGACGACGGCTCCGCGTCGGTCTGGCTGGGCCAGGTGGTCAAGGGGCAGTTCGTGCCGCTGCCGCCGGCGATCGCCGGGCTGGCCGCCACGTCGCTGCTGGCCTGGCTCGGCATGCGGAACCTGCCCGGCCTGTTGCTACTGACCCCGCTGGTCGTGATGCTGCTGGCCGGGTTCGGCTCGATGCACCCGCACGCCGGGCGCCTGGACTGGCTGACACCGGCGGTGCTGCTGGCCGGGCAGCTGGTGTACGTGGCCGCGGTCGGCTTCGCGTTCGGCGTGCCGGACCCGCTGACGTTCGCGCTGTGCGCATTGATCTCGCTGCGCTACGTCGAGCTGGCGGCGCGCGGCCGGCGGCTCCGGTGGCGGGCGCCGGACAGCCGGCTGGGCTGGGAGGGGCGGATGCTCATCGTCGGCTTCGGCGCGATGCTCGGCGTGCCCCTGATCGCCTACGTGGCCGTATCGGCGTACCTGGCGGTGCTCATCTTCGCGCGGGCCGCGGACGGCTACCTCGTGCCCGAGGGAGGGCGGCGCCGGTGATCGGCCTGGTGCTCGCGGCCGGTGCCGGGCGGCGGCTCCGGCCCGACACCGACGAGCTGCCCAAGGCGCTCCTGCCGGTGGCCGGCGCGACCACGATCCTGGACATCGCGCTGCGCAACCTGGCCGCGGTCGGCCTGCGCGAGATCGTGATCGTCGTCGGGCACGCCGCGCAGGTGATCGCCGACCGGGCCGCGGGACTCGAGGCGGCGCACTCGGTCACGCTGCACCTCGTGCACAACGACCGGGCCCTGGAGTGGAACAACGCCTACTCGCTCTGGCTCGCCCGCGAGCACCTCGGCCGGGGTGCGCTGCTGGTCAACGGCGACACCGTGCACCCGGTCGGCGTGGAGAAGACGCTGCTGGCCGCCAGGGAATCAGCCGGGGGCGGGGTGATCATCGCCGTCGACAACGTCAAGCCGCTGGCCGACGAGGAGATGAAGGTCGTGCTCGACGGCCGCGGCGCGCTGGCCAGGATCTCCAAGCGGCTCGATCCCGCGCTGGCCTACGGCGAGTACATCGGGGCGACGCTCATCGACGAGCACGCCGCACCGCTGCTGGCCGACGCGCTGGAGGCGACCTGGCGCCGCGATCCCGGGCTGTACTACGAGGACGGCTATCAGGAGCTCGCCGACCGCGGCGGCGAGATCACGGCCGCGCCCATCGGCGCCGTGGACTGGGTCGAGGTGGACGATCACCGGGACCTGCGCCGGGCGCGCGAGATCGCTTCTCACTGTTAGTAAGTCTTTGCTCACTGCTAGTCTCGCGGCATGCCTCTGCTGGCCAGGATGCTCACGGCGCCCCTGGTCGTCGACGTACGGCCCGGCGCCGTCGCCGGCCTGGGAGCGCTGCTGGCCGACCGGCGCATCGCCACCGAGGGCCGGGTGGCGGTCGCGGTGGGCCCCGGTCAGGGCGACGGCGTCGTGGCCGAGCTAGAGATCGGGGCCCCGGAGGTGTTCCGGGTCACCGGCGGGCGTCACGACGATGCGGTGACGCTGGGCAAACGGCTGCGGTCCGGGGCCTACGAGGCCGTGGCCGGCATCGGCGGCGGCCGGACCATCGACGTGACCAAGTTCGCCGCGCACATGGCCGGGATCCCCATGGTGGCGGTGGCTACCAACCTGGCGCACGACGGCATCGCCTCGCCGGTCAGCTCGCTGGAGCATGAGTCCGGCAAGGGCTCCTACGGGGTGGCGCCGCCGGTCGCGGTCATCGTGGACCTGGACCGGGTGCGCTGCGCGCCGCACCCGATGGTGGCGGGCGGGATCGGGGACGTGGTCAGCGACCTGTCGGCGATCGCGGACTGGGAACTGGCCGCGGCCGACACCGGCGAGCCGGTGGACGGGCTCGCGGTGACCATGGCCAGGACGGCGGCCCAGGCCGTGCTGCACCAGCCGGGCGACGTCGGCGACGAAGCGTTCCTCGCCGTGCTGGCCGAGGCCCTGGTGCTGTCCGGGATGGCCATGGCGGTGGCCGGGTCGAGCCGGCCGTGCAGCGGCGGCGATCACGAGATCATGCACGCGATCGACCAGCTGTACCCGGGCACTGCCGGTCACGGCGAGCTGGCCGGCGTGGGCGCGCTGTTCTGCACGCACCTGCGCGGCGAGCCGGCTCAGGCGGGCCTGATCTCGGCGTGCCTTACCCGGCATCGCCTGCCGCGCACCCCCGGCGACCTCGGGCTATCGGCCGAGGACTTCGCCAAGGCCGTGTCCCGGGCCCCGGCCACCCGTCCCGGCCGCTACACGATCCTCGAGCGCCTCGCCATGTCGGAGGCGGAGACCGCCGACCGAGTGGAGGAGTATGTCCGGGCCTACGCTGGCTGAGCTCAGGGCGGAGGGCCAGCCTCAGGCGGTGATCGACCGGCTGAACGACGAGCACTGGGCCGGCCGCCTCTACATGCGCAAGGTGTCGCCGCGCGCGACCTGGGTCTTTGCCCGGCTCGGCTGGTCGCCGAACGCGGTCACCTGGGCCTTCATCATCTGCGGCGTGGCCGCGGGGGTGGTGGTCGCGTTCGGCGGGCTGTGGAGCGCCGTCGTCGCCGCGGTCCTGATCCAGGCCTATCTGCTGTTCGACTGCTCCGACGGCGAGCTGGCCCGGTGGAGCAAGCGGACCTCGGCCAGCGGGGTCTACCTGGACGGGATCGGTCACTACCTGGGCGAGGCGGCCCTGCTGACCGGGCTCGGCATCCGCGCCCAGGGGCACCTGACGCCGCCCGGCGGCTACGTGAGCGCGGGCCTGGCGGCGGCGCTGCTCGCGGCGATCGTCAAGGCCGAGACCGACAACGTGACCGTCGCCCGGTCCAAGGCCGGCCTGCCCGGCGGCGGCTGCGCCGGCGAGGCGCTCGCGCCGCGCTCGCGGCGGCTGGCGGTGGCCCGCCGGCTGGCCAGCGTGCTGCGGCTGCACCGGATCACCCAGGCCGTCGAGCTCTCGCTGCTGATACTGGCGGCCGCGATCGCCGACGCGGTCCGGGGCGGGCTCACCGCGACCCGGGTGCTGGTGGTGGCGTGCCTGGCCGTCGCCGCCGTGATGGTCATCGCGCACCTGGCGGCGATCCTGGCGTCGAGGCGGCTGCGGTGAAGATGTCCTGCGTGATCCTGACCATGGGGGACCGGCCGGCCGAGCTGGACCGCGCGGTGGCGAGCGCGGTGGCGATGGGCCAGGGCCCCGGCCGCGGCGAGGTCGACGTCGTCGTGGTGGGCAACGGCGCCGACGTGCCGCCGGTCCCGGCCGGCGTGACCACGGTCCGGCTGAAGGAGAACGCGGGCGTGGCGGCCGGGCGCAACGCGGGGGTCGACGCGTGCGGCGGCGACGTCGTGCTGTTCCTCGACGACGACGGCTGGTATCCGGAACCGGGTCTCGGCGACCACGTCGCGGCCCGGTTCGCGACCGACCCGGCGCTGGCCGTGCTGTCGTTCCGGGTGGTCGACCCCGACGGCGGGCCCGGCGGGCGCTGGTACGTGCCCCGGCTGCGGGCCGACGATCCCGGCCGGTCATCGCCGGTGACGACGTTCACCGGCGGAGCCTGCGCGATCCGGCGGTCGGCGTTCGAGGAGGCCGGCGGCCTGCCCGCGCAGTTCTTCTACGCACACGAGGAGACCGACCTGGCCTGGCGCCTGCTCGAGCTCGGCTACCGGCTGGAATATGACGCGGCGGCGGTGATGTGTCACCCGGTCGTGCCGAACGCCCGCCACGCGATGTGGTACCGGCTGGACGGGCGGAACCGGGTCCTGCTCGCGCGCCGGAACCTGCCCTGGGCCCTGGCCTGCGCATACCTGCTGGACTGGCTGGTCCTGACCGTCGTAAGGGAACGCTCGGCGAGCGCGCTGCGGGCCTGGATGTCCGGGTTCGCCGAGGGCTGGAGGATGGACCCCGGCGGCCGTCAGCCGATCTCGGCCCGGACCGCCTGGCGGATGACCAGGACCGGGCGGCCCCCGGTGATCTAATGTTTGATGCCGCTTGAGGGGGGCTCCTTTACCGAGGCGGGAGGGGCGCTTTGCATGCCCGTGGCCACTGGAAACTCGCTCCAGGCTGCGGCCTGTCCCGCGATAGGCTGTGCATCAGTGGAGGATTGTCTCTGAAGATGCTTTCGCTGAGGGCAGCGCCGCCGCGCAGCGTGCCGAGCCGTTGGGCCAGCCTGCTGTCGCCCGTCAGCGTCCCCAAATACTGGACCGCGGCGGCGTTTGTCGTGTGCGCCGGCTTCGCCGGCGGCGTGATCATTATCAGCTCGAATGACCTGCACCGGCTCTGGGGACTGATCGCCTGCTGCACCTACCTCGCCGCCGCGATGTCGGTGCTGACCTGGCGGTCGCGGGGGATCGACCTCGCGCTGCTGCTGAGCGTCTGCGGAGCCCTGATCACGCCGATGTTCTGGAACGCCGCGGACGGGCAGAAGCAGCCCGAGGTGGGGGTCATCGCGCGCTCCGCCGGGCAGCTCGTGCACGACCACTCGCCGTATCAGAGCGTGGCCTCGCTCGCGGGGACCCATGATCCGAACGCCTACAACCCGTACCTTCCGGTCATGGCCCTGTTCGGCGTGCCGAGAGCCCTGTTCGGCTCCCATGTGATCACCGATCCCCGGGTCTGGTTCGGGCTGGCGTTCGTGGTCATATTCTGGCTCGCGCTCAAGGCCGCCGGGGCCCGGAACTGTGTTCGCTGGACGGTGTTCATCGCGGCGTCGCCCGTGATCGCCTTCGAGCTCGCCGTCGGCGGCACGGACGTGCCCATCCTGGCCCTGATGTGCCTGGGATTCGCGCTGCTGTGGCGGCGGCCCCGGGTCATCCTGGCCGGGATCGCCCTCGGACTGGCCTCGGCGGCCAAGGCCACGGCCTGGCCCGCCGTGATCGTCGCGGCGGTGCTGATCGGCACGCGCGACGACAGGAAATCAGTGTGGACGTTCCTGGGCGCGACCGTGATCTCGTGCGCGGCCATCGTCGGGCCGGTCGCGATGCTCTGGCCGAGCGCCCTGGTCGACAACACGATCCTGTTCCCGCTCGGCCTGGCCGACATCAGGTCGGCCGCGGCGAGCCCGCTTCCCGGGCACGTGCTCGCCGATACCGGCCACCTCGGGCACATGATCGCGATCGGGCTCCTGGTGCTGGCCGGGGTCGGCATCGCCGTCTCGCTCGTGGTGCGCCCGCCGAGGACCGTGCCTTCCGCGGTCTGGCGCCTGATCATCGGGCTGGCGCTGATGTTCACGCTGGCGCCTGCCACCCGGTTCGGCTACTTCATCTACCCGGCGTCGCTGCTGCTATGGCTGGAGATCTCGCGGTTCGGGCTGGCCCAGGCCGAGGCCGAGAGGCTATATGGCGGCGCCGAGCAGGCGCCGGAGCAGCCGGAGCACACCCGGGCGTTGCTGTCCGGCTCGGCCTAGCCGGCGCCCTTCACCGCATAACGGGTTGGGGAAGTTGGCCGGCGCGTCGCTGCCGGCGAAGGCCCCCCGGTCGTGGCAGGGCCGGGCGCTGCCGTTGATGCCGCCGTACTTCTTGTTCAGGCCCGAGGGCGAGGGCGAGGCCGCCGGGTGCGATCCGGACGGCCGGGCCGAGGGCCGGGCGGACGGCGACGAAGCGGCCGGACCGCCGGTATGGCGCGCACCAGATTTCGCGCTGCGGGCCGGCCCGGGGGGCGCCTGATCGTAAGAAATGGCTCTGAAGAGTTCGCTCGCCTGTGGCTGTTCGAACACGACCTCGGCCTGAGGATCGCCTGGGTAGGGGACCTCGGGGACCTGAACGAACTGGACCGCGCCGGTGGACAGGCCGCGGAGGCTCTCGACGATCCGCACCATCGCGGTGAGGTCCAGCCCGGTGTCGGTGGTCATCGCGCCGGCGGTGTCGACCACGACCGAGTAGATCCGGGACGGGCTGCCGAGGATGTCGCTGTGCGCGATTCCCTGCAGCAGCGAGGCCATGAGGAACTGGTCCCGCTGGATCCGCTGCAGGTCCGAGCCGGTGCCGATGTGGCGTTCCCGCCAGAACGCGAGCGCCTCGGCCCCGCCGACGTGGTGCAGGCCGGCCGCCAGGCGCAGCCCGGAGTCGGGGTCATCGACCGCCTCGGGCAGGCAGATGTTGACCCCGCCGATGTCGTTGATCACGCGTTCGAAGCCGGTGAAGGTCAATTCGATGAAGTGATCGACGCGGATTCCGGTCTCCTGCTCGACCGTTTTCCACAGGCAGCCGGGTCCGCCGCTGGCGAACGTCGCGTTGATCCGCTCGGTCTGGCCCGGGACCGCCCGCTGGCCCGGCGCCCCCGGCCCGGCCGCCGGGCAGGCCAGAACCGGGACCATCGAGTCGCGCGGGATGCTGATGACGGTCGCGCCGCGGTGCCCCGGGTTGATGTGCAAGATCATGATGGTGTCGGACCGCTGGCCGGAGACCCCGGCGCCGAAGCGGCTGTTCGCCCCGCCCCTGGAGTCGGATCCGATCAGCAGGATGTTCAGCGCGTTCGTGTTGTACCGCGGCGGGCGCTTGCCCAGGCCGCTGACCTGGACGCGGTGGATGCTGTTCCACACATCGCGGTACTTGATGTAGGCGGTCAGCGAGCCCGCCACCAGGACCAGGACGAGGACGCCCGCGATCCAGCCGGTCACCTTCCAGGCGGTCGAGACGTGCTGCCGGCCCGGCG
>Ga0335076_10008870_pt1 | contig 10148 bp, 9 predicted proteins | sample Lox_Sample_25_FD_206717 | JGI IMG/M metagenome (GOLD analysis project Ga0335076, IMG submission 206717) | Soil microbial communities from Loxahatchee National Wildlife Refuge, Florida, United States - Lox_Sample_2.5 | ecosystem: Environmental > Terrestrial > Soil > Wetlands | place: USA: Florida...
CACCAGGGTCAGCTACGAGCTGGCGGTCGGCACCAGGGGGCTGCCGATGCCCGGCATGCTCAAGCGCAGGGCGGAAAAAACGATCATCGACACCGCCCTCAAGGGACTGAAGCGGCGCACCGAGGCGTTCGCACCCGGGCCAGGTCAGGAGCAGTGAGTTAAATGGCGGATCAGCACGGCAGCGGCTCCGGGCCCGACGACTCGAGCCGGGGCGACTCGAGCCGGGACGACTCGGCGTGGGCCGAGGCGAGCCGGGAAATGGCCGAGCAGGACAGGGCCGGCAGCCCCGCGGCTGGTACTGACGGCCCGGCGGCGGACTCGGGCGAGTCGACGGCGACGGGCAGCGCGGGCGAACCCAGCGGCGGCACGACCGATGCGGCGAGTGCAGGGCCGCGCCGGGCGGGCAGACCGGGCCAGGACCGGCGGCAGTCCGGACCGCGTCCCGCGACGCCAGGTGCGGACATGATCAGCGACTTCCAGCGCTGGCTGCTGCGATCCAGCGCGAAGAGCATGCGCAAGGAACTTACCGGGCAGGTCCGCCGTACGCTCGGGGGCGGGCGCGCCCAGTCCGCCGATGTCTGGGACACTGCCACGAGCGAAATTCCGCCCGAGGTAGGGGAGTCGCCCGAGTGCCAGTGGTGCCCTGTCTGCCGGGCGGCACGGCGGATGCGCGACTCTGGCCCGAGCCTCGGAGACCACCTGTCCAGCGCGAGCGATGCGGTAGCTGCAGCGGTGTCTGAGGCGCTGAAGACATTCGACTCGGTGGTCTCCCGTGCCGCCGGGAGCGCCGGGACCGAGCCGCGCCCGGCGCCGCCAGATTCCTGGGCGGCGAGCGACGGCGGCGACTGGTCGGCGGCGCGGGACCGGTGGGCCGCGGCGCACGGGGGACAGGTCGTCGAGCCCGGTGCGGGGGAGGCACCGCCCGACACCACCGCGGAGTCCGCGGACCAGGGCGGACAGGATGCCAGTCAGCAGACGGAAGGGCCGGATGAGCCTGACAATCGGGGTTGACGTCGGCGGCACCAAGGTTGCCGCCGGGGTCGTCGACGAGCACGGGACGATCGTCGAAAAGCTGAAGCGGGCCACCCCGGCCGCGCGGCCCGACGACACCGCGGATGTCATCGCCGAGGCAGTCCTGGAGCTGCTGTCCAGGCATGAGGTGGAGTCGGTCGGCATCGGCGCGGCCGGCTTCGTCGACGAGACCCGTTCGACCGTCCTCTTCGCCCCCAACCTCGCGTGGCGAGACGAGCAGGTCAAGAAGCGCGTCGAGGAGCGGATCGGCAGGCCCGTGGTGGTCGAGAACGACGCCAACGCCGCGGCCTGGGCCGAGTCGAAGCTGGGTGCGGCCCGCGGTCAGCAGCACGTGATGATGATTACCGTCGGCACCGGGATCGGCGCTGGCATCGTGATCGAGGGCAAGCTCTACCGGGGTCACTGGGGTTCGGCGGGGGAGCCGGGCCATTACCGGGTCGTCCCGGACGGGAGGCTGTGCGGATGCGGAAACCGCGGCTGCTGGGAGCAGTACGCCAGTGGCAACGCGCTGGTTGCCGAGGCGCGTGAGCTCGCCAGGAGAGCGCCGAGCGGCTCAGTGCGACTGCTGCAGCTCGGCGGCGGCACGCCAGACGGCATCGACGGGCCGGCCGTGACCCGGGCGGCCCGCGAGGGTGACGCCGGCGCGCTGAGCTGTTTCGAGATCGTGGGCAACTGGCTCGGTCACGGCCTGTCGGACCTGGCGGCGATCCTCGATCCTGGCTGTTTCGTGATCGGCGGCGGGGTGTCGGACGCAGGCGAGATGCTGATCGGCCCGGCGCGTGCCGCCTTTGCGAGCAGCCTGACCGGCCGCACGCACCGGCACCTGGCCGACATCAGGCTGGCCGAGCTTGGTCCGGACGCCGGCCTGATCGGCGCCGCCGGCCTGTCCAGGCTGCCCGCCTGACCGGAGCAGGACAGCGTGATCACAGCACCGCGCCGTCGTCGTGGTCGTCCCGCGGCGGCCGGTCGCCCATCTTCACCACCAGGATCACGAACCCCGCGATGAACGCTGCTATTGCCACGAGGGCCTCGGTGCCCGAGATAGTCCATCGCAGCAGGGTGCCAAGCAGGAGATAGCCCGGACCGGCAATGAGCGCGACCCAGGCGCCCTTAGAAACCGGGTCCATCCGCGCGGGCGGCGGCAACGGCTCGGGCTTAAACCGCTCGTCGTCCTCCCCGGCCGGCGAGTAGGACCGCGGGTCACCGGCATACCTGATGATCCTGGTGCCGTCCAGTGGCACCTGGCGATTGACGGACACGCGGCGGTCGGCTGCGGGGTGGCCGTCGGCGGTCGGGGTGCCGGCCTGTGCCGATTGACCGGTGCCCGGATCCGCGTCGCCGGGCACGTCCTCGCTGCCGGCGGCGTCCTCGCCGCCAACCAGCTCCGCGCCGTCGGCCGCGTCTCCGCTGCCGGCCCGGTCCGCGTCGCCGGGCAGCTCCGCGTCGTCGGCCCGGTCCGCGTCGCCGGGCAGCTCCGCGTCGTCGGCCCGGTCCGCGTCGCCGGGCAGCTCCGCGTCGACGGGCAGGTCTTCCCGCGCGGGCCACGGATGCGTGTCTGTGTCGGTGACCTTGCTTGCGGGGGACTCAAGGCGCGCGACCAGATCGCGCCACGCAGCCTCGTCGCCGCTGACTTCGCCGCCGACGTCGCCCGGTCCGCTCATCCCCTCAATCCCCGCCAGTTGTCTGTCTGGTGATACCGCTGTGCAGTCTTATGAACTCAAGACTGCCCGAAAAAATTACCCGGGCATCGTTGTCTAGCGTGGCGACGTGATAGCTGTCGGTCAGCTCGCGGACCTCGAGCTGACCTCGCAGCGAGTCGGCTAGCAGCTTCATGCTGGCCGGCCCGACTACGTGATCGTCCGTGCTGTGGAAGGCAAGGACCGGCTGGTCCAGATCGGCGAGGTGCTGCCGGGTGATCCGCCACAGGCCCGGCAGCGTAGCCGCAGCCTTGACTGGCACCCGGTCATAGCCCACCTCGGCCGCCCGCGGGTTCTTGATGTCGCTCGCGATGCCTTTCAGCGAAGGCACTATCAGCTTGAGCAGCGGGGCGAGCAGGAACAGCTTCGTATCGGGGGTGATCGACGGGTTCACTAGCACCAGGCCGCGGACCGCGCTGCCGCGCAGTTCGGCCAGCCGCAGGGCCAGGCAGGCACCCATCGACAGCCCCATGACGAACATCTCGTCGCAGCTGGCCTGGAGCAGATCGAAGGCGCGGTCCACCTCCGCGTACCAGTCCTCCCACCGAGTCCCGGCCATCTCCTGCCAGGTGGTGCCGTGTCCCGGCAGGCGCGGTAGCGATACGCTGAGGCCGGCCTCGGCGAGGAACTCCGCCCAGGGACGCAGCGACTGCGGGCTGCCGGTGAAGCCGTGGCACAGCAGCACCCCGGTCTTGCCCCCGTCTCGGGCAAAAGGCTCTGCACCTGGCATTACCGGCATATTGCGAGTCCTCTCACCTGCTTCACGGGAGCATCTGCTACCGGAATCGTCCCATGCGGGACGGCAGTCCTGCACTGGGTCGGGGAACTGGAGTGACAGCCTAGCCATCGCCGGTTCGGCCCTGACGTGGGAACATATGACCGTGTTCTACTGGGTGGTCAAGGCGATAATCGGCCCGGTCCTGCGGCTGCTCTTCCGGCCCTGGGCAGAGGGGACCGACAACGTGCCGAAGACCGGCGCCGCCATCCTCGCTAGCAACCACCTCTCGTTCTCAGACCACTTCTTCGCCCCGCTGCCGCTGCCGCGCAAGGTGGTGTTCCTGGCGAAGTCCGAGTACTTCACCGGCGGGGGGATCAAGGGCCTGCTCAGCAAGGCCTTCTTCAGCGGTGTGGGCCAGATTCCGGTGGACCGCTCTGGCGGCGCGGCGAGCGAGCGGGCGCTGCGAACCGGCCTTCGCGTGCTCGCGGCCGGGCACCTGCTCGGTATCTACCCCGAGGGGACAAGGACGCCCGACGGCCGGCTCTTCCGCGGCAAGACCGGGGTCGCGCGGCTGGCGCTGGAGGCGAAGGTGCCAGTGGTCCCGACGGCGATGATCGGCGGGTTCGAATTCCAGCCGCCGGGCAAGCTCGCCCCCCGCCTGACGATCCGGCCGGGTGTCCGGTTCGGGAAGCCGCTCGATTTCTCCAGGTACTACGGACTGGAGCAGGACAGGATCGTGCTCCGGGCGGTCACCGACGAGATCATGTACGAGCTCATGCGGCTGTCCGGCCAGGAGTACGTCGACGAGTACGCGCAGCGCGCGAAGGGCAAGCTGAGCCAGGTCCTGCGCCATGGCAGCACCGGGAACGGCCAGGTGGTCGGCGCCCAGGATGCCGATCAGGCCCGGCCGGACGGCGCCGCCGGGCCTGCCGCTGCCGGGGCGGCCAGCAGGGCAGCCGACGGCGAGGACGAGGCCGGCGACGGGCTCGGCGACTGAGCCCGATCACGGTCACCGGCAGCCCGGCGCTCGGGTCAGGACCAGCCCTTTGTCCGCTCGACGGCGGTCCGCCAGCGGGCGTGCGCCGCGTCATCCCGAGGCCGGGGCTCGAATCTGCCGTCCAGCTGCCACGTCGCCGCCAGCTCGGCGCGCGATGACCAGACCTCCGTGCCCAGGCCGGCCAGGAACGCCGCGCCGAGCGCCGTCGTCTCGGCGATGACCGGACGCTCCACGGGTCGCTGCAGCTGGTCGGCCTGCAGCTGGAGCAGCAGGTCGTTCGCGCTCGCACCGCCATCGACCCGCAGCGGCGCGGCCGCCTGGTCAGAACCGGTGTACGTCTCGGCCGTCATCACGTCCACTACGTCGCGCACCTCGAACGCGATCGCCTCCAGCGCCGCCCGGATCAGGTGCGCCCTGGAGGTGCCGCGGGTCAGGCCGAAGATCGCACCGCGCGCCGCCGGATCCCAGTCAGGCGCGCCGAGCCCGGTCAGTGCAGGCACGAACACGACTCCGCCTGCGTCCGGCACGGACCTGGCGAGCGCCTCGCTCTGGCCCGCGTTGTCAAGCAGGCCGAGGCCATCGCGCAGCCACTGGATCGCGGCGCCGGTGACAAAGATCGAGCCCTCGAGCGCGTATGTCAGCTCGCCTGTGGGCTCGAGCCAGGCGACAGTCGACAGCAGGCCCGCCTGTGAGCGCACGATCGAGGTGCCGGTGTTGACCAGGACAAACGAGCCGGTCCCGTATGTGCATTTGCCTGTGCCCTGCTCGTAGCAGGCCTGGCCGAACAGGGCTGCCTGCTGATCGCCCGCGATGCCGGCGACGGGCAGGGCCATGCCGAGGAACGCGTCGGGGTCGGTGTGCCCGACGATCCCGGTGGACGGCACTACCTCGGGCAGCGCGTGCGGCGGCACGCCGAACACCTCGCACAGCTCGGCCGACCACTGGCCGGCCGAGATGTCGAACAGCAGCGTCCTGGAGGCATTGGACGCATCGCAGACATGCCGCCTGCCGCCGGTCAGCCGCGCGACCAGGTAGGAGTCGACGGTCCCCACGGCCACCGACCCGTCGGCTACGCCGGCCCACACCGCGGGCTCGTGCTGCGCGAGCCAGGTCAGCTTCGTGGCGGTGAAGTACGGGTCGATGCGCAGCCCGGTCAGCTCGGCCACCCGCGGCTCATGGCCCGCCTCCTGCAGTGCGGCGCAGATCGCCGCGGTGCGCCTGTCCTGCCAGACGATCGCGCGGTGCGGTGCTGCGAGCGTGGTGCGGTCCCAGAGCACCGCGGTCTCCCGCTGGTTGGTAATGCCCACGCACGCCAGGGCCGGGCTGCCTGCCGCCGTGACCGCCTGGGAGCAGGCGGCGAGCGTTGCCTGCCAGATACCTTCCGGCAGGTGTTCCACCCAGCCGGGCTGCGGGAAATACTGGCGGAATTCCTGGTATCCGCGACCCGCAACGGTGCCGTCGTCGGACACGATGAGAGCGGTCACGCCAGTAGTGCCCGCGTCGATCGCAAGGACGCTCATAACTACTAGTGTGGCGGTATTAGACGTGAGAGGAAGAACTGATGCGAGTGGGTGTCCTGACCGGCGGCGGTGACTGCCCCGGTCTGAACGCGGTGATCCGCGCGGTCGTCCGGACCGGCGTTGCCGAGCACGAGATGGAGTTCATCGGCTTCCGTGACGGATGGCGCGGTCCGCTTGAGGGCGACACGATGGTGCTGGACGTGGCCGCCGTCCGCGGCATCCTGCCGCGCGGCGGCACGATCCTTGGCTCGTCCCGGACCAACCCGGCTGCGGAGTCGGCCACTGTCGGCGGCAAGACCGGCATCGAGCGCATCAAGGAGAACCTCGAGAGCCTCGGCGTGGATGCGCTGGTGGCGATCGGCGGCGAGGACACGCTGGGCGTCGCTGCCAGGCTGCACGACGCGGGCGTGGCGGTCATCGGGGTGCCCAAGACCATCGACAACGACCTGAACGCGACCGACCTCACCTTCGGATTCGACACCGCGGTGAATATCGCGATGGAGGCGATCGACCGGCTGCACACCACGGCGGAGAGCCACCACCGCGCGCTCATCGTGGAGGTGATGGGGCGGCACGCGGGCTGGATAGCCCTGCACGCGGGCATGGCCGGCGGCGCGAACGTCATCCTGATCCCGGAGAAGCCGTTTGACATGGATCAGGTCTGCAAGTACGTCGAGCACCGGTTCCAGACCAGGTACGCGCCGATAGTGGTGGTCGCCGAGGGCGCCCAGGTGCTCGCCACGGACGAGGAGAAGGAACGGGCCGAGAAGGCCGAGCTGGACGCGTTCGGGCACGTCCAGCTCGCGAAGATCGGGCTGGGCCAGCGGCTGGCCGCCGAGATCGAGCGGCGGACCGGCAAGGAGGCCCGCTGCATCGTGCTCGGCCACGTCCAGCGCGGCGGCACGCCCACCGCGTTCGACCGCGTGCTCGCCACCAGGTTCGGCGTGCACGCGGCCCGGGCCGTGGCGGACGGCGCCTTCGGCTCGATGGTCGCGCTGCGCGGCACGGACATCGTCCGGGTGCCGCTCGCGGCTGCCACCAAGGAGCTGAAGCTCGTCAGCCCGGAACGCTACGCCGAGGCCGAGGTCTTCTTCGGCTGACGCCCGACGCCCGACGCCCGACGCCCGACGCCCGACGCCCGACGCCCGACGCCGCCCGGCTCAGCCGTGCCGAGCCCGGAACGCCGCTGCCTTCACCCGGTTCTGGCAGGACGTCGAGCAGAACTGGCGGGTTCCGTTCCGGGAGACGTCGACGTAGACGCGGTCACACCGCGGCGCGGTGCACACGCCGAGCCGGTCGTACAGCTCCGTGCCGAGGACGATCGCCAGGCCCGTGGCGCAGCCCGCCGCCCAGCCGTCCGGCAGTGAGCCGGTGCTGGCGTGAAAGTGCATGTGCCATGGCTCGCCGTCGTGGCGGTCCAGTTGCGGTCGCGCGCCGGTCTCCGCCAGCAGCGCGTTGACGCTGGCCGCCGCGGAGTCTACGTCGCCGCGGTCGACGGCGTCGAACACCGCGCGCAGCCGGCTGGCGACCACCGCGAGGCTGGCTGCCTCGGCCGCGCTGGGCGTGCGAGCGTGCGGGTTCGCGTCATGCAGCGCCTCGATGACGCGCGCGCGCAGCTCCTCGCCGGCCGGCTGATCGAACGGGCGGCCGCGCGCCCAACCCGGCGTGACCGCGTTGACGAGGTTAACCGCGGCGGTGACGACGGCGTCCACGTGACTGGTGAAATTCACTTGACCAGTTATGCCCTCATCGCTAGGTTATAACTGGCAAAACTCTACACGTCAGTGACGAATCGAGGACAGATGTCGGCGACAGCGAACGGGACCGTCTCCCAGCCCATCAGCAAGGACGCGGCGCGGCGGTGGATCGCCCGGTGGGACGCGCAGCAGCAGGCGTATCTGCCCGACCGGGAGGACCGCTTTACCGCGCTCGCCGACGCGGTGCAGGCCGGCGTGGACCGGGAGGACCCCCTCATCCTGGACCTCGGCTGCGGGCCTGGCTCGCTGGCGGTACGACTGCTGGAACGGCTGCCGGCGGCAACCGTCATCGCGATCGACGCCGATCCGCTCACGCTCGCGCTCGGCCGGGCCGCGTGGCAGGATCTGTCCGGCCTGCGATTCGTCGACGCTGATCTGCGCGAGTCCGGCTGGTCGGCCGGGCTAGGGCTGACGCGTCAGCCCGACGCGGCCGTCAGCACGACGGCATTGCACTGGCTGTCGCAGCCGGCGCTGACCGCCGTCTACGCCGAGGTCGCCAGCCTGCTCCGGCCGGGCGGGCTGCTGCTCAACGGCGATCACATGAGCGAGGACGCGTCCGCGCCGCGGCTCGGCAGGCTGGGCCGGGCGCTGATCGAGTCCGAGGAACGGCGGCGGCTGCCTGGCGGGACCGCGGAAAGCTGGGACGAGTGGTGGAGCGCGGTGGCCAGGGACGCTGACCTCGCGCCCCTGGACGCGGCGCGCAAGGCCCGCAATGTAGCCGCCGAGCACCACGGCTCGCCGGCGGGGCGGCTCAGCGTGCAGACAGCGGCCCTGCGAGCGGCAGGCTTCGCCGAGGTCGGCACGCTCTGGCAGCGTGGCGGCAACAGGCTGCTGTGCGGCATCCTGGCAGGCTAGCGCTCAGGCGCAGTTGCCGAACGACCCCTGGTAGCCGGCCGGCGGGGACACCAGCACGTACCGGCCTGCCTGACGCACCAGGTACAGCGAGATGCGCCACGTGGTGCATGCGGAGTGGTTCGGGCTGGCCGCGGCCAGCTGGTGGCTGGTAAAGGTCACCGCCGCGTTGATCTCGCCGCTGCCGACGGCCGTGATGCCGTGCAGCGTTGCCTTCGAGTCCTGTGTCGTACCGTAACCGCGCGTGAAGGCCGCCTGCGACAGGCCGCCGCGCAGCGACGTACCGAAAAGTCGTCGGTAAGCGGCGAAGTCGTGCTTGTTGATGGCCGTGAAGTAGCGCGTCAGGAACGTGACGACGGCGGCTGCGTTCGCTCCGCTGGCGGCGGGCTCGACCGTGATCAGGCCGCTAGGCGACGGCGCTGCCGTCGGACGCGGACGCGCGGCGCGCGCCGCCGCCGTCGACCGGGGCCTGGGCGCCGATTTGCCGTGCGACAGCAGGAGCACCGCGCTCGCCGCGCAGACGACCAGGACCACGGCCGCCGCCGCCACCGAGATCCACCGGCCGCTGCGGACCTGGCGGCCCGTTGCCGCGGGGCCTTCCGGAGGGAACGGCGGGTATCCCGGCGCCGGTGCACGACCGAGCGCGGCCGCACCGGGGGCGGGCGACATCGGTTGCGGCGCCGCGTCCGGGTACCCCTGGGCTAGCCACGCCGGACCAGACGGGAGTGGCTGCCCGGCTGGAATCGCCTGCTCGCGCCAGGTTCCGCTGGGCCTGCCGTAGCCCGTGAGCGGGCCGGCGAGGAGGTCATCGGCGGCCGTCATGGTGTTCGGGACGGGAGGCATCCGGCCGTCGGCCAGGCCCTGGTAGCCGGCATCCGGGCTGCCGTCTGGCGCCGGGCCGACGGCGGGCTCGTACGCCTGCGGCGGCAGCGTTCCCGGCGCGGAGTATCCGGCCGGCGGGTAGCCGGCGAGCGGGCCGCCGCCGGGACCGAACCCGGGCGCCGCGGGAGCCGGCTGATAGCCGGCCACCGCCCGGTCCGGGTAGGTGTCGTCCGGCTCGGGTGCCGGGTCGTCCGGGAAGTACCCTGCGGGGTCCGGGTAGTCGCCGGGGAAGCGCGGTGCGGGGTCCGGGTAGGTGCCAGCGGGCTCGCCGGGGAAGCGCGGTGCGGGGTCCGGGTAGGTGCCAGCGGGCTCGCCGGGGAAGCGCGGTGCGGGGTCCGGGTAGGTGCCAGCGGGCTCGCCGGGGAAGCGCGGTGCGGGGTCCGGGTACCCGCCAGCGGGCCCGGCCTCGAGGTACGGGGCCCCGTCCGGGTAGGCGTCGGCCCGCGCGGCCGGGAAGTCCAGTGCCGCCTCCGGGTACGCGCTGCCGGCATCGTCCTGCGGATAGGCCGGCTGGGCAGGCTCGAAGGGACCGCGTGGCACGAGCGAGAAACCGCCGGACGCTGGCGTCGCCGCAGGGCCACCGGGACCGAACCGGTCAGAACCGAGTTCGTCGAGCGCGCCGCCGTTCCCGGCAAAGTCAGCGGGCGAACGAGGCGCAGGAAGATCCGGCGCATTTCCCGCGGGGGAGGGGGG
>Ga0335076_10008873_pt1 | contig 10146 bp, 4 predicted proteins | sample Lox_Sample_25_FD_206717 | JGI IMG/M metagenome (GOLD analysis project Ga0335076, IMG submission 206717) | Soil microbial communities from Loxahatchee National Wildlife Refuge, Florida, United States - Lox_Sample_2.5 | ecosystem: Environmental > Terrestrial > Soil > Wetlands | place: USA: Florida...
CCACCCACATGACCGTACAGCGAGTTTTCTTGTCGTCGCACTGGACGCCGATGACATCGCCCACCTTCAGTTCGCTCTCGATTCCAGAAAGCAGCGCCCCCTCCGAACTGATGTTCTGGGCGCGCGCATGCTGCGAGAACGGGCGTCCGTCGGCGGTCATTCCCCACGCCCGCACGGGAAGATCTACGGTGACGCGCGGTTCGGCTTGTTGGTCCGGCATAGCTTACCCTCGGGACCGCATCATGGCGATCATACCCCTGCCGCTAGCCTCCGCGGCATGACAAAAGTAGGTTCCCATCCGGTCTAGCCCGCGCCGGCCAACTCGCGATAGCTGACCAGCCTGATCTGCTGGGCTTTGAGAAACTCCCGGAACTCGGGCGAAGCGAGGAGCCGACGCTCCGCTTCCCGCGATTCCAACAGCCGAGTCTTTGCCCTGCGCAGGTCTGCATCGTCGTAGCCCGGATGGCACACCAGTTCCCAAGTTCCGTCTGGCAGATTCTGCAGCGCGCGTCGCAGCAGGGAATCTGCGACCGACCCCGTCTCGATCACGCCGACAATGCCGTCGGGGGTCGAGAGCCCGGCGCGCCGCATGCGTTGACGGAAGCGGCCGGCCAGCGTGCGTAGCACCCGTACTTGTCCGTATCGTTTCCACAGTTCCGGCTGGCCGGCGAACTGGCGCAGTCGCAGAGCGCTGCCCGGCACAAACGGGTTGCGGATCGCCCGCACTCCGCAGATCCGAGCCGCCTTCACCACCGCCTTCAGAATCGCAGGAAACAGATGGGTATGCTTGTGCGTGTCGACGTGCGTGACCTGAATCCCGGCTGCCTGAATCTTCCTGATCTGGGCCACAATCTCGCCCAGCAGTTCGTCTTCGTCGAACCCGCCAAGCATGGCGCGCGCCGCGACGGAAGAAATCTTGGTGAAGAACCGGCCCGGCTCCGCGGCGCGACTCGCGATCATGGTGGGAATCGAGTCGGGGTCCGACAGCGGCGCTCCGTCTACCAGCACGACGTGACACCCAACCGCCAGCGCCGGAGCCGCCTTCGCTACAGCGACCGCATCGTCGAACGCGGTGCCAACCGCCATCAGGGTGGCGGAAGTGACCACACCCTCGTGATGAGTCTCTGCAATCGCGCGATTGACTCCCCGGGTTAGCCCCAGGTCGTCTGCATTGACGATGAGTTGCCGCACGCACTGAGTGTAGCAGCCGAGGAACTCAGATCCATTGTCACTCTGAGCGGAGTGGCCGATTCGCAAAGCGAACCGCCACGAAGTCGAAGAGCCTGCCCCGAACGACGCCGAGGGCCCGCACTCTGCCCGCGCCGCGCACTTTGCGATACGACGCGTTCGTTTGACCCGCAGGGAAGCCTCCAGTATTCTCAGCAAGGGGGCTGTCCGATTCGATTTTTTCCGTCGGCATGGGCGGTTAGCTCAGCTGGTTAGAGCGCCTGCCTTACAAGCAGGAGGTCGCAGGTTCGAGTCCTGCACTGCCCACCACTGCCAAACTCAATCTCCCTCGATGGGAGCCTGTCGAGTTCTCTTAAAGACCCGGCCGGCCCATTCCCGCCACGGCAGCGCCTCAAATTCCGCCAGATACGAATACGCGACTGGCACGACCAGCAACGTCAGCAGCAGGCACAGTGTCTGCCCGCCGATAATCGTCACCGCGATCGACGCCCGCTGCTCCGATCCCGCGCCAATTCCGATTGCCACCGGGATGAGTCCCGCCACGATGGAGAGCGTCGTCATCAGGATCGGCCGCAGCCGCACACGATTGGCCTCTAGGATCGCGTCGCGAGTCGGCATTCCCTCCGCCACCAGCCGGTTGGTGTAGTCCACTTGCAGGATGCCGTTCTTCTTCACGATCCCGAGCAACAGAAACATGCCGAGCGCACTCCACAAGCTCAGCGCACGCCCCGTGATCCAGAGCGAGAGCAGCGCGAATGGCACGCTCAGCGGGAGCGTCAGCATGATGATGAAGGGATAGGAAAAGCTCTCGAACTGTGCCGCCAGCACCATGTACATGAAAATCGATGCCAGCAGCATCGCCAACACCAGATTCCACGTCGTCTCTTCCAGGACTTTCACCTGTCCGGAGAAGCGGACCGAATACCCCGGCGGCAACCCAACCTCACGGATCGATTGCACGGTATGCCCGGCGGCCAGGTCCAGCGGATATCCCGATGCCACATTGGCAAACACGCTGATCTGAAATTCGCGGTTATATCGCCATAAGGCGGAGGGCCCAAAGCCGCGCGTGATCGCCGCCACACTCTCCAGCCTGACCTGCCCCAGCTTGCTGGAGGGCACCATCATCCGCGCCAGCACGTCGGGATTGTCACGCTGCTCCTGCAGCAACTGCATGGTTACTGGGTACTGCTCCGATCCTTCCTTGAAGCGCGTGATCTCATCCTCACCGGAGTAAAACAGACGCACCGCGTCACTAATATCGGTCATGCGCACGCCGATGTCAGCCGCCCGCTGCCGGTCGACTTTCACTTGCAACTCGGGTGTGTTGAGATTCAGGCTCGGATTCACGTCCACCAGGTCCGGATACTTTGCCATCCGGTACGCAGCCTTCTTGCTGATTTCCGCCAGTTGATTGAGATCAGGGCCGCGAACGATGGCGCTGATGGGGAAGTAAATCTCGCCGCCCAGGACCGAAGGCAGCCGCACGTTGTAGGTGACGTTCCGGTATCCCGCCAGAATTCCGCGGATCCTCGTTGCCATCTGCTCGTGCGAGGCTTTTCGCTCGCTGCGCGGAACCAGTCCGATAAACAGATGTGCGTGATGCGTGGGCCCGTGCGTGTAGGCCTGCACAAACGAAACTTCGGGCAGGGCGATGATCTTCGTCGCCATGTCCCCTGCCATGGCGCTGGTCTTGGCGAGCGCCGTGCCTTCGGGCAAAGTGAACGAACTCTGCAACTCAGCCTGGTCATCGGCCGGGATCCAGTCACGCCCGACCAGGTGATACAGGCCGAAGGTCGACAGGAACGCCGCCAGGCAGATCAGCATGATGACGGCGCGATGGTCGAGCGACCAGCGCAGCATCTTGAGGTAGTTGTCTTCAATCGATTTCAGAACGCCCGACACATGGGCTCGCTTGCTCGTCTCGTCCAGCTTGAGCAGGCGCGAGCTCATCATCGGCGTCAAGGTGAAGGCCACGAGCAGTGAAACGAGAATCGCAATCGCCATCGTCCAGCCAAACGAGTTGACGTATTTCCGCGCATATCCCGTCATGAACGCGATGGGCAAAAAGATGATGACCAGCGAGAGCGTGGTGGCCATCACGGCGAGTCCAATTTCCCGCGTGGCCTCAATCGCTGCGTGGACACGATCGCGGCCCTTCTCTTCCATGAATCGGAAAATGTTCTCGAGCACGATGATGGCGTCGTCGATCACGATGCCGACGGCCAGTGTCAGGGCCAGCAGCGTCATGTTGTTCAGCGAGAAATCCATGCCGCGCATCAGGGTGAAGCTGGCGACGATCGATGCCGGAATCGCGACCGCCGCGATGATCACCGCGCGCCAGTTGCGAATGAACAGCCACACGACTACGCTCGCCAGGATGCTGCCCAGAATGAGGTGCTCGAGAAGCGAGTGAACGGATGCCTTGATGAAATCGGAAATGTCATGGACAACCATCAACTGGACGCCGGGCGGCATCTGCTGGCGCAGCTCCTCAATCTGTTCTCTGACGCCGTCGGCGACCCGCACCGTGTTTGCGCCCGATTGCCTGAGAACCTGGATACTAACGACGTCTTGCCCCAGGTTGCCCTTGCGGTAGAGAGCCGACCATGTACGCAACTCCTCGGCCCCGTCTTCCACTTGTGCGACGTCGCGGATGCGAACCGGGTTTCCGGCGCGCGTGCCGATCACAATGTCGCTGAATTGATCGGCCGAGGTAACGCGTCCCAGTGTTCGCAGTCCAAGTTCCTGCGGGCCGGTAATCATGCGGCCGCCCGGCGCTTCGATGTTTTCGCGCTGCAGCGCCTCGCGCACGTCGAGCACGGTGAAATTGTGAGAGGTGAGTTTCTGAGCGTCGAGCAGCACGCGAATCTGCCGCTCCTGGCCGCCGTTCAGTTCAACGCTTCCTACTCCGTCTACCGTCTGGATCGCGCGCCGTACCTGCTTATCGGCAATCTCGGTCAGCTCGCGGCGGCTCATCGGCCCGCTCACCAGCAGCGTCATGATCGGATCCGACTGCGGGTCTTGCTTGGTGATGACCGGTGGAAGCGTCTCGCGCGGCAGGCGGTCGGTGGCTGCCGCCACTTTTTCGCGGATATCCTGCGCGGCGCCTTCAATATCACGCTCGAGCACGAACGTGCATGAAATTTCGGCCATTCCTTCCGACGAATACACACTGATTTCATCGATACCGCTGACCGAAGAAATCGCGTCTTCCAGCGGCAGCACGATGCTGGTGACCATCTCTTCCGGGGTCGCGCCCGGTAGCCGCACTTCGACGTTCACGGTGGCCGGATCTGCTTTGGGAAACAGGTCGACCGCCAGGCCCCGGTAGGAGAACACGCCCAGCGTCACCAGGAAGGCGATCAGCATCACGGTGAACACGGGATGTCGGACACAAATTTCCGCGAGTTTCATGACTTGCTCTGATGCTGGTGCGGCTGGAACTTAGAAGCCAGGTCTTGCGGGATTCCGCAGGGATACTGACAAAGCGGCGCCACCCCTACCTCACCGCAGGCGAGGAATCATCGCCTTGCTCCTGCACGAGGTCGCCTTCCCGCAGTGTTCCCGAAACGGCGGCTGCCACGCGATCTCCCGCCTTCAGCCCTTCTGCCACTTCGAAACGGCGGCCGCGCTCATCTTCCACTTGCCCCGCAGGATGAATCTGCCGCTCAGAGACGCGGTTGGCAGTCACCACAAAAACCTTGTACACGCCATAGCGATAGTTCACGGCCTGCTCGGGCACATAGATCGCTTTATCTTCCCTTTTGCTGGGCAGCGAGGCTTGCACAAAGAAGCCGGGCTTGAGACGCCCGTCCGCGTTCTGTATCAGGGCTTCCGCCTCGAAGGTGCGCGAATCCTGGGACACCGCGGGATTGATCCGAGAAATCTTTCCTTGAAAACTCTCACCGGGGAAAGCTTCCACGTGCAGGTCAACGGTGGCTCCTTCGCTGATCGCCCCCGCCCACTGTTCGGGAACCGCCAGACGAGCGCGCAGACGATCCGTTCGTACCAACACCATGACCGGGCTCTGCACTTTCAAATACTCTCCCGGATGCACATCGCGAGTCTTGATCGCACCCGGAAACGGCGCCCGGATGACCGCGTCGCGCAACTTCTTTTCCGCCAGTTTTTCGCTGGCCTCGCTCGAAACCAGCAGCGCCTTCAGTCGATCGACTTCTTGCAGCGCCACCTCGTAGGTGGCCTTCGTGCTTTGATAACGGCTCTTCGCTTCGTCCGCCTGCTGCTGCGAGATCAGGGTGTCTTTCAGCATCTCCTGCGCCCGGCCATACTTGCGTTCCGCATCGAACAGGTCTGCGGCCGCGCGCTCGACCGATGGCAGTTTCTTGGAATCTGAGGGAGGCGCCTCGCCCGGTGCAATGCCAAGCTGGGCACAGACCTCGCGAACCACGCCCTGTTGGCGGTCCACTTCGAACTGCAGTTCCTGCCGATCGAGTTCGATGAGCGGCTGCCCCTCCTTCACCGTGTCGCCGACATCGGCCAGAACTGCATTCACGCGGCCCTCGACCTCGGCGCTGAGAGTGCTTTCCTCCAGGGCAAACAGCGACCCGACCGTCTGCACCCGGCGCTGCGTCGTCTCTTCGACAACCGTATATACATGGGCAGGCGTAGCACGAGCGCCGCTCGCCGCTGCACTCTTCGCCTGTCCATTCGAGCACCCAGCGGCAAAAACCACTGGGCCTGCGGCCGCCATGACGCAGCATGCTCTGAGCCAAATCATTCGCATTGGGATTCGTTCAAGAAAACGTTAACTTGCCTGCCGATTCTGTCCTTGCCGCCTTGATCGCCGGACCAGAAACTGAAGACCCGCCGTGCGAACAGGCTCGCGACCGGGGAGCCTCGACAGGGAATGCAAGCATTATAAGCTGGTTTGCCGGCTCGACAGGGCTGGACGTACGCTTTTGGAGCAGAGATCGCACCGCAAGGAACGGCGTGGGGACCTCGGATCCAGAATCTGATAACGGGCAAACAGCTGACAACTGTTTGTTGTGCTGAAAGAGGTCGCATCACCGACGTTCCAAAATGGGTCGAGATGAGCCTCCCCAACTACCCCTCCGTAGTTGGCATCCCCCCCGGCGGTAGGCTACCCTTATTCCGGCGCTGCTCCCGACTCCCAGGCGAATGGGCCAAAAAAGAAAATCGCGTGCCGATCAGCCGGCAACGGTCACGCTGAAGGCGGTCGCTGAACATGTCGGCCTTTCTCCAGGTACAGTCTCCGCGGTGCTCAATGACGCGCCGTCAGCCCGCGCCATTCCGGAGCAGACCAAAGCCAGAGTTCACGCTGCCGCGCGCGAACTCAACTATCGCCCGAATTTTTTTGCCCGTACCCTGCGCCGTAAACGCACCAACACCATCGGGGTCATTGCCGAGGAGATCGGCGACGCCTACAGTTCCGGCATCATTAGCGGCGTGGAAGCCTGCCTGCGCCGCAAGAACTACTTTTTCCTGACGGTCGTCCACCGCCACGACCCGGCACTCCTGCGGCAATATGCCGATTTGCTCATGGAGCGTGGCGTCGAGGGCTTCATTGCCGTCGATATGCAACTGGAGCGCCCGCCGTTGCTGCCGACGGTAGTCGTCGCCGGCCATCGCGAAATCGAGGGCGTCACCAACATAGTGCTGGATCATGACCGTGCCGTGACCGCGGCGCTCCAGCATCTCGTCGAACTGGGACATCGCAGGATCGCTTTCATGAAGGGACATCCTGCCAGCTCCGACTCCGAAGAGCGGTGGCAAGCCATCTGCCGCGCCTCACACAAATTCGGCATTGAGATGGATCCCGATCTGATCGTGCAGATTGAAATGGAGGATCCCTCACCGCAGATGGGCTATCCCTACGCCAAGCAGATTCTGGCCCGCAAGGTTCCGTTCACGGCGCTCTTTGCCTACAACGACCTGGCGGCGATCGGCGCCATCCGCGCACTCCAGGAAGAGGGCCTGCGTGTACCGCAGGATGTATCGGTCGTTGGCTTCGACGATATCCAGAGCGCGGCGTTCAATACTCCCAGTCTGACCACCGTCCGTCAGCCGCTCGGCAAGATGGGAGAGATTGCGGCGGAGACCCTGATCCAGCAGATCGAAGGGCAGGAAGAGACCCCGCCAACGATCGCGATCGAGCCCACGCTTGTCACGCGAGAGTCAACCGGACCAGCGCCGCAGACGGGTTCTTAGAACACGACCTTCAACGCCAGCTGAACTACTCGCGCCTTGTGTGCCCCGTTCGCCCGCATGAAAAAGTCCGTGCCCACCGAGCTGTTCAGCGACGAGAACTGGGTGTGGTTGAAGATATTGAAGGCTTCGGTGCGAAACTGCACGTCGACGCGCTCGGTCGGCTTGAACGTCTTGTACAGCGCCATATCGAACTGCGTGCGATGGGGAATCGTGAGGCTGTTGCGTCCTGAGTTTCCGAATGTCAGGCCCTGCGTCTGGGTGTAGGCATCCGGATTAAAGAGCAGCGGGCCCTTGTTGTTGGGATCGACGTTCTGATCGGGTGGAATCGCATATGGGTCGCCGATGCGATCGGCGTAGGATCCTGTGCCGGTTCCGTTTGCGACGCCGGCGCTGTCCCCGAACACTCCGTTGGTGACCGAAAATGGCTCGCCGCTTTGCGCCGTCATGATGCCGGCATACTGCCAGCCGCCCAGGATGCTGCGCGTCAGGCCGGGCTTGGTAAAGAAGGGCAGATCGTAGATCCAGCTCACAGTAAAAATGTGCCGCTGGTCGAAATTGGAGCTGGCGTAGTTCTTCTTCACGTTCGACGAATCCACAAAATTGAAATCCGCTTTGTCGGAAGAATTGTCCAGCGAGTGGCTGTAGGTGTATGCAACATCCAGAGTGAGCGGACCGCTGGTCCGGCGGACGGAGATCTGCAATGAGTTGTAATTCGAATTGGCTTGCGGTTCCACGCGCTGCAGCGAGCCGATGCTGTAGAACGGCCGGAATGGATTGGGGTCGTTCCCGCATGCGATTGCCAGATTGACTGCCGCTTGACCCGTGACTTTCCGGCCCTTATCGATTCTGAAATGGAGGTTGTTGGGCCAGCCTCCCATTGTGTTGCAGATGTCGTCGGTAATCGGCTCGCCGGGCAGAAAAGGATTGTCGGCCGCGGGCAACGCCGCCACCTGATTCAGTTCCTTCTGCAGCGTCAGATGCGTCCCTTTACTGCCCACGTAGGAAACGGTGGCGACAAAGTTGCGGGAAATATCTCGTTGCACGTCCATGTGCCACTGCTGTACATACGGCCAGATCGCGTGCGAGGAGGGAATCGAAATCGCCGAGAGCGGGAACAGCAGCCCGTCCCCGCCGATATTGGTGTAGCCATCGATGTTGTACTGGGTGGGTTCCTGCACCAGCGGCGGGGAGCCTTCCAGTGTCTCGGCGTTGCCCTCTTCGCCGTTGGTGTGGTCGAAGAAGATGCCGTACGCCGCGCGTATCGATGTCTTCCCGTTGCCAAACGGATCCCAGGCGAACCCAATCCGCGGCGCCGGGTTGAAGAGATGCTCGCTCATGCAGGCCAGCGGAACGCCCGCGGTTCCGCAGGGAACGATGCCATCAAACGGCGTTGTCCCCGGCTTGATGATCAACGAGCCCTCGTGCGGGCTGTTCAGGTTGGTGAAAATCTTCGGAGCGAGATCGGGATTGTACGCCGCAGGGTCCCAGTTCGAAACCTGCCGGTTGATCTCGTGAAACGTTCCGAAGATTCCGATCCGCAGACCCAGGTTTAACGTCAGATTCTTCGTGACGTGGAAATCATCCTGAATAAAGGGTTCAAACAGCTTGTACCGGACGTAATACTTGGGTTGGGCGCTGTCCTGCGAATACGTAGAGATATTGCCCATGAGCATGTCGGCGAAGGCATTGCCCGTAGAATTTGGCGCCGTGCTGTCGAAGGAGAGGTCGCCCTCGACATCCACATACGCCATCTCATTCTTCTGCGCCGCCGCGAAGTATCCCCCGAACTGCAGGTTGTGCTTGCCCCAGCTCTTGCTCATGTTGTCGCGGTAGGTGTAGGTCGGATTGGAGTTGACCCACGGGAATGCCGTGGGGCCCTCACAGAATCCACCGCCGTAGGCACCGTTGGTCGATACACAAAAGTCCGGCAACTTGCCGCCGAAGTCCGGAAAGAATCCGGTCATCGTGAAGTCACTGCCCCGCTGCCACACTTCCGGATGGGTATTGGTCGTCCGGATATGGTCGGTTGTGTAACTGGCGACGAATTCATTCAGCAATGTGGGCGAGAGCGTCGAGGTCAGCCGCGCGACCATGCTCACGCCCGGCCCGACGAAATGTGTGCCGATCGTCGGAAAGCTCTCGCCGCCCCACGTGACCGACGCGTTGGTGATATCCCACGAATCGTGAATGAAGCGAAACGTCGCGCGCTGCTTGGAATTGAAGTCGTGATCGATGCGGAACAATTCTTCTCGCCAACGCATCGGCTGGCCCACCGAGCCGGCAAAGACCGGCCCCGAGTCGGTGTCGAGCGTCGGCTCGGAAATCATCGGCAGCAGTGCTTGGGCGTTGGAGTCGATGAAAGGCAGTTGATTGCCGGGAAAAGGATTGCCGTCCGCGTCGACGGGACAGTCCGTCGGCTCGGGAACGTTGCACACGTCGTTGAAGTTCCCCTGCCGGTTGTCCATGGACGGCACGGGGGAGAAGAAAATCTGCGGCACATTCTCCCGCCGCCAGGCTTGAGACCAGAAGAAAAACGTGTGGTTTTTCCAGATCGGCCCACCCAGCGTGTAGCCGAACTCGTGTTTTTTGTAAGGCGACTTCGGCGAATCCGGCGGATCGAAATAGTCATGCGCATTGAGTGCTTCGTTGCGCAGGAACTCGTAGACCTCGCCATGGAACCGGTTGGTGCCCGACTTGGTTTCTACCTCCACTGTGCCCGAAGCGTTCTTGCCATACTGGGCGCCGTAATTGGAAGTGAGGACCTGC
>Ga0335076_10008875_pt1 | contig 10145 bp, 7 predicted proteins | sample Lox_Sample_25_FD_206717 | JGI IMG/M metagenome (GOLD analysis project Ga0335076, IMG submission 206717) | Soil microbial communities from Loxahatchee National Wildlife Refuge, Florida, United States - Lox_Sample_2.5 | ecosystem: Environmental > Terrestrial > Soil > Wetlands | place: USA: Florida...
CGGCGCCGCGGATCGAGCCCAACGCCGCGTCGGCGCGCTCGAGCGTGCCTTGTGTCTTCTGCGACGCGGCCTGGAGATTGGCGAGCGTCTGCTCGAGCGCGGCGCGGTTGCGCGGCGAGAGCACGCCGTTGGCGCTTCGCAGCGTGTCGTCCGCCTGCCGGGCGAGATCGGAGAGCGAGTGCCACAGGCGTTCGTTCGGCGATTCGCCCTCGGCGATCACCGGGTAGCGCTCGCCGGGCGGCGCCGCGGGCGGCGGGCCTGCGCCCGTGCCTCCGACGAGATCGAGTGTGGCGAGGCCGGTCATGAGATTGCGATCGACCACGGCCTGGGTGTCGGCGCGGACCGGCGTATCGGGCGCGACCGCGATGAGGACCTCGCCGACGCCGCTTCGCTGCGGCGACAGGCGCACGCTGAGGATGGAGCCCACCCTGATGCCCCTCATCCTCACGTCGCCGCGCGGCTCGACGCCGTCGAGGGACTGGCGCTCGAAATAGATCCGGTATTGCTGCGCTCCGGCGGCCGCGGCCGTGCTGCGCAGCCAGACGAGAACGCCGGCGAGCACCGCGATGAGGATGACGACGACCGCTCCGACCAACGTGAACCTGGCTTCGGGTTCCATCAGTGATGCCCCTCGAAGTATTGACGCAGCCACGGGTGTCTGGAATCGCGCAGCTGCGCCACGGATCCGTCGGCGATCACCTTGCCGTCGCCCAGCGCGATGGCATGGTCGACGATCGAGACGAGCAGGTCGGCGTCGTGCGTGGCGATGATCACCGTGAGGCCCAGGCCGTCGGCGAGCACCCGCAGCAGGCGGTGGAAATCGCGCGCGCCCACGGGATCGAGCCCGGAGGTCGGCTCGTCGAGGAACAGGACCTCGGGATCGAGCGCCAGCGCGCGTGCAAGGGCGGCGCGCTTGCGCATGCCTCCCGAGAGCTGCGCGGGGGACTTTCCGGCGGCGTCCGCCGGCAGGCCCACCATCGCGATCTTGAACGCGACGAGCGGCGCGACCCAGTCCGTGGGCAACGCCGTGTTCTCGAGGAACGGGACCGCGACGTTCTCGGCCACTGTGAGCGACGAGAATAGCGCGCCGCCCTGGAACGACATGCCGAACCGGCGCCTGAGCGCGTTCAGCTCGTCGCGCTCGCAGCTCCACACGTCGGTGCTGAGCAGCTCGACGCGACCGCCGGAAGGGCGGACGAGCCCGATGATCTCCCTCATGAGCACCGACTTGCCGCTTCCGCTGCCGCCGATCAGCGCGGCGACCTCGCCGCGCTGCACCGTGAGGTCCACTCCGTCGTGGACGACCTGGGCGCCGAAGCGAGTCACGATGCCGTTCATCCGCACGACCGGCTCCATTTCAGATGTGCAGCCGCTGGAACACGACAGCGAACACCGCGTCGAGGATGATGACCCACACGATGCACTGGACGACGGTCGAGGTGATGTTCTGGCCCACGCCCCGCGCATCGCCGCGAACGGTGAGGCCCATGCGGCAGGCGATCATCGCCACGAGCGCCGCGAAGACGGGCGCCTTGCCCAGCCCCACGAGGAAGTGGCGCGTCTCGAGCGCCGCGTGCACGCGGTCCATGAACGTATGCGGGCCGAAGTCCAGCACCCACGAGGAGACCACCATGCCGCCCAGGATGCCGGCGATGTCGCCCACGAGCACGAGCAGCGGCATCGCGACCACGAGCGCGATGAGGCGCGGGATCACCAGCACCTGGATCGGCGACAGGCCCAGGGTCGCGATGGCGTCGACCTCTTCCTCGACCTTCATCGTGCCGATCTCCGCGGTGAACGCGGCGCCCGAGCGCCCGGCCACGAGGACCGAGCCGATGATCGGCGAGAGCTCGCGGCATACGCCCAGGGCGACTCCGTCGGCCACGAACAGGTTGGCGCCGTAGTGCTGCGCTTCGACGCCCAGCACGTCCGCGACGACGACCCCGATCAGGAAGTTCACGAGGGCGACGATCGGGATCGCCTGCACGCACGTCGCATCGAACTGGGCGACGGTCTCGCGCTTGCGGAAGAGCGCGGGGCGCCGCGCGACGTCGAGCAGCTCCAGCGCGACCTGCCCCACGAACGAGAGGTGCCGCTCGACGAGTCTCGCGAGATCGAAGGTCGACGCCCCGATGCGCTCCAGCAGCGCGCGGCGGCGGACCGTCGCCGCCCCGGGCGGCGGAGCCATGCGCTGGCGGACGAGGCGAAGCAGGCGTTCCTGTTTCGCGTCGAAATTGCGCTCGCCGATCGCGGTGGCCGCGATGCCCTGCCCGGCGAGATGGCGCAGGAGGACGAATCCGCCGGCGGTGTCGATCGAATCGAGGCCGCTTCCGTCGAGCACGACGCGGTCGGCGCGCGGGATCGGGCGCCGGCGCAACGCCTCGAGCACGCCGGGCACGTCGCGAAGGCGCCACGCGCCCTTCAGGTAAAGGATGGCGACGCCTTCCTCGATCCTGGATTCGACCGCGATACCGTTCGCGCTCATCGCATCTGGATGGGCTTCCCGCCGCACACGTAGGCCACCAAGCGACGTTATCCGAGGCGGGCTCCGGGCGGTTGCGTCAGATCAACGATGGTCCCCGCCGGGGATGCCATTTGCCGCACGCCGTGAGATATTGGACGCGGCTGACGGCCGCACGAGGACATGAGCCTGGAGAACGCCCCGCAAGAGCTGCTCGAAGTCGACCAGCTCACCCGCCGTTTCGGCACGTTCACGGCCGTCGACCGCGTGTCCTTCGGTGTCCGGCCCGGTGAGGCCTTCGCGTTGCTCGGACGCAACGGCGCCGGCAAGACCACCGTCATCAAGATGCTCACGACCCTGCTTCCGCCCAGCGGCGGGGCGGCGCGCATCGCGGGCTTCGACGTGGTCGCCGATGCCGCGCGGGTGCGGCGCGTCGTGGGCTACGTGCCGCAGGCGCTGTCGGCCGACGGAGACCTCACGGGCTACGAGAACCTTCACGTATTCGCGCAGCTCTACGACATCCCGCGGGCCGAGGAGAAGGCGCTCATCGAGGATGCGCTCGCGCTCATGGACCTCGTGGAATTCGAGCACAAGCTCGTGAAGACCTACTCGGGGGGCATGATCCGCCGCCTGGAGATCGCGCAGTCGACCTTGCACCGCCCGCAGCTGCTCTTCCTGGACGAGCCCACCGTGGGCCTCGATCCCGTCGCGCGCGTCGCCGTGTGGGACATGCTCGAGAGGCTGCGCTCGCGCTACAACAGCGCGATCCTGCTCACGACTCACTATCTCGAGGAAGCCGAGCGCCTTTGCGACCGCGTCGCCATCATGAATCGCGGCCGCATCGCGGCCATGGGCACGCCGCGCGAGCTGGAGGCGGCGCTGGGAGCGGGCGCCACGTTCGAGGACGTCTTCGAGCAATACACGCGCGGGGCCCTGGAGGGCGCGGAGAACTACGAGGCCGCGTCGCGCACGCGTTCGGCGGCGCAGGGCCATGGATGAGCGGGCGGCCGCCGCGCCGCTGCCCAATCCCGTGCTGGGCTTCCTGCGGAAGATGGCCGCCATCGCCGAGCTGGAGGTGCGCAAGCTGCGCCACGATCCCACCGAGCTCGCGAGCCGCGCCGTGCAGCCCCTGCTTTGGCTCCTGATCTTCGGGCCCGTGATGAGCCACGGCCACGTCATCGACACGGGCTCGCTTCCGTACCTGGACTACATCGTGCCCGGAATCCTCGCGCAGAGCGTGCTCTTCATCGCGATCTTCAACGGGATCTCGGTGATCTGGGAGCGCGATCTGGGCATCGTGCACAAGTTCCTCGTGAGCCCCACGCCGCGCGCCGCGCTGGTGCTGGGCAAGTCGCTCGGGGGCGGAGCGCGGGCGTTGGTCCAGGCGATCGTCGTGGTCATCGCGGGAACCGCGATCGGCGTGCACCTGCGCTTGGACCCGCTAACGCTCGCGGCCGTGGTGTTCTTCGTGGTGCTCGGGGCGGCGGTCTTCAGCAGCTTTTCCCTGGTGATCGCGTGCATCGTGAAGACGCGGGAGCGCTTCATGGGCATCGGGCAGGTCCTGACGATGCCGCTCTTCTTCGCGAGCAACGCGATCTACCCCACGACGCTCATGCCCGGATGGCTTCAGGCCGTCGCCCACGTGAATCCGCTCACCTACGAGATCGATGCGCTGCGCGAGCTGCTCCTGCCGGCCCACGGGCAGCTCGCGCACTTCGGGCTGTGGACGGATTCGGCGGTGCTGTGCGCGGCGCTCGCGCTGATGGTCTCCGTGGCGGCGCGCCTCTATCCGCGAATCGCGATCTGACCGCGCGATTCAGAGGACCTGGCGCGCGAGCCTGCGGATCACCATGCGGGAGCGGCCGGCATCGTGCAGCGCTTCCACCTCCACGTCGAAGCGGCATCGCTCGGCGGAGGGCGCTAGCACGGTGAGATCGTCGACGCCGGCCGCCGCCTCCATCCGGTGCCGTGCATAGGCGGGTCCATATTCGCGCGGCGGCAACCGCGTGTCGATGAATTCCGCGATGGCGGCGGCGCCGCGGATCTCGCCGAACGCCGAGGCGGTCGACCAAGAAGCGTCGGGGTGAAGCAGGCTCGCCGCGCCGCGGCCGTCGCGCCGGTCTACGCAATCGAGAAAGCGCATGAGGAGCAGGCGCCTGGAGTCGCGCGCGGCGTAGCTCGTGTGGAGCAGGGCGTGCGCCCGCGCGGAGTTGGGGTGCCCCAGCTCGCTCGCATACAGGCGTTGCACGTCCGCGTTCTCGAAGGAGCAGCGCTTCGGCGCGTGGCGGTCCACCTCGTAGATGGCCTGCATCCGCTTGGACAGGATGTGCGGGTCCATGGACTTGGGCTCGCCGCCGCCGCCGAGGCAGCCGCCGACACAGGCCATGACCTCGATCGCGACGAACTCGTCGCGCCACGCCTGCGCCTGCAGCATGCGCTGCGCGGCGGCGATGCCGTTGCACACCGCGACCCTGCCGAGTCCCGGAACATCGGCGGTCTTCACGTCCTTGTCCACGCCGCGCAGCGCGTGCCATTCGGGCGAGGGCGGATTCGGGGCGCCGGCCAGGTGCAGCGCGGTGCGCACCATCGCCTCCATCACGCCGCCCGAGGCGCCGAAGAGCTGCGCGGCGCCGGTGCTTTCGCCCAGGGGATCGTCGAATTCGCCGTCGTCGGAAAGTGAGCCGAACGCGATGCCGCGCGAGCGGATCATCCTCGCCAGCTCGCGAGTGGTGACCACGTGGTCGATATCGCCCGAGACACCGGGCCGGTTCGCCTCGTCCTTCTTGGCGGTGCAGGGCATCACGCTCACCACATAGGGCTCGTCCCTGCCTTCGGCGAAGCCGGGGCCGAGCGAACGCGCGAAGGCGCCGCGCTTGGCGATGGCTCCATGCATCTGCTGCGGCGACTTCGTCGTGCTGAGGTTGGGCAGCAGGTCGGGGCGGTTCAACTCGACCCAGTTCACCCACCCGGGGCAGCAGGAGGTGAGCAGCGGCAAGCCCCGCCGCGTCCTCACGCGCTCCAGCAGCTCGGTGCCTTCCTCCATGATGGTGAGGTCGGCGGCGAAGTTCGTGTCGAACACGTAGTCGAAACCCAGTTGCCTCAGCGCATTGATCATCCTGCCCGTGCTCACGGTGCCGGGCTTCATGCCGAACTCCTCGCTGATCGCCACGCGCGTCGCCGGCGCCACCTGCACCGCGGAGATGCGCCGACGCCCGTCGAGCGTGCGCAGGACCTCGTGCCAGTGCGGCGTCTCGATGAGGGCCCCGACGGGGCAGACCAGCGTGCATTGGCCGCACGAGATGCAGCGGGTGTCGGCGAGCGAGCGGTCGAACACGGTGACGGGCATGCGTCCCGATCCGTGCTCGGCGAATCCGATGACGAACTGGCGCTGTCCCGCCTCGCCGCAGGCCTCGGCGCACAGGCCGCACTCGATGCATTTGGAAAGATCGCGCCAGATGCTGGGCGAGGTGTGGTCCACGAGCGCATGCTCCGGATGCGCGGGCGATCCCCTCGCCACGACCTCCCAGGCGCCTTCCACCGGGTATTCCGCGACGAGTCCCTGCAGCTTGCACGATCCGTTGACCTCGCAGCGCATGCAGTCGTTCGGGTGGCGCGCCAGCAGCCATCGCAGATCGGCCTCGCGGAAGGCGCGCAATGCCGGCGAATCGGTGACGACGCGATCGCCTTGCCTCGCATGGGTCACGCACGCGGGCTGCGGGCGCGACTGGCCCTCGACTTCCACGAGGCACATGCGGCACACCGCGTGGGAGGGCAGCCGCGGATAGTGGCAGAGCGTCGGAACATGAATGCCGGCTTCGCGTGCGGCATCGAGCAGCGTCGAGCCGTCGCTCGTTTCCACGGGCCTGCCGTTGACCGTGAGCCTGATCATGAGGCGATTCGCGCCGAAGCAGGGTGGCCTGCATGGGCAGTGTCGGCCCGATCACGAGGGGGCGCTTGACTTGCATCAAGCCACGCCGATTGTCACGCGGAAGAATTGAAGCATGTTGGAGTCCATCGATCGGCTTCGCGCGTTGCCGCGGCTCGCGGAGATCATCCGCGTGCTCGCGCGGCATGGGCTCCAGGACCTGGTGCACTCGGCGGGGCTTCACCGGCTCGCCGACGAGACCGCCGGCGTGCTCGGATGGGAGGCCGACCCGGCGATCGCGCAGCGAACGCTGCCCGAACGCGGCCGCCTCGCGCTGGAGGCGCTCGGTCCGGCGTTCGTGAAGCTGGGCCAGGTACTCGCCTCGCGCGTGGACCTGCTTCCCGCCGAGTGGATCGCCTCCCTGGACGAGCTGCACGACCGCGCGACGCCCGTGCCTTATGCGCGAGTCGAAGCGCAATTGAAGGCGGATCTCGGCAAGCCCGTCGAGGAGGCGTTCTCGTCGTTCGAGACGGAAGCGAGCGCCGCCGGATCGATCGCGCAGGTCTATCGCGCGGCACTGCCGGACGGACGCGAGGTGGCCGTGAAGGTGCGCCGCCCCGGCGTGGAAGAGACGGTGAAGGCCGACCTGATCCTGCTCGAAAGCGTGGCCGCGTGGTGGCAGGGCGCGCATCCCGAGGCGCGGCGCTACCAGCCCATGGAGCTCGTGGCGCAGCTTCGCAAGTCGATCGCACGCGAGATCGACTTCATGGCCGAAGGCCGCAGCCAGGAGCGCTTCGCCGAGTCCTTCGAGGGCGATCCGGCGATCGTGATCCCGCACGTTCACTCGTCGTTCACGACCGCGTCGCTGCTGGTGATGGACTGGATCGACGGCGTCCCGGGCACGGACCTTGCGGCCATCGATGCCGCGGGGCTCGACCGGCAGGCGCTCGCCGCGCACGGCACCGACGCGGTCCTCAAGATGGTGCTGGTCGATGGCTTCTTCCATGCCGACCCGCATCCGGGAAACGTGTTCTTCCTTCCCGGCAATCGCGTGGCCCTCATCGATTTCGGCATGGTCGGCTGGCTCTCGCACCGCAGGCGCGACGAGCTGATCGACCTGCTCGCGGCGGTCTCCGCGCACGACGCGGAGGCGATGCGCGACGTGCTGCTCCAGTGGGCCGATGGCCGCAAGGTCTCCGCCGAGCGCTTCGCGGAAGACCTGGGCCGGCTGCTGCACCTGTACGAGCACGCGACGCTTCGCGAGGTGAGTCTCGCCATGCTGTTGTCGGAAATCGCGACCGTGATCCGCGAGCACCGCCTGATGCTGCCCCCGGACCTCGCGATGCTCTTCAAGGCGCTCATCACGCTCGAGGCGCTCGGCACGCGCCTCGTTCCGCGCTTCCGGCTCATCGAGCACGTGACTCCGTACGTGCGCATGCTCGTCGTGCGCCGCTGGTCGCCTGGGCGCGTGGCCGGCCGGCTCTCGGACGCGATGCGCGAGTGGGCGCGCGCGGTGCGCGTGGCGCCGCGGGTGCTCGAATCCCTCGCGCGCCGCTTCTCCGACGACGGCATCGCGGTGCGCTTCGAGGTCCTGGGCATGGAGCGATCGGCACGCCGCCTCGAGCGCGGCCTGGATCGCGCCACCATCGGCGTGGTGACCGCCGCGCTCATCGTCGGCAGCTCGATCCTCGTGGCCTTCGCGGCGGGGCATGCGTCCTTCGCCATGACCTTCTTCGGCGCGGTCGGGATCTTCGTCGCGATCGTCAATATCGTCTGGCTCGTGGGCTCGATACGGCGCGTGGGACGCGACGACCGCTAGACCTTCCCCGGCCGCGGCCGCGTATTGACACCCGTCAACCGCCAGGGGCGCCTCGCCCGATACATTGGATCAATCGCAGCCGGCGGGAGGGCCTGTCATGAGTGCCAAGCAGCTGGTATTCGCCGAAGAGGCGCACGCCAGGATGGTTTCGGGAATGACCCAGCTCGCGCACGCGGTGCGCGGCACGCTCGGGCCGAAGGCTCGCACGGTGATGCTGCAACGCTCGTTCGGCGCGCCGACCGTCATCAACTCGGGCGTGGTCGTCGCCAAGGAAGTGCAGCTGCCGGATCCTCTCGAGAACATGGGCGCGCAAATGGTGCGCGAGGCGGCCTCGAAGACTTCCGACGTCGCGGGCGACGGCACGACCACGGCGACGCTGCTCGCGTACGCGCTCGTGGTCGAGGGCATGAAGCACGTGGCCGCGGGCCTGAACCCGATGGATCTCAAGCGCGGCATCGACCTCGCGTGCGGTGCGGTCGCGGCCGAGCTGAAGAGCATGGCGCGCCCCTGCGCCGCGCGCACGGAGATCGAGCAGGTCGCCACGGTGTCGGCCAACTCCGACAAGGCGATCGGGCAGATCGTCGCCGACGCGATGGAGAAGGTGGGCAAGGAGGGCGTGATCAGCGTCGAGGACGGCTCCGGGCTGCAGAGCGAGCTGGAAGTGGTCGAGGGCATGCAGTTCGACCGCGGCTTCCTCTCGCCGTACTTCATCAACGCCGAAAAACAGCGCTGCGTGCTCGAGGATGCGTTCATCCTCGTGACCGACCGCAAGATCTCGTCGATCCAGGACTTGCTGCCGGTCCTCGAGATCGTGGCCAAGGCGGGCAAGCCCGTGCTCATCGTCGCCGAGGACGTGGAAGGAGAGGCGCTCGCAACGCTCGTGGTGAACATGCTGCGCGGGATCCTGAAGGCGTGCGCCGTGAAGGCGCCGGGATTCGGGGACCGCCGCAAGGCCATGCTCCAGGACATCGCCGTGCTCACCGGAGCCCGCGTGATCTCGGAAGAGGCGGGGCTCAAGCTCGAGAACGCGAAGCAGGGCGACCTGGGCCGCGCGCGGCGCGTGGAGATCGACAAGGACGACACCACCCTCATCGGGGGCGCGGGCGATGCGAAGAAGGTCGCGTCGCGGGTGGCGCAGATCCGCGAGGAGCTCGCCGTGGCGACGAGCGACTACGACAAGGAAAAGCTCCAGGAACGCGTCGCGAAGCTGGCGGGCGGCGTGGCGGTGGTGAAGGTGGGAGCCGCCACCGAGATGGAGATGAAGGAGCGCAAGGCGCGAGTCGAGGACGCGGTGCACGCGACGCGCGCCGCGGTCGAGGAAGGCGTGCTGCCCGGCGGCGGCGTGGCGCTGCTTCGGGCGCGGGCGAAGGTCGCGGGACTGCGCGGCGATAACGCCGACCAGGACGCGGGCGTGCGCATCGTGCTGCGCGCGCTCGAGGAGCCCATGCGGCAGATCGTGGCGAACGCAGGCGGCGAGCCCAGCGTCGTGGTCGCCCGCGTCGGGGCGGGCGAGGGCAACTTCGGCTTCAACGCGCTCACCGACCAATACGGCGACATGGTGGCCATGGGCATCCTCGATCCATGCAAGGTCACGCGAACGGCGCTGCAGAACGCGGCTTCGGTCGCGGGCCTGGTCCTCACCACCGACTGCATGATCGCCGAGATTCCCGAGGCCAAGCCGCGGCCGCCCGCCATGGAAGGCATGGATATGTGAGCAGGGCTGCCGGCCGGCGCTTCAGCGCCGCCAGGCGGCTCTCAGCGGACGCTCGTCCCTGCCCAGCGTGCACTCGCCCTTGAATGCTTCTCCCAGCGCGTGAACGATGGCGTTCGCGAGGTGCGGCTCGGTGGTAGTCACGATCAGCTCCTCGCCCGATGGCTCGATCGCGATGATGCGTTCGAGCGGATGGTTCGCCTTCTGCAGCGCCTCGCGTGCCTTCACGATCCGGATGACCTCGTCGCGATGGGCGAGCGCGAATGCCCCGGCGAGCGTGACGACGCCG
>Ga0335076_10008877_pt1 | contig 10145 bp, 11 predicted proteins | sample Lox_Sample_25_FD_206717 | JGI IMG/M metagenome (GOLD analysis project Ga0335076, IMG submission 206717) | Soil microbial communities from Loxahatchee National Wildlife Refuge, Florida, United States - Lox_Sample_2.5 | ecosystem: Environmental > Terrestrial > Soil > Wetlands | place: USA...
GGCCAGCCGGAGCGGGGTTAGGCCGGAGCGGCGAGCCCGGCCTCGATCTCGGCGCGATGGATGTCCGCGTGCCGGATCGCGATCTTCGCGAAGCGCTCTACCTGGCCGTCGCCGGCCTGCAGATCCGCGGCGGTACAGCCGGCCACGAGCCCGCTGATGGCCGCGCCGCTACGGCGCAAGTGCTCAACCGCCCCGGCCGGGGTCACCGCACCGGCCTGGGTCGCGTGCTCCGCGTTGAGCGCGTCCACCTCGTCGCTGTTGACCGTCACCGCCTCGCCGGCCAGGACCTGGCGCATCCATCCGGCCAGGTACTCGTAGGAGTGCGCGACGTGATCCACGACCACCCCCACCGGCCGCGGGTCGCCGTCCAGCGGCGCGGCCTTCCACTGCTCGTCGGTGCAGCCGCTGACAAAGGTCACCAGCCGCTCTCTCGCCGCATCGATGTCGGACGCATACTGCGCCGGGCTCCGCGCATCCTCGCTCATACCGCCGAGCATAGAAGCCGCCGCCTCGGGTCCGGGATATCGGCCCGGGACCGCGGCCCGCCTAAGATCGCTGGTATCCGACGTCTCGTGGCGGGAGAGGGAGGCGCCGTGGCGCAGGTGGTGGTCACGGGCGGGGCCGGGTTTCTGGGATCGCGGCTGGCCCGGGAACTGCTGGCCGCAGGGTCACTGGAGGTGGCGGGCAGCGGGGCGCGCCCGCTGCGGCGGGTGACGCTGATCGACCAGGCACCCGCGCCCGCGGACCTGGCCGCGGACGGGCGGGTGACCGTGATCCGCGGCGACCTCGGCGAGCTGCTCGACCCCGGGCACGCGGGACCGGACGTGCTCGCCGGAGCCGACGTGATCTTCCATCTCGCGGCGGCGGTCAGCGGCGAATGCGAGGCCGATTTTGATCTCGGCCTGCGGGCCAACCTGCGCGCCACCGAGTCGCTGCTCGCGTCGTCCCGCGCGCTCGGGACGAACCCGGTGGTGGTCTATTCGAGTTCGGTCGCGGTGTTCGGCGGCTCGCCGGAGCACCCGCTCCCGGCGGTCGTGGACGACCAGACCCTGCCGAACCCGCAGACCAGCTACGGCACGCAGAAGTTCATCGGTGAGCAGTTGCTGGCCGACTACACCCGGAAGGGGTTCCTGCGCGGGAGAGCCCTCCGCCTGATGACCGTGAGCGTGCGCCCCGGACGTCCCAACGCGGCAGCGTCGGGCTTTCTGTCGGGCATCATCCGCGAGCCGCTCACGGGCCAGCGCGCGATCTGCCCGGTCGACCCGGAAACCGAGGTGGCGCTGGCCTCCCCGGCGAAGGCCATCAGCGGGCTGCTGCGCGCCGCCACCGCGCCGGACGAAGCGTGGGGTGGTCGCACCGCGGTCAACCTGCCCGCGCTCACCATGACCGTCGCGGGCATGGCCGCCGCGCTGGAGCGGGTGGCCGGACCCCAGGTCAGCGCGCTCATCGACTGGGTCCCCGATCCGGCGGTGGCCAGGATGTTCGCGACCTGGCCCGGGAGAGTCCGTTCCGACCGGGCGGCGCGGCTCGGCCTGACCGCCGACCCCGATTTCGATTCGGTCATCACGATGCACCTCGCCGAGTCCCGGTCCTGATCGCCGTGGTCGCCGGGCGAGGGGCGGGGCCATGATCCTGACCGTCGTGTTCGCCCTGGTCGCGTCGTTCTCCAACGCGGTCAACGTCATCACCCAGCACAAGGCGAGCATCGCCGTCCCGAAGCGGGAGAAGGGCTGGCACCTGGTCGGCTACCTGTTCCGGTCGCCGCTGTGGCTGCTCGGCTGGGTCGCCGCGCTGGGCGGGTTCGTGTTCCAGGCCCTTGCCTTGCACAACGGCCAGCTGTCGGTGGTCCAGCCGATCCTCGTGACCGAGCTGGTCTTCGTCCTGGTGCTGCGGCGGGTATGGATCCGCCAGGACGTGGCCCGCGCGGCGTGGGCCTCGGTGCTCGTCGTGTGCGTGGCCCTCGGCGTGTTCTTGTCGGTGGCCGAGCCGACGGGCGGCAACCCTGCTCCCACGACCGCGGAATGGCTGTCTGTCTTGCTGGCGTTCGGCGGCGGCATCGCCGTGGCAGCCGCAGCGGGCACGCGGGGGTCACCGGTGCGCCGGGCCGCGGCCTTCGCGGTGGCGGGCGCGCTGGCGTGGGCCCTGATGGCGGTGTTCATCAAGGCGACGACCGACACGCTCGCCGCGTTCGGCATCGTCGGCACGCTCACCCGCTGGCCGGTGTACGCCCTGGCGGTGGCCGCCGCGGCCGGCACGCTGCTCGAGCAGTCGGCGCTGCACGTCGGGCCGCTGAGCGTGTCGCAACCGCTGCTGGTCATCATCAACCCGCTGGCCAGCATCGTCCTGAGCGTCTGGCTGTTCGATGAGCGCTTCACCAACAGCCCGGCGAAGGTCACCGTCGCCGCGGCGGCCTTCGCCGTCCTGGCCGCCGGGGTCATCGAACTGTCGCGAACGGCGCCGAAGGACCTCACCCCCGCATCCGCGGCGTCCCCCGCCCCATCGCCGCCCCCGTCGAGACTCCGCTGACGCGGGCGGGCTGACTCAGCCCCCGGTTACCGAGGCGGCTCGACGTAGCGGCGCTGCTCGTACACCTCGGTCGAGGCCCGGCGACGCCGCCGGGCCACCAGGAGCCAGATCGAGATGCCGAGGCAGACGACGCCCGCGACCATCAAGATCACGCCGATGGCCTTGATGTCGATGTACGCGGAGTTCCAGCTGATGGCGAAGCGCAGGATGGCGCCGATGACGAGCAGCGCGATGCTTCCGCCGATGGTCATGGCAGCGTCCTTCCGTTTGCGTCAGGTTACCGGGCGGGGCGGCCTCAAGCGGGGCCTCTCGCGGGTCCGAGACGCCCGCACGGCACAACATCACCTTCTCACGTTGCGTCGGCTGCTTCCATGGTGCCTCGCCCGGTCGGAGTGACCGGCCGTCCTGCGGTTACTCACCCCGACCGGGTGAGGTGCAGCCCGCCCGCGCGGAGAAACGTGATTGGATGCGAGCACGAAGCCTTCGAGACGATTCGCCGTGCCAGCGGCCGCCGGGCGCGGGAGCCCCAGGAGGTGACTCTTGTCTGACGCAGGTGGCGAGCTGAGACCCGTGGCCGGAGCCCCGGACTCGGGAACACCGGACTCGGAAGCCCAGGAGGCGGGAGCCCCGAGCTCGCAAACCCCCGACTCGGGAACGCCGAACTCAGGAGCACCGGACGTGGGAGCCCAAGCCCCCGCATCCGCGGACCTCGGCCCGGACAAGGGATCTGCGGACCTCAGCCCGGGCCAGGAGTCTGCCGACCTTGGCGCGAGCCAGGAACCTGCCGACCTCGGCCCGGAGGAGAGGGCCGAGCTGACCCGCTTGCGGGCCGAGGTGGCCGAACTGCGCAGCCGGCCGGCGGCCGGTGCCCGACGGCACCGGGTGAGCTGGCGGACCCCGGTCGCCACCGTGCTGATCGTGCTCGGCTGCATCCTCGCCCCGGTCTCGGTGGTCGCGGTCTGGTCGGCCAACCAGGTCTCCGACACCAACCGCTACATCGAAAACATCGAGCCGCTGATCCACAACCCGGCCGTGCAGGGCGCGCTGACCGACAGGGTCACGGTCGCGATCACCAGCCATCTCCCCATCGTGAGCTACACCAACCAGGCCGCCGCCCTGCTGAACAGCAAGGGCCTGTCCCGGGTGGCCACGCTGCTGAAGACCTTCGGCCCGTCGATCGCCAGCGCGGTCGCCGGGTACATCCACACCCAGGTAAGCAAGATCGTGACCAGCCCGCAGTTCGCCAACACCTGGATCCAGGTCAACACCACGGCCCACGCGGAACTGGTGAAGGCTCTGTCCGGACAGGGCAACAGCACGGTCAAGGTCAGCAACGGGCAGGTGGTCATCGACCTCGGCCCGTTCATCGAAATCGTCAAAAAAGCCCTCGTCGCGCGCGGATTCACGATCGTCAACAGCCTGCCGGCGATCCACCCCACGCTGGCGCTGTTCTCCGCGACGGATCTGGTGCGGGCGCAGACCCTGTACCGGCTGATCAACGACCTGAAGATCGTGCTGCCGATCCTGACCCTGCTGCTGCTGGCCGCGGGGGTGTATATCGCGAAGGGCCACCGGCGCGCCCTGATCGGCGCCGGGCTCGGGTTTGCCGTGTCCATGCTGGTCCTGGGCCTGGCCCTGTTGATCGGCCGCGGCATCTACCTCAATACCGTCCCGAACAGTACGCTGCCCGGCGACGCCGCGGCCGCCATCTTCGACACCTTCGTCCGGTTCATCAAGGAAGCGCTGCGCACCCTGCTGGTCGTCGGACTGGTCGTCGCGATCGGCGCGTTCTTCAGCGGGCCGTCGGTTACCGCGGTCCGGAGCCGGGGGGCGGTCAAGTCGGGATTCGACTGGATCCGCAGGTTCGGCGAGCGCGAGGGCGTGTCCACCGGGCCGGTGGGCCGGTGGACCTACACGCACCGGCGCGCGCTGCGCATCGCCGCGGTGGGCCTGGTCGCGCTGCTCTTCGTGTTCTGGGGGCGGCCCACCGCGCTGGTCGTCATCTGGCTCGCGGTACTGCTGCTGGTGCTGCTGGGGCTGATCGAGCTGATCGGCCGACCGTCGGCCCGGGCCGAAGTGGCGGGCCAGCCGTGAGCAGGGCATCGTCCGGGCCGCTAGCGGCGCCCCGGCGGCCCGGCCACAGGTAGGCCGTCCGGTGCTGGTGCAGGCAGCCGGGCTGGCGCTGCTCGCGGCGCTGTCCCCGACCGCGCTGCTGGTCGCCGCGGTGTACCTGGGCTCGGCCCGCCCTCGGCTGACCGCCACGTTCTACCTGATCGGGGCGGTGGCCATCAGCCTGGTCACGGGCGTGGTGATCCTGGTCGTGCTGCGCGCCGCCCACCTGAACGCCTCTCACGACCACACTCCGCGCTACGGGCTGCGGCTGGGCCTGGGCATCCTGCTGCTGCTGGCCGCCATCGTGGTGGCCCGGCGCAAGCCGAAGCCGCCCGATCCGGCCAAGCCGGCGTCGGGGATCGTGAACAAGATGGTCGCCAACCCGGGGCCGCTGAGCGCGTTCGCGGTCGGCCTCCTGATCTTCGCCCCGGGCGTGACGTTCCTGGCCGCGCTGCAGGTGATCGCGACCTCGGACGCCAGCGATTTTCTCACCGCCGTGGCGATCATCATCGTCGTGGTGATCAACGTGCTGCTCGTCTGGCTGCCCATCGTGCTGCACATCATCTTCCCGGACAGGACCACGCGGTACCTCACCGCCTTCAACGGGTGGCTGCGCGCGCACGGCCAGGCCATCCTCGTCGTGGTCCTGATCGTGGTCGGGCTGATCATGGTCGGCAACGGAATCTACGGCCTCACGGTTATCAAGTGACCGCCCGGCGCTGACCAGGCCGGTCCGGCTTCACCCGCGCCGGATGATTCCCGTAGACCCAGCGTGGCGGCCATACTGATCTCGTGGAACCACTCGACCGGCTGCGCTCGGCCCGCAGGGGCGTGACCGTTTCAGCCGAGGCGCTGGCCCAGCGCGTCGCGGAGCGGGTCATCGACCTCGCCCTCCAGGCCATCGACATCAACGCGCTACTCGCTCAGGTAGACCTCAACGCGCTGGTGGAGCGGGTAGACCTCAACGCCCCGCTCAAGGAGGTGGACCTCAACGCGCTGGTAGAGCGGGTAGACCTCAACGCCCCGCTCAAGGACGTGGACCTCAACGCCCTGGTGGCCCGGGTCGACCTGAACGCACCGCTCAAGCAGGTCGACATGAACACACCGCTCAGGCAGGTGGACCTCAACGCGCTGCTCAAGCAGGTGGACATCAACGCGCTGCTCAAGAACGTGGACCTCAACGAGCTCATCGAGCAGGTCGACATGGACGCCGTGCTGGACCGCGTGGACCTGAACGATGTGGTCAGCCGCATCGACATGGAACGGCTCGTCGAGCAGACCGACCTCGGCGCCATCATCGCCCGCTCGACCGGCGGGATAGCGACCGAGGCGCTGGACACGGCGCGCAGCGGGGCGGTCGGGCTGGACCAGCGGATCGACCGCTGGGTGACCGGCCTGCTACGGCTCAAGGGCCCGAGGCCGCCGGCCCCGCCGGCGCTGCTGGACGCGGAGGTTCAGCCATGAGCGTTCGTACGCACCCCGGCCGCTGGGTGAGCGCGCAGGGCCACTACGCGGGCTCGGTATCGCGCTTCGCGGCGTATCTCATCGATCTCACCGTCAGCACCGTCCTGTATTGGCTCGCGCTGCAGTTCGTCTCCTTCGTGGCCCAGATCATTACGGGCACGCCGATTTCCTGGCACCGGGACAACATCGTCGCGACCGTGATCTATGTCGTCTGGGAATTCGTGTACTTCGGCTTTCAGTGGGCGGCCAACGGCAGGAGCCTGGGGATGGCGCTGCTGGGCGTGCACGTGGTCCGGGCCGACGGCATGAGGATGGAGCCGTGGCGGGGCTGGGTGCGCTCGCTGACGTTCCCGCTCGGCTTCCTGACCCTCGGCCTGGGCTTCCTGGGCATCATGGTGCAGCGCGAGCACCGTGCCGTGTACGACCTCATCGCCGGAACCGCGGTCGTCTACGCCTGGGACGCCCGGGCGGCCCGGCTCCGGTTCCTGGCCCGCCAGGCCGAGCCGATCGCGGACGCGGCCGGTACCCCGCCCCCCCTCCCACCCTCGGCCCCCGTCCCGCCACCGGCCGCATCGGTCACGGCCGATGCTGCGGCCCCGGCCGAGGTGTCGGACCCGACCGAGCCGATCGCGGTCACGGTCGACGGTCCGGGCCCGGGCGACCTCCAGGCCGGCTCCCGTACTCTCGCGGAGCCTGGCCAGCCGCATCCAGAACCATCCTCCAAGGGTGACGCCTAGCCGACCGCGAAGCGGTAATAGTTGACTGCCGGGTGGATTGGGCGTCAGTGATCTGCCTGCGGACTGACCGGTCAACCGAGAGAGGGATTCTGACCATGAACATGCCCACCAAGGTCGAGGTTGGCGATGGCACCAGGCAGGCGCTGGCCGCATTTGCCCTGAGCGATCCGGACCTGCTGCTGGAGGGCCTGGAGGCCCGGGCGGACTGGCAGCAGAAGAGCGGCCTGGATCCGCGCAGCTTCTCGCTCGTCAAGATCGCCGCTCTCATCGCAGTCGACGCCCCTCCCGCCTCCTACCTCTGGCAGGTGGCCAACGCGCTGGATTCCGGGTGCACGCCGGAGGACATCCTGGGCGTGCTGAAGGCCATCGCGCCGCAGGTCGGCGGGCCTAGGGTAGTGGCGGCCGCGCCGGAGATCATGGTGGCCCTGGGCCTGGCCCTGCCCGAAGGAGTGGACTAAGACTCGGCCTTGATCCAGCACAGCCGGAAACGAACGTAGGAGGCAATCATGATGAGGCGGCGACGTCCGTTGCTGCGCGCGGCCGCGGTAGGCGGTACCGCGTACGTGGCGGGTCGGCACATGGCCAACAAGGCGAACGAGCAAGGCGCTTATGAGGCCCAGCAGGACCAGCGCATCTCAGACCTCGAGGCGCAGCAGCAGGCTCCTCCGGACTACCAGCAGGCTCCGCCCCCCGCGGCCGCTCCGGCCGCGCCGGCCGCGCCGTCGATGTACGACCAGCTGAGCCAGCTCGCCACCCTGCACGACCAGGGCGCGCTGACCGACGACGAGTTCACCGCGGCCAAGGCCAAGCTGCTCGGTACCTGAGCGCGGTGACCCGCCCGCCGGGGCGGGGTCACCGATAGCCGCATGCCGCCTGCCCGCATCAAGGCGTGAACAGGCGAGTTGGGCATGCCAGGATCTGGACGGGAGAAGAGCGAATGGCCGAGGCGTTCAAGGGAACGATCAACGTCGACATCAGGGACTCGGTGCCGGACTGGACGCCATTCGAGCCGCCCAAGGCGCCCGACGGGGCGCCGAACGTGGTCTACATCGTGCTCGACGATGTGGGCTTCTCGGCCATGAACTGCTACGGCGGGCCGATCGAGACGCCGAACATCGACCGGATCGCCGCGGACGGGGTCCGGTTCACGCAGTGGCATACCACGGCGCTGTGCTCGCCGACCCGGTCGTGCCTGCTGACCGGGCGTAACCACACCCGCAACTCGATGGCCTGCATCACGGAGGCCGCCAGCGGGTTCCCCAACGCCAGCGGCACGATCCCGCCAGAGAACGGCATGCTCTCGGAGATCCTCGGCGGGCGCGGCTGGAATACCTACATCGTGGGCAAATGGCACCTGTGTCCCACCGACGAGATGAACCTCGCCGGGACACGGCGTAACTGGCCCACCGGCCGCGGGTTCGAGCGGTACTACGGGTTCCTCGGCGCCGAGACCAACCAGTGGTATCCCGACCTCGTCTACGACAACCATCCGGTCGACCAGCCGAAGTCACCCGAGGATGGCTACCACCTCACCGAGGACCTCACCGACAAGGCGCTGGAGTTCATCAAGGACGCGAAGGCGATCGCGCCGGACAAGCCGTTCTTCCTGTACTACGCCCCGGGCGCGGCCCACGCGCCGCACCACGCCCCCCGGGACTGGATCGAGCGGTACGCCGGGAAGTTCGACATGGGGTACGAGGCGATGCGGGAACAGACGCTCGCCCGGCAGAAGCAGATGGGCATCGTCCCGGACGACACCGAGCTTCCCCCGCTCAACCCGATCGGCACCCCGCAGACCCGCATCGGGCCGGGCGGCCTGCCGTTCCCGCCGCTGGACTACACCAAGCCGTGGGATTCGCTGTCGGCCGACGAGAAGCGCCTGTACTCCCGGATGGCAGAGGTCTACGCCGGGTTCCTGTCCCACGCCGACCACCAGATCGGGCGGCTGCTGGACTACCTGGAGGAATCCGGGCAGGGTGAGAACACGCTGGTGATACTGGTGTCGGACAACGGCGCCTCCGGCGAGGGCGGCCCGGACGGGTCGGTCAACGAGAACAAGTTCTTCAACGGCATCCCCGACGACTTGCAGCAGAACCTCGCGATGATCGACGACCTGGGCGGCCCGAAGACCTACAACCACTACCCGACCGGGTGGGCGATGGCCTTCAACACGCCGTTCAAGATGTGGAAGCGCTACGAGTTCAACGGCGGCACTGCTGACCCGTGCATCCTGTCCTGGCCGCCGGTCCTCGGGCACCGGGGCGAGATGCGCCACCAGTACCACCACGCCGTGGACATCGTGCCGACGATCCTCGACTGCCTCGGCGTGACCGCCCCGGACACGATCGGGGGCCACGTGCAGAGCCATTTCGACGGGGTGAGCATGCGCTACAGCTTCGACGACCCGTCGGCGCCCTCGGCCCGAAGCACCCAGTTCTACTCCATGCTCGGATCGCGGGCCATCTGGCACGACGGCTGGAAGGCGGTCACCACGCACCCGACGATCAGCGGCTGGAGCCACTTCAACGACGACACCTGGGAGCTGTACCACACCGACACCGACCGGTCGGAGCTGTACGACCTGGCGTCGGAGCACCCGGACAAGGTCCGGGAGCTGGTGAACCTGTGGTTCGCCGAGGCGGGCGCCAACGGCGCGTTCCCGCTCGACGACCGGTCCGCGCTGGAGATCCTGCAGACCCCCCGGCCGCAGCTGGCCAGCCCGCGCGACCGCTACGTCTACTACCCCGACACGGCGGACGTGCCCGAGAGCCAGGCGGTGAACGTCCATAACCGCTCGTACCATATCGGGGCCCAGGTCGACATCCCGGCTCCCGGCGCGGAGGGAGTGATCTTCGCCCACGGGGCCCGGTTCGGCGGGCACGCCCTGTACGTGAAGGACAACCGACTGCACTACGTGAACAGCTTCGTCGGCATCATGGAGCAGAAGGTCGTGGCCACCGAGGACCTGCCCACGGGCGAGAACCTGATCCTGTCCGCGTCGTTCGAGAAGGACGGCGAAGACCCGCCCGGCGTCGCCACCGGCGTGCTATCCCTCTACCACGGCGACCGCAAGGTCGGTGAAGGCCGGATCAAGAACCAGCCCGGCTACTTCGAGCTGGCCGGCGAGGGCCTGTGCGTGGGCCGCGACAGCGGCGACTCGGTCACCGACGACTACCCCGGCGAGCGGCCGCACCGGTTCACCGGCGGCACCATCAAGCGCGTCGCGGTCGACGTCAGCGGCCAGCCCTACCTCGACCTCGAACGCAAGGCTGCCGCGATGCTCGCCCGGGAGTAGGTGGCGGCCGC